>Ga0272448_1000514_pt1 | contig 60318 bp, 53 predicted proteins | sample YNPCB0191_FD_202220 | JGI IMG/M metagenome (GOLD analysis project Ga0272448, IMG submission 202220) | Hot spring sediment microbial communities from Yellowstone National Park, WY, United States - YNP-CB-019-1 | ecosystem: Environmental > Aquatic > Thermal springs > Hot (42-90C) > Sediment... | reverse complement strand
TTCCACTTCCAACGCGTATCTCGGGAAAAATTAAACTCCTTCTAAATAAAAGAAATTCGATAATACCATATATAGCACAAATAGAAGCAAAAATAATAATGGTTTTAATGACCTTTAAAATGTCTTGTTGCCCAAAACTTGAAATAACTTTGTAAACTAGGAAACCCGTTATATAAGAATAAAATATCCAATTTAAAGCCCCTAATTTACTTATTGCTGAAAAAGTAGAGATAAATGCACAGATAATAAAAAGAAAATATAAATAATCAAGCAAATCCGGTTTTGAGAACATATTTTGCTTAAGAATAAATTTTCTCTGAAACAATTTTAAAGCCAAGACTAGACCCAAAAGAGTAATGGGATTAAAGACATTTAAGATATTCAAAAAATAAAAATAATTAAATGGAATAAAGAATGCGCTAAAAAGCATACAAATAATAAGAGAAGTAAGACTGAGGGAGAAAACTTTTAGTAAAAGTGGGGCAAGGCACAACAAAACAAAAATAAAAATTAGACCAACCGTGCCACTAACAAAGACAGAAGCTACGACATAGCATAGAATGACTAAAAATAAAAATTTAAAGAAATTTTTGCTCATTGTTCTAAATTAATTAGAGTTGTAAATTTTTATTTTCCGCCTCAAGCTCACCCACAACACCGCAAGCGCCACGATAGTATTTATTATTAAAGTCGCGCTTAGCGCAACCGCCGCGCCTATGATTTTAAAGCGAGGGACCAAAATGAGTAAAAGTGGAATAGCTACAAGGTATTTAAAAACCTCAAGGTAAAAACGCTTATCCGCTTCGTCCAAGGCAAAAAAAAGCCCGGCAAAGGGAATGTAAAATATATGAAAAAACCAGCCGAGTAATAATATCTGGGTTATGCGAATAGCTAACTGATAACTTGGGCCGTAAAGCAATCGTATAAACCAAGGCGAGGTGATAATTAAAACAAGTAGAGCCGCATTAATCAGACCTGCCAAAAAAAGCGACTCTTTGCGAAATTTGCGGAAAGCGCCATTTGATTCTACTGCCTTGCAGGCCTTAGGTAAAAAGGTATTGCTTACTGAGCCGGTCATCACGGAAATAATCATAATAATCTGCTGGCCTGCAGAATATATCCCCAACAAACCAAACTCCACAAACCGGGCAAGAAACATCGCATCTAAACGGGGAAATACTGAGGTTAGGACATTAGTACCAAAGGCCCATTTGCTTAACTCAAAACTTTTAACCAAAAATTCCTTTTGCACTGTCAAAAATCCTTTAAACTTTTTAATGAAAAGCGCAAATAAACTGAATAGGCCCACGCAAAAAGATGAGAAAAAATAAGCCAAGACAACACTAAACAAGGTAAGGCGCCAATGGAAAGCTACTAACAAAAGTAAAATAACTAAAATCAGCCCGGAATAAAAACTATACAGAAAAGAAAAAAAGGTAAACTTCTCTTTTTCCTGAAAGATGCTGGCGATGGACATAAGAAACGACTGAAAAACCCCACTAACCAACGCTAAAACCAAAAGCCATTTAATCTCCGGCTTCTGAAAGGCATAGCGCGCCAAAAATATGGCGAGAGGATAGGATAACAAAATAACCAACGCGCCATAGATTAATTTAAGAAAAATAGAGCTGCGTAAAAAGGCATTTTTCTCGGCAGTAGAGTTGCTGGTTTTGGCAAAACGCACGTAAGAGGTATCAAAGGCCATAGGAAGATACCAGGTTATAACTGAAACCAGAAAAAATATAGAAAATTTCCCAAAGTTCTCCGGACCCAGAAATCGCGCCACTAAAACTGAGCTTAAGAAAGAAAGTCCTCGGCTAAAGGCCGTGCCAAACAAAACAACAAAGTAATCTTTGAAGGTTTTTCGCATTATTTTACTTCCTCAAATAAATCTGGATTGCAGAAGTCTGCTGGCACAACCAGATGCGCGGGCTTGTTGAATAAGTAGTCGCCTTCTTGGTAAAAGCCCTCGGCAATGAGCTGGGAGCAGAGAAAGCGCATTTGGCTGCCAAAGACGCGGCGCAATGCCTCGCCTAAATTTCTAAAGGCGTAAGACAAAGGCATTGAGAAAAACTGCCACGCATCGTAGGGCAGATTATTCATCGTTGCCCACCACAAAGCCACCTTGTAGCGCTCCTTTTCAGTTTGGCCTTTGCGCCTTAAGCGCTTGAAGTTAAAGCCGGGCTCTAAATAGGTTTTCTTGAAATCTATAAGCCGCGAGCGGGGAAAGTTTCCCTCAATGCAGATTAGACCGCCTAAACTACCGCAGACGTGGGTCCAGACGCTATTTTCCCCATAGCCAGCTTGGCGCTGAAAGCGTTCAATTGCCGGCTTTTTGGTTTGCACAAGTATCACTTCCCCGATTTTTAGGTTCATAGCTCGTAGTTCATAGCTCGTAGCTCGTAGTTCGTAGCTCGTAGCTCGTAGTTTGTAGCGCGTAGGTCGTAGCGCGTAGTTCATTCATCGCGACTCGAACAGGGGTGTATAGACTGCTTTTAACTTATTTAGCACCAAGTAGAGACGTTGGGCTGCCTGTCCTCTATCCTTCAAAAATCTAAATTTTTAAAAACTAAGACTGACCTTTTTAAAAACAGTGACACTCTGCCACAACTATTTATTTTCCAATAGTTATTTGGAAAATGATAAAAGTTTCTAACGGGAAAGATGGTTGCGCATAGTAGGGTTTTTTTATTATTATAGAGGCCACCACCTCTTGAGTAGAAAAAATAGCTTGGAAAATTTTACCTTAACTGGCTTTTTCTTGTTTTATATTTAACCAAGAATAGTTGTTTACAAAAAAAAGGATAACATATGGCCCCTTAATTGTCAAGGCATGTTTAGCCCATAGCTCAGAGCTCGTAGCCCGTAGGCCGCTCGGTGTACATTGTGCATCGTTCCTCGCCCAAAACATTCTAGACCGTTTCTATTTTAACCCAACAACACCAAGCAGTTACGCAAGAACTGTCCCCACTAAAAACACTGGGGACACTTCTATCAGAACTTGTTATCTCCCAAATACTTATCTAGAAACGGTCTAAATATCTTTTTGGGCGGCAATGGGTTACGCAAGAACTGTCCCCGCCAAGAAGACTGGGGACACTTCTATCAGAACTTGTTATTTCACATATAGTTATCTAGAAACGGTCTTGATTTTTTAAGGGGGTAGGGGAGGAAGAAATGGGTAACTACCAGGAAAAACCGAGGCCAAGGAAGACCGCCTTTTCTCTCTCTTTTAAAAGGCGAAGGAAAATCCTTCCTTCATTAGCAAAAACCTTCTGGGAAAGCTCAATCTGCCAACCCAAGGGTTTGTCTGGAGCAATCCGTAAATCGCACAGGATACTGTTTGCTTCAGTAAGCCTTGCCTCAGCGCCAAAGCAAAAATACAAAGGCCTGCCCTGCTTAAGCGGAATTTCAAAAAATATTCCTAATTTACGGCTAAAGTCCCAGCTGCCAAAAAAGGTTATCTTTTTATACCTTTGCCCATCCTTTAGGGAAGAAAAACCCACTCCCAGCTGAAACTCTATTTTTCTTTTATCTATCTTTAACAGCCGCGCCTTAAAGTCAAAACAAGAATTAGTGGCATAGGATAAAACATAAGAAAGTTTTTCCTTTTCGGTAATCTGCCAGCTTCCTTCAAAAATCAGGCCCTCTACATTTTTCTTTTTGGTCTTGCCTTTTATTTCTTTGTGCTGATAGACAATGCGATAATTTTTATCTAATTCCCAAGCGCCCTGGAGAATAAGTTCATCCGGCTTGTGGTTATTTTTCTTCTCCTGCTTGACCTCGAAGGTAAGAAAGTTATCCGAGTTTAGCCTCCAGCGGCCTCCAAGATTCAAAAGATAAATTGAAGTCTTGCCACTTGCAGTCCTGGTGCCTACAGAGTAGACAAAGGAATTTGCCCCGGCCTGAACAATTTCGCCTTTAAAAACCAAACGCTCGCCGGCGATTTGGTTTTGCCAGCCATCTAAGGTAAAGATTAGCTCCTCTTCTTCGCCTAAAGACCAGCTACCTTTAAAGGTATAATCACTGACAGATTTTCTGCCAAAAGGGACAGGCTGCTTTAAAATATATCTGAGAGAGTCTTTGCCTGCCACAAAATAACCATCTAAAACCCGGCGCATACCCACAATTGATGCGCGGCGGTTAATGGTTGTCTCAACCAGGCGGTTGTAAGGGTCTAATTCGAAACTCTGCCTAAATGAGGATGAGGTTAGCGGTTTTTTTCGGGTAGAGAGGGATTTATTCATATCTAATTTTAATTCTGGCCGATTTCGCGTTTGATGTGTTCGGCAAGGGTATTGGCAATGGAAGTAATCATATCCTCATCTTTGCCCTCCACCATAACCCGGGCCAAGGGCTCAGTGCCAGAATAACGCAGGAGTATCCTTCCTTGATTCTCAAGCTGGCGGTTAAAATATTTAAGCCTTTCTTGCAAAGTAAGGAAAGACTCAAAGGGCCGTTTTTCTTTTACCTTGATGTTAAGCAAAATCTGCGGGAATTTACGCATCTTTTGGGCAAGTTCGCTGAGTTTTTTGCCGGTAGCCTTCATCACCTTAAGTAGCTGCAGGCTTGTAAGCAGGCCATCAGGGGCAAAGGAGTAATCTTTAAAGATTATGTGACCAGATTGCTCACCGCCTAAATTAAGGCCGTAACGCAAAAGGGCGTCTAAAACATATTTGTCTCCGACATCGGTAATTATGGTTTTAACTCCGATACTGGCAAGAAAGCTACGCAAGCCAAAATTACTCATCACTGTAGTTACAACTGTGTCTTTGTTTAAGAGATTCTGGCTTTTTAGATAATCCGCCATAATAGTCAGGATATAATCGCCATCCAAGATTAAGCCATTCTCAGCAATCAGGACCCCCCGGTCGCCATCGCCATCCAAGGCCACGCCAATATCTGCCTTGGTCTTGATAACCAGCTTTTGCAACCTCACCGGGTTTATTGCCCCGCCTTTATTTATATGCCTGCCGCTGGGCTTATCGTGGATAGAATACACAGTGGCGCCTAAGCGATGGAATACCTCTCTGGCAAAAGGCGAGGCAGCGCCAAAGGCGCAATCAAGGCAAATCTTTACTCCCTTAAGGTTTAACCCTTTTACTGTTGAGGCTAAAAATTCAACGTAGCAGTGATGGGAATCTTTTAGAGTAATGGATTTTGCGCTGCCCTTTGGTTTGGTTGGCACAGTTTGGTTAAAAACAATCTCCTCTATTGCCTTTTCCTGCTGGGAATTCAGCTTTTGGCCTTGGCTATTAAAAATCTTAATCCCGTTATCCGTAGGTTTGTTGTGCGAGGCAGAAATCATAACCCCCAAAGAACAGTTGTATTTTCTTACCAGAACCGAAAGCCCAGGGGTAGTGATGGCGCCGCATAGATATACATCTACGCTATGGCTTACAAAGGCGTCAACCAAAAATGACTCAATCTTTTTGCCACTTAAACGGGTATCCCGACCAATAATAACGCGGGGCTTGCGTTGTGGGCGTAAGCCAGGATTAAAGACAAGGTAATCTGCCAGGCCATAGGCAATTCTGGCCAGCATATGGGGGGTTAAAGGGTATTTTCCCGGTGTGCCGCGGATGCCATCAGTGCCAAAAAGATGATTTAGATTTAAAGCATCTTTCTTAAACATAGATTTTTATATTCGTTTATAGATAAAATTCGGAATCGCATATACGCGGTTATTTAAGACCACGCCAATAATATTAACCCCTTTTTCTGCGCGCAACGACTCAAGGGCAGCAGCTACTACCTGCTTGCGGGTCTTACCTTCATTTACCACAACTGCCGTGGCGTCAGTTAATGCGGCAACAATAGCTGCGTCTTTGAAATCGCGCAAAGGCGGCAGGTCAAAAAGCACTACCTCATAAATCTGACGCAGCTGCCTTATGAGCTCCTGCATCTTCAGCGAACTTAACAAGGTTATAGGGTTAAGCGAGGTTTTACCTGCGGCTAAAATATGCAGATTTTCACCAACATCCTTTACTGCCTTATCAAGGGTAGTCTTTCCTTCGATTAACTCCGCCAAACCCACGACATCAGAGCTTTTAGGCGGACGATAAACACCGGGGTTGCGGAAGTTGGCGTCAACAATTAGTACGCGGTGGCCAGCAGTTTTGGCTAAATATGTGCCCATATTAGAAACTATAGTAGTCACCCCTTCCCTGGGCAAGGTAGCGACAAAACTCAAGGTACTCCAACCCTTATCTTTAAGAATTAAATAAATTTGGTCTGAAAGCAACCGAAAATTCTGCAGGGTAGAGTTTGCCGGGACTGAACCTAAATAAGGCAACTTAAGAAATGACTCCACTTCTTGTGGAGACTTAAAGGTCTGGTCCATATACTCAAAGGCAAAGGCAAGCATCACCCCTAAAAATATCGCCATAAAGAAAGCCAGGATTAAAATGAGGATTTCCGGCGGGCCAACTGGCTCAAGGGGAACCTGGGCCTGCTCAATTACCTTTACACTTGCCGGGCCAATTGCCTCAATATTGGGCAGTGGCTCGCCAGTGAGGTTCTGGGTAGTGCGGTCAATGTAATCCTTAAGTTGGATATAGGCCTGGTGCTTTTCGCCATATTTTAGGGCCAGCTCAGCCAACTGCTGCTCCAAATCAAAGATAAGGTAAGAGCGGCTGACAACATTGGCTAAAATCGCTGCGCCCACAGGACTAAAATCGCGCACCTTGATGGTTACAATATTGGTATCCCGCACGGGTTCAACCTTGATGTGCGCCTTTAAGTCTTCAATAGCCATACGCGCAAGCAGCATCCTTTTTTGGTCCTCCGTAAGCGAGGCAATTCTTTTTAAGTAGGCCTTGGCCCTCCTTTCGATAAAAGGCCTTTTTAAGGAAGAGGCAAATTTTTTCTCGTAATCAAGGTCACGGGCGTAAAGCCCAGTTGCCCTGACTGCCCGTTCAATGACTGGCCCTGAAGTTATAATCTCTGCCTGTGTAAGGGCCAATTCACCAGAACGCAGCCCCATTACCTCCCGATAAAACAATGACTCAGTCTGCTTCTGGCCTGAGATGAGGATTTTAGTCTGGGCCTCATACACAGGGGTTTTAAACTTAAGGCCAATAAAAACCGTAACCATTACCGTTACAAAAGAAGTAATCACTACCGCCTTCTGGCGGAATAGCACCCGTAGGTAATCGCGCAGGGTCATACTGCTGGTTAGATTCTCTTCCATCTTTTCCTCCTTTAGAATACGCCTTCGGAAACTACGATAATATCGCCATTCTGAATCAAGATATCGTCGGTAGGCGAGCCGTCAATAATCGCCTTGATGTTAACCTTTATGGTGTCATAACCAGGCTGGCCTTTTTTCTCCCTCAGGATTTTCACCCGGCTGGCAGAACCAAACTTGGTAAACCCTCCAGCCATAGAGATTGCCTTAAGGATAGTCATATTGTCATCCAAGGGAAAGGTTCCGGGTCTAACTACCTCTCCATAGACAAAAAACTTTTTGCTACGGTTTTCGCGCAAGGAAACCGAAACCACTGGGTATTTCATATACCCATCGGCAAGTCGGGATTGGATTTCGTTTTGAATCTTCTCCAGAGACAGGCCCTTTACCTGAACCGCACCGATATAAGGAAAGTTAATCGAACCATCAGGTGCAACCGCCACAGTTATGGTCAGCTGCTGGGGCTGAAGGATGCTTATATCCAGTATGTCGCCAATGCCCACCAGATACTCAGCTGCTGGGGCAGTCACTGCCTGAGGAGATGCCTCTTCAGCAACTACCGTAGATACAAAGGTTAGTAAAAATAAAACCCCAAAAAACAAAAATTGCCTATTTTTCATCTTACCTCCCGCTCATAAGTTATTTTCTATCCTTCTATTTTGTTCTGGGCAGTGGCTGGGCTGGCGCAGCCTCTCCTTGCCTCTGCGGCATAACCCGTCGGCTTTTCATCATACGGATGGCTACCAGACTAAAGTAAATCTGCAAAACAAGAACAATCATAGAAAGCGCAAGAATTACCCCGCCGATAATCTGGCCAAGTCTTTTAATCCCTGAACTGGATTTGTCCGCAAGATATAATACCACAAAACCCACCCCCAAGGCAACAAGCGTAATCATTATCTCTGTCCATATCATACCTGACTCCTTTCTGAAAGTTGTCCTCTAAACAGGCTTATTTGCCAGTTGCAAAAATAACCGCCGGGATTGTCTTAAGTAGAATCTTAAAATCCAGCCCCAGAGACCAGCGGTCAATATATTCTAGGTCCAACCTGGCCCATTCATTAAAATCGACTATTTTATTCCTGCCGCTTATCTGCCAAAGGCAGGTTATTCCTGGCCGCATACTTAACCTGCGCCGGTGCCAAGGGTCATATTCTTTGACCTCCGTAGGTAAAGGTGGCCGGGGACCAACCAGACTCATATCACCCCATAAGACATTCCACAGCTGCGGAAGCTCATCAATACTAAACTCGCGCAGGAATCTTCCCACCGGCGTAATCCGGGGATCATTGGTAACCTTAAAAACTGGCCCCTTCATCTCATTCCTATCCAGGATCTCTCTCAATTTCTCCTCTGCACCTACAACCATTGTGCGAAATTTAAAGAGCCGGAATCTCCGACCGTTAAGCCCACAGCGTACCTGAGAAAAAAATACCGGGCCAGGAGAAGTCAGCTTAATCAATATTGCTACCACCAAAAAAACAGGCAGAAGAATAATAAGCCCAAAAAAAGAGACTACGATATCCAAAATACGCTTAAAAAATAAATGCCATAACCTGCTAGGGGTGGCATCAAAGGTAAAGAAAGGAAAGCCTTTAAGCTCGGTCTGCCGGGCACGGGCAAAACGCGGGGAGTAGATATCCACTGCCACATTAGCCCTAATCCCCTCAGTTTCACACAGATAAACCAAATCCTGTATCTTATCCAGCCAACTGCGCGGCACGATAAATACTACCTCATCTACCACATTGTTATGGATAAAATCCCCAAAGTCCTTTAAAGAACCAACAACCTTGATACCTTTAATTTCGGTATTCATTTTTTCGAGTTCATCGTCGATTATGCCTACTATATACAGCCCCCAATCCTTATTCTCATTAACTAAATCAATAAAATTCTGGGCGCGCCTGCCGCTACCTACAAGAAGTATACTGCGATAGTTGTAACCCCTGCGGCGCAAGAAACGAAAAAGTAAGACGAAGAATATATTCTCCACTGAAAGCAAGGCCGTAGGTAAAAGAAACGCCAAGGCCACAAAACTACGACTAAGATGCCCCAGTTTAAAGACATAGACAGCTGTGCTAAAGATAAGCAGGCCAAAAAAGGCAGCCCGAAATATTTTATAAAGAATTTCCACTAACGCTGCAGTGCGAAATGACTCATACAACCCCGCACGGTACAAAAGGTAACCCCAAAGCAATACATAGGGGATAATAAAAATTGCATATTCCTCAAAGGCTACAATCGGGGCAAGCCAGGCACGCAGGTAATAGGCAAGAAAAAATGACGCCCCCACCAAAAACAAGTCAAACAGCATCAACAAGCGTCGAAAGATAATCGCCTTTTCCTTAAGCATAATCCTTTTCCTTAAAACTCGTATCTAAGGCCCAAGGTAACCGCATTCCTGCGATACCCATCACCCAGGGTATCAGAGGTCTTGTAGGAAAAACTATAATTCAGCGAAAACCTCATCTGGCGGTTAATCTCAAAACTAATACCTGCACCTACGCCTACAGTATCCTCTTTAGTACCACCTTCGGTGTATCTGCCTTTACCCCAGAAGGCATTTAGGTTGGCAGCCAACCGCTCCAAAAGCTGCCTCACCCAGGAAAGTGATATCCGCTCAGATTTGAATAGGTTTTGTGAGTAGTAGCTTGGTGAGGTTTGGCGGCTATAGCTTAGCGAAAACTGGCTGTTAGGGTCAGGCTCATTAGTCAAGGTGGCGGATAAAAAATCGCCCCTTTTTTTGTCTTTATCCAAAGTTGTAATAAAATCCTCGCCCAGGCGAAAATCCCAGTAAAGCTGGTTAGTGATATAGTAACGGCTGCCTGCGGCCAGCCTTTGACTTTTTATATCGCCTAAATGCTCATAGTGATAGTCCAAAAACTGATAGTATGCCAAGACAACCAGCCGGGAACTTAAGGCGTAGTCAGTCTCGTAGGAAAAAAGATTATAATAGGAATCGATGAGGTCCTTACGGGAGTAGTCATTGATAGAATTAGCGTAGCCGAAAATCATATTCCAACGACGGGAAAGCTCTTGGGTATACTGCAGGCCTATAGTATTGCGCCAGTAACTGGTGCGTTCCTGGGAATTTCCGAACTCGTCCTCAAAGCTAAAAGGGTCAACGCTATGGATAAAATTATCGGTCAGGATAAAACGGCTAACCCCTGAAGGCTCGCCATATATTTTTAAACTGGCATCCTCAAAAGTATTGTTAAACTTGTTAAACTTGTTATAAGTGCGCCGGATGATATTTGCTGCAAGGTCAAGGCCATAGGCCTTGCGGGCAAAATTCGCCTTAAGGCCAAATCCTAAATCCTGTCTAAAGTCAGCCTTTTTGTTGGTTTTGTTGTAAGCGATATTGTCATCGTATACGGTATTTAAAAGTAGCTGTGGTTTTATCTCGGCGTTACCAAAAAGCAAAGAAGCATATACCCTGTGATTACCTCCGAGAAATAAGATAAGACAAAGGAAGGTAAAAATCCTAGCCATAGCTAACTCCCCTTAAAACTTAACAAAACCTCAACCAGCTGAGGGTCAAATTGGGTTGAGATATTCTGGAAAATTTCCTTAAGCGCTAGTTCCTGACAAAGTGCTGGTTTGTAGGTTGAAATGGTTTTTAAAAGCTCACTCTCGAGATTCATAAGGCCAATATCGTATAAAAACGCAGCCACCCTAAGCTGGGATAATTCCCTTCTATTATAGTTTAGTCTTTCGCCAATGGAACAGCTAAGCTGGGCTACGGCTAAGGAGTGTTCACGATGAAAATCAAGCCTGGCCTCAGAGTCAAAGACCAATGGCCTCAATATCTCATAGGCAGAATTAAGGTTAGTTATAAATTTCCCTCACTATCTTGCTTTTGACTTTCAAGTAGAGACAAAATACTACCCTTTGGAATGCGGTGGCGCCATCCTGGGGTTTTAAGACCGACTTCCTTCCCTAATAAATCAATTTTTTCAAGGTACAAACACCAACATTAAGGAAACGAAGGCTTCCCAGGAGGTTATAAACATCTCTTACTCAAACGTATTTTTAACCATAAAAAATCAGCAAAAATCGGACTATATGTATATATCATACAGCTGCTAACTTGTCAAGCTAAGTTTATTGAAATAAATACTTTAAAATAAAAAAGTTATGCGCCAGAAAAAAAATTAAACTTATAAAAAAGGATAGCTTAATAAGAGAGTTAGGAAGGAATTTAGCGTTTAAAATAATTGAGATAGAGAAAAATCTTACCTAAAAGCAGGGCAGCGCTTATCGCTATCACAAATACGGCAATTGCGTATCCTAAGGCCTTAAACGGATTCTCCTGCTTTTTTGCCAGATACAAAACTCCGTAGCCTGCGCACAAGGCCAACATCAAGACCCCACCCACCATACCTGTTCCAGCTATACGGCACATCTGTTGCCTCCTTTTTTTGCTTTATGGTATTTTAAAAACCTTGTCTCCCCTTCTTACCCGGGATTGTACCAGTAAGCCAATCTCCTGGCCTTTTTTGGCGGTAGTTATAGGAACACGGTTAATCTGCATTGAGGTAACAGCCTGTTTTAGGTCAGTGGTATGGCCTTTGATGTAAATCTGGTCTCCTACATTCAAAGGGGCGCTAAGCTTAACTACGCCAGCCATAACCCGGGGGAAATAGTGGGTAATTTTTCCTACTAGCAGACCTTCAGGAACAACCAAAGATGGGGCAACCGGCTTTAGGGCTGATTTCTTTTTCTTTTCAACCTTCTTTTTCTTTACCAATCTCTTTGCAGAGGTTTTTTTTGCTTGCTTGCATCTTTTAGCTGATTTTTTTCTTACGTTAAGTTTTTTCTTTCGTTTAACAGGCATAAAACCTCCTTTCTCACCAACCTTGCCAGTGAATTACTTCAGACAGGGCTCTTTTGGAAGGATTGGTTAAAGGGGCATCGGAATAACCCAAGGCAATCAAGGAAACTAATTTAAAATCTTTAGGAACACCTAAGAGCCTTTTAACCTCTCCACAGTAGGTTTTTTTATCCCCTGCCACCCAACATGAAACAAGCCCCAGCTCTACTGCGGCAATAAGTATATTTTCGGTTGTAGCACAGCCATCTTCAAGGTAATATTTGGTTTCCCGGCAAAAAACCGCAATACAGCAGGGGCTTTGACTAATGAATTTACCGTGGTCAGTAAGGTTAGCTAATTCTTTAAGTAAATCTCCCCGGGTAACCACTACAAACTCCCAAGGCTGCTCATTGCGCGCAGTTGGCGCAAGCCGAGCGCAGTCAATAAGCTCCTTGATTAGGGGTTCAGGGACTTCCTGGGGTTTAAAAATCCGTACACTACGGCGCTTTTTTATCGCCTCAATAGCCTGCATAGTTTAAAAGGTAATCTTACGAGCCAGCCCTGAGATAACCGGCAACTCGCTATAAAAACCTAAAAATGCCTGAAACATTCCCCAAAGACAAAAAATAGTAAATACCGTAATTCCTACCCACTTTAAAAGTATCCCCACCAATGGTGCAACCGAGAGAATAAAGGTGGCTATCTCCAAGGCAAATATCACCAGCCCCTGCTTGGCATGGTGGATAGCAAACCTATTTTCCCGACGAAACAAAAAAGGCGCAATACACAAAGGCCCAATGTAAGATAAAACGGCAAGGGCCTTACCCTCTTTTATCTCCCATTCCTCAGGTGTCAACTCTTTCATTTTACCTTAACCTCAATAAGCGAATCCATCTCCCCATAGGGATTCATCTCTTTTTCGTTATTAGCAGGGTCATCAATCCAACGGCCATCTACTACAAAACGATAATGGTATCGGCCAGGCCTAAGCTTAAATATCTTTTTCCAGACCCCATTATCTTGCTGCATCCGGCTGTTATCATCAAGTTTCCAGTTATTAAAATCCCCGGCCACATAGACCTCCCTTGCCTCAGGCGATTTGAAGGTAAAAGCAACCTCGGCCAAAGAAGGAAGCTTCTCCTTAATCAGGCGCCTCATCTCTTCTTTTATGTGAGACATACGGTCAGGGGTGGCCTCCTGCATAATAATCTCCCGGGAAAGACTGTAGTAATCCTTGGCCCCCCGGCAGTACTTGTCATAATTAAAGATGTGCGCGCCTTGGGTCTGGGCCTCTTTCAGTTTCACATTGACATGGATGATGGTTGAAAAAAGTCGACCCTTAAATTGTTCACGGATATAATCCAAGAGCTTAAATGAGTGCCTCAGTCGCGAGTCAAAATTATTCACCAGGATTTTATATTGGACATCGTGGTTGAGCCTATCGCGCACAAGGTTAAGAATTTCGGAAAGCTGGGCCAAACCCTCAAGAGAAAAACGACTGGCCTCAACAGGGATAATCACCTCATTAGACGCACGCACGGCATTAATGGTCAAAATCCCCAAATTAGGAGGGCAATCAATAAGGATGTAATCGTAATTACCACTAAAGCCCTGTAGCGTCTCCCAGAGGCACGACTCCCGGCTGATTTCCCCTGCCAGCTCCTGCTCTAATGTACTGAGAATAATATTAGAGGGGGCAAGGTCAAAATTTGTATCCACATTCCTAATGATGTCTTCAAGCCTTGCCTTACGATTAGTAAGCTTGGAAAGCACATTGTAAATACTCAAATCCGAACGCACATTTAACCCTAAGGTAGCATGCGCCTGGGGGTCAAGGTCAATCAACAAAACCCTGCGGCTATTGGCTGCCAAAGAGGCAGCAAGATTCACTGCAGTGGTAGTCTTTCCACAGCCACCTTTTTGGTTGGTAATGGAAATAATGCGCATCAACTCCCTCCTTTTTGATGGTTAACGCAGGAACCTGACATTGTCGACAAAAATCACGCCTCTTTTATCCTTAGTATTCCACTCCTCTATGATAAAGGCAAGACTGGTCATTTCTGTCCAGTCGCTGATCTTGCGAAATTCAACAAGGGGAATTTTATAAAAGGTAGGCTTATGGGGTATGTCTTTAAGATAAAACTCCGAGGTTTCCTTAAAGGCATTCGTAACCTCAACGCGCAAGGAGACATTGTCTTCGAATTGAGAGCGCCAGATCTCAAAGGCCAAGGCCCGGTATTTGCTTAAATCCAATTTGTCCAAATCTAAGGAATAAACCTCTTTTTTTGCAGGGTCAAAATGGAAATTAATCCGCACCAAATTCGGATTTATCACAAGCGCAACCTCTGTTTTTACCTTGGGTTTATAGCGAAGAATAAAAAAAGTAGCAAAAACGAAAAAAAGAATGGCAATACCACCCACCAAAAAACGAAGGCGCAAAAAATTATTTCTGGAGGTAGTAGATTTATTTCCTTTTGGGGAGGCATCCAGATATATCTTGGCGAGATGTTCGTAAATATCTTTTTTATCCATTTCTTTTAGTAAAGATATAGCATAAAAGAAGTACTCTGTCAAGGGATAAAATCGATTAAACTACCAATATTTTGTATTCTACTAAAAAATCAACCCCTATAGGTTGCGAGATGTAATTTTGGGTTTTTTAAGGTGAGTAAAGCGGCCTTTTTAAGTAGGCAGGGACATCCTGGCCGATAATCTGGTAGAAATTAGACAGATGCATTCTAAAAAGGGCGTCAAAATCCATCTGGTTTTCGCCATACCACCAGAACCAATCACTCCCTTCACAGATAAACATCTGCTTAATGGCCAAAGCAATATTGATGCCTGCGGGGTTGCGTTGTATTTTCTTAAGTTCATTCCTTGCCCGAGAAAGATAATCCCAGGCCTTGTTTTTATAAAAATCACCAATCCATTTTCCAAACTCCGAAAAAATCCAAGAGCCAGCTGCCAACCTTTTGATTTGGCGCTTGGGCCTGTGGGTCTTGAGAAATTCCGATACACCTGTAACCTTAACAAAATCTAATTCTGATAAACTCTCGTACAACAGATTTAAAAAGGGGTGCCCATCGTCAATATAATACTCCCAGGCGTTTTCGCCATCCATAGCTATAACCACAAATACATCCTTATCCTTAAATGCCTGATTAATCCTTTTTAAGTGACCCAAAAAATCATTGACTGCATCCCGGGGATCCCAACTATGATAGACAAATCCTAAAAGGTCAGAGAGATTGCGGTCGCGGGCAACCAAAATAAGCTCGCCATCTTTGCACGAGATTAGATGAGGCTGGTAAAGAATGCGGGTGTCACGGCGCTTAAGCTTTAAGGATTTAAAAAGTATCCCCTCATCCACAACTATCCAGCGAATCCCGGCCTGAATCAAAAAAGGCACGATATGTTCGCTCACCGCCTGCTCTGATGGCCACATCCCCTCAGGCAACCGACCAAAACGCGAGCGAAAGAATTCATTCGCCAAGTTAATCTGGGCAAGGGCATCCTCAGGATAACTGAATCCTTCTTGAGGCAATGGCGTTTTTAAATTTGCCTCCCGGGCAATTTTGGTATTGTACAGAAGAGGTAGAATAGGATGATAAAAGGGCGAAACCGTAAGCTCGATTTTTTGCTCTTCTAAAAATCTTTTGTAGCCGGGCAAGATCCTCCTAATAATCTCCAGTTGTTTCTGCAGGACTAAAAGCTTATCCTCCTCTGAGAAAAAACGCGCCTTTCTGACAATTGCCTTAAGCTCAGGTATGTCCTGGCGATAAGAAGGGTCGATCCAACTAAGATTAAACCAGACCTGTAAATCGCGAAAATCCTGCTCGTTAAACTGCTGGCCAGAGGCATTCTTAAGATATAACTCATAATAACGCGGGAAAAGTGAAATGACCCGTTCTTTATTGATGCTAAAAAAACGACTGCGTAAAAATTCCTTATCCTCTTCAGTAAGATTTTGCGCTGGCTTAAAGGAAAGCCCAAGATAAGTATCCTTCACCCGTGCCTCAACATAATCCTCAAGCTGCTCTATAAGCGAAGGAACCAAATTAAAGGTCTGCTGGATTTTAGGATACTTGGTCAAAATCTCAACCATATCCAGATAATCCTTCACCCCATGAAGACGCACCCAAGGCGCCAGGGACTCTTCGGTGAGAAGATTCTTATAATACGGTTGGTGCATATGAAAGATAAAGCTAAGGTGGATCATGGTTCAGTTGGTAGCTCGTAGCTCATAGCTCGTAGGTCGTAGTTCTTAGGTCGTAGGTTGTAGTTCGTAGGTTGTAGGTCGTCCATCGTGCATCGTTTATACGAAGTACGTTGTACGTTGAACGAAGGATTCATTGAACTTCTCGTACATCGTTCCTCGTACATCGCACATCGTTAACACGAAGTACGTTGAACGAAGAACGGCATAAAAAACCCTCGGGAGATTGCTCTCCCGAGGGTAGTTAAACATCTCAAGCAAGATATCTTAGAAGGTTACCTTCATTGAACCAACTACTTGGGTGGCATCATGACGACAAGATTTGTCAAACGCCTTGCTGGGGTCAAACCAACCCAAGGTAAGACCTAATTGCACATCCTCGGTGTAATCGTAGGTAGCAGTCAAATCCAAGGCATTACCCAAGGATTTCTTATTAGTGGCAGTGTATGGGCCATAAGGACCATCAATAGCACCAGCTGCAGAATCAATCTTCTGCGCCAACCTATAGTAGCCATAAACTGCGCTCAAGGTCAAGCTATCCAGAGGCTTGATACTTCCAGAAACCCTAATCACTGAAACGTTAGTATTAGCAAACAAGGCATTGGTAATGCTGTTAGGAGTCTGGTCCTCAAACATCGGGTCCCAGGCCTTGTATTTTCCGCCATCCAAATCCTTGTCGCCAGAAAGATAGGTATAAGCTAACCCTAACTTAGGAAGCATCTTTTCAGCAATTGGCAGGCTGTAATTCAACATAGCCTGCAATGCCCAAGCCCGACGCTTGGCGTTTATGTACCCAAAGATATCGCTGTCTCTTTTTTTGCCAAACTGATAAGCATATTCCAGGCTTCCAGTTAATCTTTCAATGATGGAACCCGAAAGCAAACCTCCAATCACATATACCTTGTCAGTTTTATCTTCACTGCTGTCTTTTTTAGCAAAGAAATAACCTTCTACGCTATTTTTGTCCGAGAGAGCATAACGGACATTAACGCCATAGAGGTCAACGTCATCGTTGCGAACATCTGTATTTTCATTTATCTTGGCGTAGATAAGGTCAATTATGGCTGGGTCATAATTCAAGGTTGCCCGCATTGCATCAAATGCCTTTCTTAAGCTAAGGTCATTCACATAGTCTGTAGATAATACAGAATCTCGGTTAGTATCCACATCGCCAATAATCAACCCATTACCGAACCTCAATTCCTGGCGGCCTAAGGTCAAAGTCAAAGGTGAATACAAAAACTCCTTTAAGGTTACATAGGCCAAATCCAGGTCGATTTCGTTGGTATCAGTAGACTCCGCATCCCAAACCCGCTCATTGAGCAGTCTGACGGTTGCGGAAACATTGTCAGTAAGGTCAGCATCCACTCTAACCCGCACATGGGAAAGCAAGAAACTGGCATTGTCATTAACCTTGTCGCCAGGGTTACCATTTGCAAGGTCAAAGTTATTTCTGGCTACTCCCTGAATAGTCAGGTCTCCGCCTACTTTAACATTCTGGGTCTCAGCCAAGGCAGCGCAGGTCAAGCCGGCTACGAAAGCCAAAACCAGAATCAATATTAACCTTTTACCCATTTTTTCCTCCTCCTTTAGAAGCAAAAAATAAGACAACTTATATTCAAAACTAGGTGTTAATTTCCTAGAAATTACCTATATATGTATATCGCTGGTTTTGCCTAACTTCAGGGTTAATTTAATATCCACCTCCTTTCTTCCTAAAATTAAAGTTAGTTCCAGCGGTATATCCGAATGCTAAATTTTTAGCATAACCACCAAGGTTTGTCAAGTATTTTTTTCTAAAATTTAATGCATCCTTAGAAAAATGAAGTTGTTAAAATTTTTTCAAGCATGACTTAAAAATAGGCGTATTTTCTATTTTAATGGCTTGGCTGTCTTTGCTGGATATTGCGCCTTTGGTCCAAAATTAATAGTAATAAGACAAGTATTACTGCCCTTGGGCAAAATGCTAATTATACAGGTTTCTTTTTCACGGTTAAAATTCAAAATCCTTTCTCCATACTCTACAATATTTAGCAACTCCCAGTTGTAAAGGGGCATCTGCTCTTTATAGAAAGTAACTACCTGGGAGGGATAGGCCTTACCTAAATATTTAAGAACTCCCACCCGCATCCCAGCTGATTCAAAGGAGTAAGACTGCTCAGTCAAGGTTTTAAATCCAGCTGGCACCGGCAAATCCGGAAAGCGAAATAGTGGCTGGGGCTGCAAGGCCTTTTCTAATACGGGGTCAGACTTTTCTTTTTGAAAATAGGCACAACCTGCGACTCCCAAAGCTATCAGAGATACAAATACCGTCCTAAAAAAAGAGTATTGCATACCTTCGCTACCTCCTTGTTTTTAAAAAAAGCTCAACCTCTCTAAAGGCATTATCGATTTCATTATCAGTCAGGCCGATATCTAAAGCAACCTTGCGCTGCTCAGCTAACGAGATGATATCTTCTGGCCGGTGACTGTCGGTATTTATGATAAGCCTTGCCCCTAATTGCCGGCAGCGCTGGGCTACGTAAGAATTGGTCTGGCTATGGCCCTTTCGCGAGGTGATCTCCAAAAATACACCTAATTTTTTGGCTAACAAGATATCCTCACTACTGATTTGACCGGGATGCGCCAAGATATCCACCCCTGCCTCTAACGCCGCTCGATTAGTTCCGGCGACAACTGGCTCAACTGGTGTTTCACCGTGACCTACAATAACCTTTATCCCTTTATTGCGGGCAAACCTCACCAATGGCCTAAAATGAGCCAAAGGTACATGGGTAATCTCAATCCCAGGAAAAACCTTTAGAGTAGATTCCTTAGGCCAATGCCGGCAAAAATCTAAAATTGCAGGAACCACAACTTTGATATTACTATAATCAACGTGGTCAGTGATAGCAATGGCGCGATAACCTTTATCCGCATAACGCACAGCAAGCTCTGAAGGAAGCAAATCCCCATCGCTTAATAAGGAATGGCAGTGTAAATTATACATTAAAAGTTAAATGCTATTGTTAGTAATGAAACTTGTCCCAAAAACATGGGGAAAAATTCTTTTCCCCATACCCCTTTTAGGTTCGTTTCCTTTTTAATAAGTTAAGTGCCCCTGGCAGGAATCGAACCTGTCGCTCGTCCACCTTTGGCGGACTCGCTGCCCATAGGGGCTTTCGCCCCTCTGGCGCCCCGACAGAATCGTCGGGGCTGTCACCCCAAAAACATGGGGAAAAATTCTTTTCCCCATACCCCTTTTAGGTTCGCTTCCTTTATGACAATTTTAATGCCCCTGGCAGGAATCGAACCTGCCACACGCGGTTTAGGAAACCGCTGCTCTATCCTTATGAGCTACAGGGGCATAAATTGTACCCTTTTGGCCTAATTATACTGAAATAACCTCAGGCTGTAAAGCAAAAATAATAGTTATATCAGAATAGAGCGGCTTAAAAAAACCAACGCTGCCTATCTATTTGAAATAACAGTATCGCTTGAAAAACATAAAAGATAACTAATCCGCAGCCCATCAGCCGCAGCGGAATTAGAATTGCAATACTGTTTAGTTGTGCTATTATAAAAGCAAACAAAAAGATGAACCAACCACAACAGACCGGCCAAAGATAACTGCGCTAAACAGCGGGAGATAAAAAAAGGAGAAAAAATAATAAGGGATTAGATGTTATGACAGAAAAAAAGGAACGGATTGTTGTATGGGGGGCTGTTTTTATTTTTACCCTAAGTATTTCCGCCTATATCCTATTGGGGCAGTGGCTTATTAAACACATTTATGAAAAAAATATATTACCCAAACAAGGCATATACCCCCTCAACCCAAAGCCTTTAGATTACTATCTAAACATAACTGACCTAATTTTTTACCGAAACTATTTCTATCTAATATTATCGTTTCTTATATTTTTGCCTCTCTACCTTGCCTGGAAGGAAAACAAAATAAAAATTATGCAGGCGCGTTTTTACCTACTACACCCCGAAAAAGAAAACGGATGGCATTGCATCCTCAAATATGACTTGCCCTTGGCCTTGCTGGCATATTGCATTACCTGCCTGCTTTATTTCTTTCCGGTCATAAAATATATCCGCAGTTCATTCTTTACCTTTACTTACCGCTCGGACCTCTTTGCCTCACAATGGGGTCTATGGTACGGGATAAACGCCCTTAAATCCAACATAAAAGGCTTTACCTTTACCAATCTTATATTCTACCCCGAAGGCATAAGCTTATTTTTCACTGAATTTTCCTTCTACAATATCATCGCCGCATACCTGCTTAACTTTTTCACGAAAAACCTCAACCTTATTGAAAACATTTTAATACTACATACCTTTGTGCTTGGGGGAATTGGTGGTTTTCTGCTGGTCCGTTATATTACCAAGAATTCCTATCTCGGTTTTTTAGGCGGCTTCATATTTGCTTTTAACCCCTCGCATATCGAATACTCCCAGCTTCACCTAAGCACGGTCTCAACCCAGTTCATCCCCTTCTTTGTCCTCTATTTCATAAAAACACTGAGAGAAGATAGAAAAAGGCACATTGCATTGTGTGCTTTTTATTTTTTACTCAACCTCCTTTGCGGATGGTATTATTTTTTATTCGGCGTATATTTTTTAATCTCAAGCTACGCCTACCTTGCTATTACGAGGAAAAAATTATTATTAAAAGATGTCTTGGCAAAATTTTTCATAATAACATTGCCGACAATAGCGATATTCTCGGGTTGGTTTTTGAATATGATTACCCTGCTTTTGAAAAACCCAAGCCTTGGCAGGCGCGCAGGTTACGATATATGCGTAAGCGACCTTGCAGGATTTTTTTTGCCCCACTCAAGGCACATCTTGCTAAAAAGCCTTTCCCCTGTAGATATGATCAGGTATGTGAGGGGATTCTGGAACGAGGCAGAGTGTTACCTCGGCATAATAAATTTAACGCTGGTGCTCTGTGCCTTGAAAGAATTGGTGAAAAGATGCCTTAAATACCTATTGGCCTTTTTGGCGTTCATCTCCTTAAGCCTAGGCGTGACCCTAAGGGTCCTTGGGGTAAAAACGTTTATAGCGATGCCTTATTTCTTCTTGAGGTCCATCCCACTTTTATCTTTGGCCCGCGCCCCGATTAGAATAATTGCCTATGGGTATTGTTTCTGGGCAATCCTGGTGGCCCTTGCCTTAAAGTTACTTTATCAAAAAATAAAGTTGCAAAAAAAATGGAAAAATTTAGCCTTGGTCCTAATTGCAATTCTTATATTTTTTGATTATTTCTCGATAATCAAAACCAAAATAACATTAGAGGTTCCGGCGGTTTACGGCCTGATAAAAAAAGATAGCGATTTTGGCATCTTAAACATTCCAGTATTCAACAAGGGAATTGGTATGTTCTATCAAACACAACACAAAATACCCATAGTAGAAGGGTTAATCTCGCAAAAGATAAACACCTCGCTTGCTGACTATTTAGAATTAAAAGACATTAAAAAACAAAAGAGCCAGTTGATAGCGCATAGAGTAAAATATATAGTGGTCCATAAGGACCTAATTGATGTGTTTTCACAGAAGGAAATGTATCACTTAGAGGAATACAGCAAGAATTACCGCTTGCTATACGAGGATGATAGAAATATTTTATTTGGCGTATACTGAAATTGGATAAAATATACTTTGGGATTGATAAATTGGTGTTTCTATCTATACAGAGGTTGAACTTCGCAAATCCCTTCGAATCAACAAAAATAATGCTGCGATAGAAACAAAACTAATCCACAGATAAAGACTAACCCACCACCACGGCAGACCCAAAAAAAGAAGCCTATTCCACCAGGTAAAAATTGTCTGTGACTGATAAAAGCTGGCAGGGGAAATCGAGGAATTGTATCCAAAAACTGGTAGATAATGCCACCGCCCAAACAACAGATTCCATAAATTAATCCCGAGATTCTTCAAGGAATCCCACCACTGAGAACCCCAAAAAGTAAAAAAGAACCTTTCGCTATTTCTTAAAAGATAGGGCAATCGGGCATGCCAATTTACAAGAACGCTGGCTAATTGAATAAACAAACTGTAAAGGACTACAAAAAAGAAGAGCGACTTCCTTCCCTTGCGCCAGGAGGAATCCTTGGATAACCAAAACGCCAAAGGGACCATCATAAGCGGTGTAATCTCTAAGGTATAACGGGGCCCCCAGCAGAATAACCCAAAAAATCCATTAGGTGCAGCTGCGTTTGCCAAAAGAAAACTGATAATGATAAATAAAAATAAAATGGCCATCTTTTTCCGCCTTCTTAGAAACTCAATCCAACCCAAAAAAGAAACAGCCACAATTGGCGAAAAGACAAAGATGCTTGTGCCGGCGCTAAACAAAAGACCCCTTAACCCATTTACTATATTCTGAAACCAGTATATCTTTTGTTCCGGCCAAAAAAATACTGGCGGAGTCAGATACCAAAACCCTGTTCTGACGGCATTGTACCATGCCCATAACAAAACAAAAGGGAAAAGGCACATAAGGAAGGTCAAAATAATCATGAAATTTCTTCTTACCCAGCTTTCGTAACCTAAAAATAAAACAAGACAAAAAACAAAAAGAACTGACATCTCAATGCGCGAATTCAACATAAGGCCAGCAAAAATCCCGGCATAAGATACATAGCGAATTTTATTCTTCTTAGAGAAAAGATATATAAAATAAATGCTGGATAAAAGAAATAACTTGTTTAAATTTCCTTCATAACTATTAACCCCATAGGCAAAGACAATGGTCGCAAAACTCAAACAAAGCGTAGTTAAAACTGCCACCCTTAGCGAAATCCCGAGTTGCCTCAAAAGCGCAAAAAAAACCAGGCTTCCAAATACTGCAACGGGAATCCCCCAGAGACTGCACAGAAAAAGATCAAGGTTATCCAACGGAGGGCTGATAATACCCACAATAAAATTTTTGAGCAATACCAAAGGAATAAAATAAATTACATTGGTGATTCCATGCGGGTCATAGGAGAGCCCTGCCCTATAAAAAAAGGGATAAGGCATATATCCCTTTAACCCAAAAGAACGATCTTTCAGCAAACTCTCGGCAATCCGCAACTGTAAACCTGCCTCAATCCAAGGAAAACCGCTTGAGCACAAAAGATACACCAACCCAATAAGAAGCGCCAACTTCCATTTTATGGCAAAATCAATCCGCCTCTCAAACTTGCCAGTTATCATAATTGTTTTAATGATGATGGAATCAAAGGATATCTATTTTTATCTTTAGGCAAATTTAAAACTATCTTTGCTAATGCCCGGGGAATTTAACGAGCGAAACAACTGGGTATTTGGCAAGTTTCTGGCGGCCATTTAGGTCAAAAAGCTCAATGACAAAGGCAATCCCCACAATCTTAGCACCCAGAGATTCCAAAAGATTAGTGACTGCCTTTACCGTTCCGCCAGTAGCCAAGAGGTCATCCACTATTAAAACCCGCGCCCCTTCCGGCACGGCATCTTGGTGTATCTCTAATGTATCAGTTCCGTATTCCAGTTCATAGGTTACGGACTTGGTCTTCCAGGGAAGCTTTCCTTTTTTTCGCACCGGCACAAAGCCTGCACCTAAGCGATAAGCCACAGCGCCACCAAAGATAAAACCACGCGCCTCAACTGCCACTACCAAATCGACCTTCTTTTTCTTGAATTTGGCCACAATAGCATCTACTGCCTGCCGAAAGGCAACTTTATCCTGAATAAGGGTGGTAATATCCCGAAAAAGAATTCCTGGCTTGGGAAAATCAGGGATGCTGCGGATGGTTTTAGCCAAATCTAACCTTTTTTTCATAAATCCCTTTCTCCTTTTTTCTCGATATATTGCTTAAGCTTTTTAAATGTCTTTTCCTCTATCTGTCTAATCCTTTCCCGTGAGACCTTTAATTTCCGGCCAATCTCTGCAAGCGTATGGGACTGGCCATCCTTTAGCCCAAAACGCAGGCTCAAAACCTTCCTCTCCCGCGGAGATAGAATCTTCATTAGCTCACTAACCTTTTCCCTTTTCAAAATAAGGCCAAGTTGGGTATCAGGGGAAAGCGAAACATCATTCTCAATCAAATCCCCCACATCGCTTTCTCCTTCCTCACCAATAGGGACATCTAAAGATGAAGTAGTGGTAGACAGCCAAAATGTAATCTGTTCCTTCTGAGAATCGCTGATACCCATCTTCCGGGCTATCTCTTTTTCTGTGGGTACGCGCTTGAGTTTCTGGGCCAACTCCTCCCTGGTCTTTTTCCAGCGGGCAATCAGTTCATTCATATAAACCGGCACGCGGATTAATTTTCCCTGCTCAGATATAGAACGGGTGATGCTCTGTTTTATCCACCAGGCAGCATAGGTAGAAAACCGACAGCCCATTTTGGGGTCAAACTTATCTACTGCCTTCATAAGGCCTAAGTTGCCCTCCTCAATCAAATCCAGAAGAGGTATACCCAGATGCATATATTTTTTGGCAATATTGATAACCAGGCGCAGATTCGCCCGAATCATCTGCTTTCTGGCCTGCTCGTCGCCTTTACGCACAAGCCTGCTTAGGCGCACCTCCTCCTCAGCAGTTAAAAGTGGGATACTACGGACCTCTCTTATATAAGCAGCTAAGGCCTCCATAAAAATTACTTGCTTTTTGTTAAAGCCGCCTGTGCCGCTGCCAGAATGGCAATCGGGACGCGAAACGGTGAACAGCTGACATAGTCCATACCTACCTGATGGCAAAAGGCCACTGAACGAGGTTCACCGCCATGCTCTCCGCAGATGCCCACCTCTAAATCCTTACGCCTCTTACGGCCGCGGTCTATGGCCATCCGAATCAATTCTCCCACACCCTTCTGGTCAATACTCTGGAAGGGGTCTTCGGGCAAAATCCCTTTTTTGATATAGTCTGGCAGGAACCCACCTATATCGTCACGGGAGAAACCAAACCCCATCTGGGTCAGGTCATTGGTGCCAAATGAAAAAAACTCCGCCACCTCAGCCAACTCACCAGCCAACACACAGGCCCGCGGTATCTCAATCATTGTACCAAACATATGGCGGATTTTCTTAAGACCATATTTACGCAGGGTATCCTGATATATATTTTTATACAGAGACAACTGGTCATCAAGCTCTTTCTTTTCACAAACCACTGGTATCATTATCTCAGGAAATGGCCTTTTGCCTTCCTTGATTAGCTCTGCAGCCGCCTCAAAAATAGCCCTTATCTGCATTACACTCACCTCAGGATAAGTAACCCCTAAACGCACCCCGCGGTGCCCCATCATTGGATTAGACTCATGCAAGGCCTCTGCCCTCTTAGCCAACTCCTCCATACTTATCCCCAATTCCTTGGCTAGTTGTTCAAGCTTGTCTTTTTGACGAGGGACAAATTCATGCAGTGGTGGATCAAGCAAACGAATTACCACTGGAAACCCATCCATCGCCTCCAATGTGCCTTTTATATCTTTCTTTACATAAGGAAATAACTCATCTACTGCGCGTTGCCTTTCTTCAGGCGTCTTGGAGATAATCATCTTGCGCAGGATAAACAATGGCTCGTCCGAACCCTTTCCGTAAAACATATGCTCTGTTCGAAAAAGGCCAATACCCTCGGCGCCAAACTGCCTTGCAGTCTGCGCATCTTCTGGGGTATCGGCATTGGTTCGCACACCCAATCGTTTTAACTGGCGACATAGCTTTAAAAATTCGTTAAGGAGTTTGTTTTCGGCAGAGGCATCCATCATTGGCAGCTGGCCCAGATACACATTACCCTTGCTTCCATTTAAGGTAATCCAATCACCCTCGTGCAATACCTTATCTGCCACAACTATCTCTTTTTTAGAGACATCAATATGCAAGGCACCACAACCCACAATACAACACTTACCCCAACCCCGGGCAACCAAGGCAGCGTGTGAGGTCATTCCACCCCGGGCAGTTAAAATTGCCTGGGCAGCACGCATACCTTCTACGTCTTCCGGATTGGTCTCCTCTCTGACCAAAATAACCTTCTTACCTTGTTTGCTCCACTGTACTGCATCCTGGGCGGTAAAAACCACTTGCCCGCTTGCACCACCCGGACCAGCAGGAAGCCCCTTGGCCAAAGGCTTCTGGGCTACCTCAGCCTTAGGGTCAATTATTGGATGAAGAAGTTCGTCTAACTGCGAAGGCGTAACCCGCGTAACTGCAGTCTCTTTGTCAATCAGCTTCTCTTTAACCATATCCACTGCCATACGCACTGCCGCTGGACCATTGCGCTTGCCAACCCGGCACTGCAGCATAAAGAGCCTTCCCTTTTCAATTGTAAACTCGATATCCTGCATATCGCGATAATGCCTCTCCAGCCTTTTTTGGATATCAAACAACTCCTTGTAGACCTTGGGCATCCTCTCTTCTAAGGTCAGCTGGTCCTTGTTGTGTTCAGATTTCGAATAAGAGTTGATTGGTGCAGGCGTGCGTATCCCGGCAACCACATCCTCTCCCTGGGCATTGACTAAATACTCGCCATAAAACTGCGGCTCGCCATTGCCAGGGTTGCGGGTAAAGGCAACACCAGTAGCTGAATCATCGCCCATATTCCCAAAAACCATAGTCTGGACATTAACAGCAGTACCCCAGTCATCAGGTATGCCCTCAATCCGGCGATAGCTCACTGCCCGCTTGCCATTCCAAGAGGCAAAGACCGCTCCAATTGCGCCCCAAAGCTGCTGCCAATGGTCATCAGGAAATTCCTTTCCCAAAACCTCCTTGACCTTGGCCTTAAACTGTCGACAGAGTTCTTTAAGATCCTCGGTAGTAAGTTCGGTATCCGAGGTTACCCCTTTCCCTTTTTTCATCTCATCCATTAGCCTGTCCAGTTGACGGCGTATACCCATATCTTCTGCAGGCTCAATGCCCTGGGCCTTTTCCATCACTACATCCGAATACATCATAATCAGACGCCGATAGGCATCATAGACAAAGCGCTCGTTGCCCCCACTCTGTTTAATAAGGCCGGGGATAGTTTTTTCGGTCAACCCCACATTTAAAACTGTCTCCATCATCCCGGGCATTGAACGCCTTGCCCCTGAACGCACTGAGACCAAAAGGGGATTTTCAGGATCACCGAATCTACGCCCCATAATATTTTCTACTTTTTTCAAAGCTGCCTCAACCTGAGGTTTCAACTCCTGTGGATATTTGCGTTTATGTTGATAATAATAGGTGCACACCTCGGTTGTTATAGTAAAGCCCGGGGGGACAGGCAACCTCAAATCCTTATGCCCAGCCATCTCCGCCAGGTTTGCACCCTTGCCTCCTAATAGGTTCTTCATACCCTCATTGCCATCAGCCCTTCCGCCACCAAAACTATAAACCAACTTCTTAGCCATCTCTTACTACCCTCCTTTTGTCTTATCTATTGGTTGTATTTTGATTCGTCTTTTTACATAATAAAAACCTTTCAAAGACACCATAAGTCCAATCATAATTCAAAAAGAATGTATCAAGTTAGTTTCTCCCTCAAATACCTTTCCACCCCCTCGACAGGAATACGCACCTGCTGCATCGTATCGCGGTCACGCACAGTAACCTGCTTATCTTCCATTGATTGCACATCCACAGTCACACAGTAGATTGTCCCAATCTCATCCTGGCGCCGGTAAAGCTTACCTATACTCGCAGTATCATCATACAGGGTTACAAAACTCTTCTTCAAATCCAAGGCAAGGCACCTAGCCATCTCTACCAGCTGAGGCCGATTTCTTAAAAGGGGCAAAACTGCAACCTTCACTGGCGCCAAATCCTTGTGCAATTTCAAAACCACCCGGGTTTCGTTTTTTACGCCCTCCTGGCAATAGGCATCAACCAGGAAGGCCAAAACACTTCTGTCAACCCCAGCAGAAGGCTCGATTATATAAGGAAAGAAGCGCTCTTTTCTTACATCATCAAAGTACATTAAATCCCTCCCACTTGCCTGGGAGTGCTGTTTAAGGTCATAGTCAGTGCGATTGGCCACTCCCTCCAGCTCTGACCAGCCAAAGGGAAAATTATATTCAATATCCGTGCAGGATTTGGCATAGTGGGCAAGCTCATCTGGGCTGTGGGGCCGCATACGGATATTCTCTTTCTTGATCCCTAGCTTGAGATACCAGTCAAAGCGCAAGGCCAACCACTCCTCAAATGCCCTATCCGAGTCCTCAGGCCGGACAAAATACTCAATCTCCATCTGTTCAAACTCCCGGGTGCGAAAGGTAAAATTTCCCGGGGTTATCTCATTGCGAAAGGACTTGCCAATCTGGGCCAAACCAAAAGGTAACTTCGGATGACGGCTATCAAGGATATTGGCAAAATTGACAAACATACCCTGGGCTGTCTCTGGCCTAAGATAGACAACATTGGCCTCATCTTCCAGTGGTCCTTGGTAGGTCTTGAACATAAGGTTAAATGGCCTGGCTGAAGTCAACTCTCCTGCGCATTCAGGGCAGCGGTCTTTGTCTTTCAGGTCCTGGGTCTTAAAACGCTTGTGGCAACTCTTGCAGTCACTCTTCAAATCAAAGAAGTTATCCAGATGGCCTGAGGCCTTCCAGACCGCAGGGTGCATAAGTATAGCGGCATCCATACCAAAGGTGTCGCTACGCTGCCAGACATTAGCCTTCCACCAGGCAGACTTAACATTATTCTTAAGCTCAACCCCAAACGGTCCGTAATCCCAGGTGTTGCTTAGGCCACCATAAATCTCAGAGGATTGAAAGATAAACCCCCGGCGCTTGCATAAAGAGATTATATTTTCCAAAACGTTACTGGGCATAGGCCTCTATTTTTAACCTAAAAGTTGGCTGAAGTCAAGAAAATTAACTGCAAGCCATTTCTAATTTCCCTTTAACTCCTTTTAACCGTGGAGATAATCGTAAGGACATTTTCTAATTTTAATTTACCCAAGGCATCCTGAATATAAACCGCAAAGTAATTGCCATCACTGTCAAAGACATTGCAATCAAAATAATTGGCAGAAGGGCCAAGGTTATAACTAATAAACCCCTTCTTGTCAGCAGTTGAAAACCGCACAATCTTTATTTCTTTGCCAGGGCCAAGGTTAGGGGTAAATAGCCCTTTCAGGACTACAAAAAATACATCCCCAAGCGTGGCTATGCCTTCTAAATTGGCGCTAAGCAATCTCTCAATAAACTCGTAATCGTTAGTAATCCCTTTTTTCTTTAATTCAGGAAGCATTGAGATGAAATACCCTGCCGGCTCTAAGAGCAAAAATACAGTTCCACCCCTTGCCCACCAAGGCCTCTTTTTATAATAAAACTTTTCACTCTGCTCCAGCACTACCTTAAAATCCTTAGGCAAGAGTATCTGAAGCTTATCAAAACGAAATAATTTTAATTCCTCAAGATAGGCCTTGTCTGGCTGATGGGCAATCTGCCCAACCTGAGGGACAGCGCAGAGTATGGGATTGGTCCTACAATCACCCATGCCCTGACGGACGTATAACTTTAAAAGCGGGCTACTCGCGTTCTTGATAATATAAACAACAGCCAATACCAAAAAGATTGCTGCAAGAAATAAGCTTCTTAGTCTTGCCCACATGGTTTATTAAGCTTCTTAAGCTCATCCTCTTTTATGCTGAAACTATGCTCTGGCCCAGGGAACCGCTCGGCTAATACATCCTCTTTGTACTCCTGGACTGCCTTTTGAATCAAGGGTGAAAGATTAATGTACTGTTTAACAAATTTCGGCCGAAAACGCTCAAAGAGCCCCAGCACATCATGACAGACCAAGACCTGGCCATCGCAATACCTGCCAGCGCCTATACCTATAGTGGGTATGCTAAGCCTCTGGGTAATAATTTCAGCAATCTTGTCAGGGACGCATTCCAGAACCAGAGAAAAACACCCTGCCTCTTCTAAGGCAAGTGCCTGTTCGATAAGGCGCCGTGCTGCCTCGGCATCCTTGCCTTGGACCTTAAACCCTCCCAGTTTATCCGCTGTTTGAGGGGTTAATCCTATGTGCCCCATAACCGGGATACCAACGCAAATAATCTGGCGCGCTACCTCAACACACTGTTCAAACCATTCCAACTTTACTGCATCGCAATGAGCCTCCTCAATGAAACGCCGGGCATTTTTAACTGCCATAGAAGTATCTAGCTGGTAGGCCTCAAAAGGCATATCTCCAACAACCAGGGCCTTTTTTACCGCGCGGGTGACTGCCTTGCAGTGATGCAACATCTCAGTCATGCCCACCCCAGTAGTTGAGTCTAGACCCAAAACCACATTGGCCAAAGAATCGCCAACCAAAATTATATCTATACCTGCCCTGTCAATAATCTGGGCAAAGGCAAAATCATAGGCAGTAAGCATGGTTATCTTGCGCTTATTTTTTAAACCCTGGATATCTTTTACTTGAATTTTTTCTTCCATAAACTAACCACCGATAATAATAGGATTGGGGTTATTCTGCTCAAAGATTATCGCCTTTGCATCAGGAAAGTTTCGCAACACCTCTTTTGCCTTTTCTCTGCCTAAAACAAATATGGCGGTAGCCAGGGCATCGGCAACAGCCCCCTCCTTTGCCACCACAGTCACTGAGGTTATCCCTGAATCAGCCGGATAACCAGTTTTGGGGTTCATAATATGCCCATACCTTTTTTTACCGCGCAGAAAGAATTGCTCATAATCAGCTGAGGTTGCCACTGAGCAATCTTCCACCTCTAGGACACCGCATCTTTTTTCTCCTGCGCCGCAGCGAATACCAACCCTCCACTTCTTGCCAAGATTCCTGCCTAAGGCGTACACCTGACCTCCGGCATTAATCAGGCAATTTTTTATACCTGCCTGCCTCAATTTCTCAACTGCGTAGTCCAAGGCATAACCCTTGGCTATGCCCCCCAAATCCAGCTTAACTGCGGGATTACTGAATTCTACCACTTTAGTTTCTTCATTCAAGATAATTTTTCCACAACCTACGCCACCCAAGGCCTGCCTTATCTTGGAATCATCCGGTACAACAAAAGCCTTATCAGTAAAACCCCAGACGTCCATAAGCGAGCCCACAGTAATATCAAAGGCACCATCAGTAAGTTGACAAAACTCAACTGCTTTTTTAAGCAGTTGAAATACCTCCTTTGACACCTGCATCTTTTTGGCGGCATTGAGCCGGGAAATCTCGCTTTCTGGCCGGTATTTACTCAAGAGACTCTCCAGGCGTTCAATTTCGGAAAATACAACCTCAAAGGCCCTTGGCTCGTTGGATAAAACCTGAACAAATGTGCCCATCAAAACCCGCGTCTGCCTCAAAGGCCATTTAGGTCTTAAAAAGAAGAAAACAAATACCGAGGCAAAAACCCCTAAGATACAAACCAATCCCAAAAATCCCCTGCGCATTCTCATTTTTTAGCCAATCTAAATGAAGGAAATTTAAAGGCCTTATCAGCGGTTAATAAAAGTGCCTAAGTTGATTTTTGGGGAAACTTGTCACAGGATAAACTATTTAACAAATCCTGTGCTGACAACCACGCCCGGCGAGCAACTGCCAGACCAAACTCCATTGCGGACAGCTGCTCTATACTATGGGCATCAGTACCAATAGCAAGCTTAACCCCTAACTCCTTGGCCCTGCGTGCACCCACATCATTGATATCCAAACGGTCAGGGTAGGCATTTATCTCAATTGCTGTATTAGTTTGCCTGCAGGCCTTAAGTAATTCATCTAAATCTATCTCGTAGGGTGGACGAACACCCCATAACCTGCCTGTAGGATGAGCCAGTATATGCACATACCTATTCTTGCATGCGCCTATCAGCCGTCGAGTAAGCTTTTCTTTCGACTGTTTAAAGCCGGTGTGTATTGCAGCAATCACAAGGTCAAACTCCTTTAAGACCTTATCCGGATAATCCAAGCGGCCTTCTGAATCAATATCTACCTCTGCCCCAAAAATGATACGAAAATTGCTAAAAGAAGAATTCAAGCGCTCTATCTCTGCCTTCTTCTTTTTTAAATCAGCGATACTTAACCCCCGGGCAACCCTTAGGCCTTGAGAGTGATCGGTTATGGCGATATAAGAATAACCCAACCTCAAGGCTGCCTCAGAGATTTCCTTTATTGAATTTACCCCATCTGACCAACGGGAATGGACATGGAAATCGCCTTTAATGTCTTTGGGGCTAACCAAGATTGGCAGGCTAAAACTCTGGGCCAACTCAATCTCACCGTTATCCTCTCTCAACTCCGGTTCAATATAGGACATCTTCAAAAGCCTAAAAATCTCTTCTTCGGTTTTACCTGCCAGCCAGCGGTTTCCTCTAAAGACACCGTATTCATTTATCTTCAGGCCTAACCCCTGGGCAAACTGGCGTATTTTGATATTGAAATTTTTTGAACCAGTAAAATACAGCAAGGCCGCGCCATAGGATTTCTCAGGGACAATCCTACAATCAACCTGAATATCCTCACAGGTACGTACCGAAGACTTTGTCTCGCCCTGGGATAAAATCTCTCCCACCATAGGTAGATGCACAAAACTATCTATTACTGAAGAAGGCTTCAAAGATACAACCAGTATATCTATATCCCTGACTGTCTCCTTTCTGCGCCTGAGGCTACCAGCTACGGAGATCTCTTTTACCTCTGGCAACTTTTTTAACTTGCTTAAAAACTCCTCGGCAATCCTCTGGGCCTGGGCAAGATTCATCCGCTCTTTGCCTTTATGCAACAATTCGATTCCTCGCAGAATATTCTCGATCGTCTTTTCCTTTATACCAGGGATACCTTTAAGCCTGCCTTCGGAAATGGCCTGTTGCAGCTGCTGGACATTCTTTATCTTCAAGGCATCGTAGAGCAATTTGGCTGTTTTAGGCCCAACTGAAGGGATGTTTAAAAATTCTAAGATGCCTTCAGGTATGGCCTTCTTTAACTCCTCAAAAGACTCTAGTCTGCCTGTGGTGACGTACTCGGTAATTTTTTGAGCCAGATCCCTGCCTATGCCAGGTATCTGGGTAAGCCTACCTTCTCGGACATAGGTCTCTATATCCTCGGTAAGGCCCTCGAGATTCTGGGCAGCGCGCTCATAGGCACGGATACGAAAGATATTTTCTCCCTTAATCTCCAATATCTTGGCAGTATCACGAAAAATCTTAGCCAACTGCGCCTTTTTATCCATAGAAATACCTGGGCAAAAACAACTCTATCCACTCAGCTTACTGCCAGGGAATAAGAGGACTCAATAGTCTTGACCAAATCCACAACTGCAGCGTTGAAAGGGGTAGGGATATTCAATTCCTGGCCTTGACGCACAATAACCCCGTTAATAAAATCTATCTCAGTGCGCTTGCGCCTCAAGATATCCTGCAGCATTGAAGAGATATTACCAGAGGTAGCCTCGCAGACCGCCTCTACCTTAGCCACAGGGTCATCATAAATCAGTTTAATCCTCTTTCTCTTGGCAATCCGCGTGGCCTCCCGCACCAGCTCCTGTAGGATACGCCGACTTCCATCAAACTCTAAAATCCGTCCATTGGCTAAACGGGTAATTGCCGTTAGGGCGTTTATGCCAACATTTATGATGAGCTTGGACCAAAGGATGCTATTTATATCGCGCGAGATGCGCATATTGAGTCCGAGGCTATTAAAGGCCTCTCGCAGCGCGCGCATCTGAACAGGTATCCTGCCGTCGCTTCGGCCGATTATCGTTTCGCCTTTTCCTGCCAGTCTAACCTTTCCCCACTCCAGTAGAGTTACCCCTAAATTAGTCACTCCGCCAATAACCTTGTCCTGGCCTACCACCTCGCTTATAATCTCAATATTGCCGATTCCATTCTGTAAGGTAAGGACCGTGGTATTCTCGCCAATCAACTCCGCAGCCCGGGAGATTGCCTCTTTGGTATCATAAGACTTTACGCCCACAATAACTAAATCAACTGCCTTGATATCCTTTGGCTCAACTGTAACATTGACTGCTACTGTCCAGCTATTACCAGAATCTTCTACGGTAACGCCTTGCTTCTCTAGAATGGCCTGCCTCTGTCTATTCTTATCCAAAAGCCAAACCTCATGCCTACCTTTGGTCAAAACCGCTGCCAGATAACAACCAATAGCCCCCGGACCAATAATAGCAATTCGCATAGCTACCCCCTTATGACTACCTTGCCGTCAAATCGTCTAAAACCCTTTGACTCTTCAATTCCTTTCCCAGGTGGAATTGGATAAAAGAATTAAGTATAATCTCCAACTCTTTTTTTATCTCTGGATTCATCCCCAGATTCAGATTGGCAGAAAAATCATTTTTCTGAATATGCAAAAGCGTAGCCACTGTACCCCGAAAAATGCTGCGGGCCTTGGGGTCTTTAAATGCACATTTAGGACAAAGAAGGCCACCCTGAGAAACACTAAATTTCGCCTGTCCCATCACACGACTGTCGCAGACCACGCAGGAGTCCAGATGCGGCTGAAACCCTGAAAGGGACAACAACTTAATCTTAAAAATCAGAAGTATCTTCTCGGCAAAATTAGTCTTCTCCAATTCACTAATCGAGCTGACAACAAGCTCAAATACCGCCGGATTTTTATCCTCCAAAGGCATCACTGCCCCAACCAACTCCAACATCATCGTGGCCATAGCCGACCTTACAACATCATGCCTCAGCTGGTTAAAGTTATTCTTTAAGTCACAGGCGCTGACCAGATGCACCGAGGAATTACGCTTCTGGTAAAAGATAATCTCATTGAGGGAAAAAGGCTCAACAGAGCTGGCAAACTTGGTAGGTTCAGTGCGCATCCCCTTTAAGACACCTGTAATCTTGCCAAAATCCCGGGTAAAAAAATCTGCCAATACCGATGTCTCGCGCAGGTTATTGCGCCTTAGTACGATTGCCTCGCTTTTGCAAATCGACATATAACCCCCTACTAAAGGTATAAAATTTTTTTAGCCTCTAAATTTAAAACGCCTTAATAATATTGATTAGCTCGCTTTGCCTATTTTCCATAATCCGTCTCTGACTTAAGGTTTTGTCTTGGTAGCCCAAAAGATGCAAAAGGCCATGGATTATGTAAAGGTACAACTCCTCAACAGGTGTAGTTCCAAAAAGCTTGCTGTTAGCCAAGGCAACATCAGTTGAAATTACTATATCTGCCATAAGGATATCTTTGGACCCAGCCTCGGTAAGGTTAAAGGCGATTACATCGGTCGGAGAATTCCTCTTCAGGTATTTACGATTAAGTTTACGGATAAAAGAATTGTCCACAAAGACTACCGAAACCTCAGCCCTTTTTAGCCTTGGCCCCTCCTGCCTAATGACATTACGCGCCAGGGCAGTTATCCTTTTCGGATTTAGGGTTATTGTTTTCTGGAGATTTCTTATGGTTATTTTCAACAATGGGGGCATCAGGATACTCTATCCTACTGTGGTATATCCCGCTTAAAACTCGGACAAAAACTGAAGAAATCCTCTCTAAGTCCCTCAGGGTCAGCTCACAGTCGTCTAACTGTCGATCAATAAACTTATTGTTTATTATCTTGTGTACCAACTCCTCAATCCGGGCTGGGGTTGGCTGACGCAAAGAACGAACGCCTGCCTCTACAGAGTCAGCCAAAAGGACAATTGCTATCTCTTTGGTTTTTGGCCGCGGCCCAGGATAACGAAAACCCTCCTCTTTTATTTCTTCATCCCCCTCGATATTCTCCAGGGCCCGACGGTAAAAATAATACACCAGGCCTGTCCCGTGATGCTGTTGGATAAAGTCAATGATGCGGGGGTTCAAACGATATTTCCGGGCTAACTCCACCCCCTCCTTTACATGATTCATAATCACCAATTTACTCATTGAAGGGGAAAGCGGGTCGTGCTTGCTCTCCCCCTGTATCTGATTCTCGCTAAAATACCCTGGCTTGGAGAGTTTGCCAATATCGTGATAATAGCCGCCCACCCTTACCAACAGGGAATTTGCCCCTACGGCAACTGCGGCAGCGTCAGAGATATTGCCTACCAAAAGGCTGTGGTGGTAAGTGCCTGGCGCCTCCTGCATAAGACGCTGCAGAAGCGGATGATTAAAATCTGCCAACTCTAAAAGGCTGATATCAGTAACAGTCTGAAAGAGCATCTCAAAAACTGGCAGTAGTGCCAAGACCAAGAAACCACAGACCACGCCATTTAAGAAGATAAACAGGTAATCAAATGGCCGAATCAAACTAAGGTGATTAAGAAAAAACAACCCTGCTGCCTGCAAGGCCCCAACCAAAAAACCTGCTGATATAATCTCCATACGCCTGCGGGCCTTACGCACCGCAAGGATAGCACTGAGGCTGCCGATTAAAAAAACCAGGCAGAGGTTATAACTGTTACCCGCTATTGCTCCAGTAGAAAACGAGACTACCATACCCAATAAAAAAGGAACAAATGGCTCTTTAAAAATAAGAAAGGCAAGCATAGGGATAACCGCTACTGGCAAATAGTAGATATTCCAATTGTGGCGAACTAATATATATGCAAAGGAAAATGGCAAAAGATATAAGAGTATTAGATACAGGAGATTGTAGGCGTTGATGCGCAGTTGGCTATAGCTAAGCTTAAGATAGGTATAAACTAATACCAAAAACATAGCTATGCTATAATTCAACCGAAGCAAGAAGCATAAACCTAAGAGTAACGCCACAAAAAAGATAAACCTCAACCTATTGACGATTAGCTTGTGATTTTTCATAGGCCTCAATAATCTTCTGAACTAACGCGTGCCGAACTACATCCGCACCTGAAAAATATATAAATTTTATCCCACTAATCTCCTTAAGTATATCCTGGGCCTGGAGTAATCCTGATGGCCTTCCCCCGGGCAGGTCACTCTGCGTTAAATCGCCAGTAATAACCGCCTTGGAATCAAACCCTAAACGGGTTAGAAACATCTTCAGTTGCTCTGGCGAACAGTTCTGCGCCTCATCTAAAATAATAAAGGCGTCATTTAAGGTCCTTCCCCGCATATACGCAAGAGGCGCAACCTCAATAATTCCGGTTTCAAGGTACCTTTCTATACGCTCAGGCTCCATCATATCATAAAGGGCATCATAAAGCGGCCTCAGATATGGAGATATCTTCTCGTACATATCCCCTGGTAAAAACCCTAAAGACTCCCCTGCCTCTAATGCCGGCCGGGTGAGGATTATGCGGCGAACCTCCTGTTTATTTAAGGCCTCAACCGCGCAGGCCATAGCAAGATAGGTCTTGCCAGTACCGGCAGGACCTAATCCAAAGACAATGTCGTATTTTTTTATGGCCTCGACATATTCTTTCTGGCCTTTGGTCTTTGGCCCTACTGTCTTTAAGCGGCTGGCCTCTAAATTCTGCAAACCAACAGAAGCACCTATCCTTTTATCTGGTTGCCTGGTGTTTTTTACAAGCTCAACCAAATCCTTCCTACCTATCTCTGGTTTTCCTGAGCGGACAATGCCCAGTAATGTGCTTATCAGTTCCTCGGTCTTTTTTATGTTGGTAGCAGTCCCCTTGATTTTTAACCGGCCACTTTGAAGGGATAATTTTACCTTAAACTCCCGAGCGATGAGACGCAGGTATTCATCCTGTGGCCCACAGATAGCCTGGGCCTCTTCATTGTTTAATAACCTAACGGAATGCTCCATAAAAGGCCTACTTCAGATTTTCGCGTGGCTCTTTAAGGCCTTCCAGGGGTAACCTTATTTTTTGCCCCGGGTAGATTTTGTCCGGGCCTTTCAAGATATCGGAGTTGAATTCGTAAATCTTTTTCCATCTGCGGGTTGTCCCGTAAAACCTCTGGGATATCTTCTGTAATGTATCACCATTCTGAACGGTGTATTCCTGGATAGAGACGTTCTTGTTACCAGAGGCAGCCGATAGGTCCTCCTGGGGGGTAACGCTTCTAAAAATATAGCCCTTATTGCCATAAGTTTCAGAGTCTTCTGAAATCTTACTACGGCTTGCAACTGAGGATTCAGCAGGCAGCTCTTTAATAACTGGTTGACCCAACTCCACCTCCACAACATTGACATCACGAAAGGCCTTACGCTCAGGAATACCTTCCTTCGCCTCACCCTTAATATACCCACGATTACCACTGCTTAATTCCTGGTCAACCCGCTCCTTGGTCATTTTGTAGACCCGGACGGTACAGCCTGAAGTAATAAAAATAGCCATAAAAATTAGCATCAACGCAGCATTGTGTTTAAACATCCTTTCCCTCCTGTTTTAGTGAACTGACTTTTTTGACCGCTAAACCCAATTCCTTTAATTGTCTATCGGTTACCTCTGAAGGAGCACCGGTTAAAGGACAATATGCCGCACTCGTCTTAGGAAAGGTGATGACCTCGCGGATGGTCTGTTCTTTGGCCAAGATGGCCAAAAGCCTATCCACCCCAAAGGCAAAACCACCATGCGGCGGAGCGCCGTATTGAAAGGCCTCTAATAAAAAACCAAATCTCTTGTTTGCCTCTTCAGGAGAAATTCCAATTATCTTAAAAATCCTCTCCTGTAGCCTCTGGTCGTGGATACGGATTGAACCCGAGCCCAATTCGATTCCGTTGACAACCAAGTCATAAGAGCGCGATATCACCCTTTGAGGCTCGCTCTCTAAAAATTCAATATCCGATGGTCTAACAGCGGTAAATGGATGATGCTCACTCTCCCAACGCCCTTCTAATTCATTATACTTAAAAAGTGGAAAGTCTACAACCCAGGCAAAGGCAAATTCTTTATTTAGCTGCTGACGCAAATCCGGCTTGTCGCTATTATAGAGCCTCATAGCCTCCTGGTAGGCTATTCGGGGAAATGGCGTATCTAACTTGTATCCTACCACCTCCTTAAAAATAGATTGCATCAGTTGCTCGATCAAGCAAAATATATCCTCTTCTTCCACAAAGGACATCTCTAAATCCAACTGGGTAAATTCTGGTTGGCGGTCAGCGCGTAGGTCCTCATCGCGAAAACACTTGGCTATCTGATAGTATCTGTCAATACCCGCTACCATAAGGATCTGTTTAAATAACTGCGGCGACTGGGGAAGGGCAAAAAACATCCCTGGATTAACCCGGGAAGGAACAAGATAATCCCGTGCACCCTCAGGCGTGGATTTGGTGAGGATAGGGGTCTCACATTCAAAAAAACCATGCTGGTCTAAAAAGGAACGGATTACCCGGTACATCATTGGCCGAAGCAAAAAATTATTCAATACCCTTCTTCGACGAAGGTCGAGATACCGGTATTTCAAACGCAGATCTTCACTGATATCTAAATTATCCTCCAATTCAAATGGCGGTGTAAGGCTGGGGTTAAGGATATCGGCCTGCTGGACCAAGACCTCAACCTCTCCAGTCGCCAACTTGGGATTAATTGTATTTTTAGGCCTGGCCTGAACCACTCCTTTTATCCGCACTACAAACTCGTTACGCAGCTTTTGCGCTACATTATATGCAACAGCTGAATCCTTTGGCAAAAAAACAATCTGGGTCAAACCGTATCTGTCCCGCAGGTCAATAAAAATAAGTTTGCCGTGGTCCCGGCGAGAGGCAACCCAACCACAAAGAATCACCTCTTTGCCTACATCGCTAGCCCTTAATTCGCCACAATTATGCGTCCTTAGCATCTTTATTCAGTAATTTTTTAAGCTGGGGTAAAACCTCATCCAGCTGCGCATCTTGTTGCCTGCCCTTGTCCATATCCTTAAGTATAGCCTTGTTGTTGACAAGTTCGTTATCCCCTAAAATAACACACCAACTTGCCCCTTGGGAATTAGCCTTGCGCAAGGCTGCCTTAAGTGACCTATTTTCATAATCTGTATCTGCCAAAATGCCATTGGCCCGCAGTTCATTAAGCAAGACTAAACCCTTTTTTTTGGCCTCATCACCTAATAAAATCAAAAATACCAAATCCTCCTTCGCAGGGAGGAAATTTTCTTTTTTGGCCAAAATCACCCTCTCCAGGCCTAAGGCAAAGCCGACAGCAGGTTTGTCTGGTCCACCTAACTGCTGGATTAAATCGTCATAGCGGCCGCCTGCGCCTACGGCATCCTGAGCACCTAAGTAAGGATGACTAATTTCAAAAACTGTCTTAGTATAGTAGTCCAATCCCCTCACCAATGAAGGGGTAACCTCATAAGGCACGCCTAAAGAATCCAAGCCTGATTTAACTAGGTCAAAGGCCTCCTGGCAGTCAGCACACAGATAATCATAAGAAAGCGCAAGACCCTCAACAATCTGGCGACAGGTTTCATTCTTACAATCTAGAACCCTTAATATATTGCGCGAAAGCCGGTTTTGGCAATCTGTACAAAGATGCGTCTTTTTTACCTTGAGAAGACCCTCCAACTCTTTCGTAAATATCTCTTTATCCCGATTACAACCCAGACTATTCAACTTTATTTTGTATCCCTGGATGCCTAAAGAAACCAAGAGTTGCTGGGCAAGGGCAACAATCTCAACATCCAGATACGGATGGCCTGAGCCGATGGCCTCACAACCGATATGGTGAAACTGACGCAACCTGCCCTTTTGAGGTCGCTCGCGACGAAACATTGGACCTATATAATAAAACTTAACCAAGCCGGCAGTTTTATCCAAATTGTTCTCAATATAGGCCCGCGCCACCTGGGCTGTAGCCTCAGGCCTTAATGCGTATACCTCATCTTCGTGAGGCAAAAGAAACATCTGCTTCTGGACCACCTCGGCAAATTCTCCTAAAGAACGGTCAAAAAGCGAGGCAAATTCCAATATCGGCAGACGAATCTCCTGATAATGATAGCTCCGAAATATCTTATGGCTTATTCGCTCAATCTCTTGCCATTGAAGTATCTCGGGAGGCAATATATCCTTTGTCCCCGGGACTCTCTTTAGCATATCTTAACGGGTAAGAAAAAGACGCGGTTAAATTTATCTGACCTCTTTTTTCATCTCCAAGCCGGGCTTGAAGACTACCACCTTTCTCGGCGGGACAGGGACTGTTTGACCGGTGCGCGGATTTCTTCCGGTGCGGCTCTTTCTCTGCTTAACCTTAAATACGCCAAAATTGCGCAGCTCTATCTTCTCACCTCGCTGCAAAGCCTCCACAATGCAATCAAAGGTCTTCTGAACTACCTTTTTTACATCTATCTGCTTAAGTTTAGTCTCATCCGAAACCTTAAGTATTATATCTTTCTTAGTCATATATCACCTCCTTGAACCAGCGTATTTTCAATTAGTTAACGTAATTACAATAGCAACAAAAAGTTATGTTGTCAAGTAAAACTTTAAGCTATTTTCGAACGAATCGACTACCTTTACAAACTATCTTTAAGCTTACTGGCGACATAGCCCTGAATAATCTTATAGTCTTCTTCAGGGATATTAGTAAATTCTATCCCTAACTCAAATACCGAATCCAAGCATTTACCTTCCAACTCCAAATTCCTTACCCAAACAACCCTTCCTTCCGCATTAATAACCCTTGAGTTATCCGGAAATTTCAAATGCAGAAGAAGTTTAGTTCCACAAGGAAATTCCTTAAAGGTAATTATACAGGCGCCACCTATACTCAGATTACGCGAGGCAGTAACCAGCAATTCTGCATCAGCAGACTCCATCTGCAGATACTCGATCTCTGCCTTAACCGGTATTCGAGGATATCTTCGGCGCTCATTAAACTGCATAACTAAACCATCTTTAGATAACTATGGATACCCTATCTTCTCCCAAAAGAGATTCAATATCAGAAATCAATTTTTCATTCGGAGAAACAAAAAGATTCTCACCCACTATGATATGGACCCGAGACCTTGAGACAGAGTCCAATTGCAGATAAATAGGCACCCTACCACTTGAAGCCTCCAAAATCTCCTTTAGGCTCTCAAACAGATTTTCACGCACTCCGGTAAGGTTAATCTTCATACTGCTTATAAGATTGTATGCCTCATCTATTGGAAAAAGATCATTGGCCACAATCTTAGGAGCGTCCTCCTTTAGATTAAGCCTACCCTTGACCAAAACCACTGAATTGGGCTGGATATAACGGGCAACCTTCAGATATACCTGTGGAAAAACCAAAACCTCCACTGCCCCTTCTAAATCCTCCAGCTTAATAATAGCCATCTTTTCCTGTTTGAGGCGGGTGAGCGTATGCTTGACTTTGGATATAAGCCCTACCAACTTTACATCTTCTTCATCATTATACAAAGATAGTTTAGAGGTAGAGGTAGAGCAGAAACGCTTCAACTGGTGCGCGTAACGAGCCAGGGGATGACCACTTACGTAAAAACCCAACATCTCCTTTTCAAAACTCAAAAGTTGCGGTTCAGGCCACTCCCGTACTGCCGGAAGATTAACTGCCTCCTTTATCTTAAAACCATTCTCTTTGGCATCAAGGTCAAAAAAAGATAACTGCCCTTTCTGTCGCTCCTTTTGGATACGGCCAGAATACTCCAAAATCAAAGGTAATCCAGCCACCATCTGGGCCCGCGGTAAACCAAAATAATCCAAGGCCCCGCATTTAATTAGACTCTCTAACACCTTACGATTTACCAAGCGCAAATCAATACGTTCGCACAAATCCTGCAAAGACCTAAAACGGCCTCCCTTAATCCTTGCCTGTATTATTGACTCCACTGCACCATGGCCTACATTCTTTATTGCCAGAAGACCAAAACGGATTGTCTTGGCATCAACTACCTTAAACAGGGCATCACTCTCATTTATATCCGGAGGCAACACCTGAATCCCCATACGGTTGGCCTCATTCACATACTCAACAATCTTGTCGGTATTATCCCGCTCTGAGGTCAAAAGCGCAGCCATAAACTCTACGGGGTAATTTGCCTTGAGATAGGCAGTACGGTAAGAAATCAGGGCATAGGCAGCAGAGTGGGACTTGTTAAAGCCGTAACCAGCAAAATACTCAATAAGGTCGAATATCTTATTACTTATTGCCTCCCTTACCCCATTCTTGTGGCAACCTTCAACAAAATTCTTCCTCTCCTTCTCCATTACCTCAGGTATTTTTTTGGCCATGGCCTTGCGCAAAAGGTCTGCCTGGGCAAGGGTGAAACCCGCCAAGCTCGAGGCAATCTGCATTATCTGTTCCTGATAAAGGATAATCCCGTAGGTCTCTTTGAGGATAGGCTCTAATTTAGGATGTTCATATTTAATGGGGATAAGCCCGTGCTTCCTTTTAATAAAATCATCCAACATCCCCGAACCAATGGGCCCAGGACGATAAAGGGCCAAAAGCGCAATTATATCCTCAAACCTCTCTGGCTCAAGCTTCCTCAATAGATCTCGCATCCCTGAACTTTCTAACTGAAATACACCAATAGTCTGGGCGCTACTGAGCAGTTTGTAGGTCTTGGGGTCATCCAACGGAATCTGGTTGATATCTATAACCTTGCCTTGGGTCTTTTCAATAAGTTTCAGGGTTTGGTCAATTACAGTCAGAGTACGTAGTCCTAAGAAATCGACCTTTAAAAGCCCTATCTTCTCCAGGGCGGACATAGTGTAGCCGGTTGTAACCTGCTCATCCGCTGATTTAAATAGAGGCATGTACTCATTAAGAGGTTTATCCGCAATCACCACCCCTGCAGCATGGATGGAGGCATGCCGGTTTAATCCCTCCAGGGAAAGGGCAGTATCCATCAATTGATGGACCTGGGCATCATTTTTGTAAAGATTGGATAACTCCGGCTCGTTTGTCAAGGCCTCCTTAAGAGTAATTGCTGGGTCAGGTGGAATCATCTTGGCAATGCGGTCAACATCAGCATAACTCATACCCATTACCCGACCGACATCCCGGACAACTGCCCGCGCCTGCATCGTCCCAAAGGTAATTATCTGGGCCACATTTTCCTGGCCGTATTTTTTAGTAACGTAATCAATTACCTCTTGTCTACGTTCATAACAAAAGTCAATATCAATATCCGGCAAACCCAGCCTCTCGGGATTTAAAAAGCGCTCAAAGAGTAAACCATATTTTAAAGGGTCGATATCAGTAATACCCAACAGATAGCTTACCAGGCTTCCCGCAGCGCTACCGCGTCCCGGCCCAACAGGGATTCCTTTTTGCTTGGCATAATTTATAAAATCCCAGACAATCAGAAAATAACTAATAAAACCCATCTCTTTTATGGTCTTTAACTCATACTCAAGCCGGGCTCTTATCTGTTCATTGGCATTGGGGTAACGCAGGACAAGGCCATTTTCGCAAATGCTCCTTAAAAATTCCTCTTTGCTTATACCTTGCGGCGGCTCGTATTTCGGCAGATGAGGCTTACCAAACTCCAACTCCACATTGCAACGATTGGCTATCTCAATAGTATTAACAATTGCCTCGGGTAATTCCTGAAAAAGACTTTGCATCTCTTGTGGAGAACGAAAATAAAAAGAATCACTAGAAAGCCTCAGGCGATTGGGATCGCTAAGGGTGGTCTGGGTCTGAATACACAAAAGGGCATCGTGGCTTGAGGCTGCATCTTTAGTCAGATAGTGCACATCATTGGTGGCTACTAAGGGCAGATTTAATTCCCGGGCAATCCTTAGTAATCCCTGATTTACTATTTTTTGTTCCGGAATCCCATTCTCCTGTAATTCCAGAAAAAAGTTATCCCGGCCAAATATCTGGGCTAGTTCATCAGCTGCCTTTAAGGCATCATTAAACCTTGCTTCTTTAAGCAAAGATGGTACCTCGCCCTTAAGACAAGCCGATAACCCAATAAGCCCCTGGTGATATTGGGCAAGTACCTCTTTATCAATGCGAGGCCGATAGTAGAATCCTTCCAGATAACCAATGGAAACCAGCTTCATAAGATTGCGATAGCCCTGTTCGTCCTTTGCCAGAAGGACCAAATGATAAGATGCCTCATCTATCCCAGTAAAGGCTTTATCCAGCCGGCTCTTGGGCGCTATATATGCCTCGCAACCAATTATGGGCTTTATCCCTGCCTTCTGCGCCTCCAGATAAAAATCAATAACCCCAAACATACAGCCATGATCAGTAATAGCCAAGGAGTCCATCTTGTATTGGTTGGCCAGGGTTAACAGTTCAGGTAAGCGGCAGGCGCCATCAAGTAGACTATATTGGGTATGGAGATGAAGATGAACGAATTCACAACGGGGCATAACAATTACCAACAAACCCTACAGACTAGAGCTATTCCCACTCGATAGTCGCAGGAGGTTTTGAGCTTATATCGTAAACTACCCGGTTAACGCCTCTTACTTCATTAATAATCCGAGAGGATATCTTCTGTAATACCTCATAAGGGAGTTTGGCCCAATCCGCAGTCATCCCGTCAACACTGGTAACACAACGCAAGGCCAACACATTCTCGTAGGTCCTCTTATCACCCATAACCCCTACAGTCTTAATGGGCAAAAGTACGGCAAAGGATTGCCACACCTGTTCATACAGCCCGGCATTCTTAATCTCCTCAATTACCCTGCGGTCAGCCTCACGCAATATTTGTAAACGCTCAGGGGTAACCTCGCCGATAATTCTAATCGCAAGGCCCGGTCCAGGAAAAGGCTGACGGTAGATAATTGCATCAGGTAAACCTAACTCCTTACCAATCACGCGGACCTCGTCCTTAAATAAATCCCTTAATGGCTCAATTAGTTTTAATTTCATCTTTTCGGGAAGTCCGCCTACATTATGGTGGCTTTTAATCCGGCTGGAGGGCGCTCCAATAGGAGAAACAGACTCAATCACATCAGGGTAAAGCGTGCCTTGGGCAAGATACTTAACCCCTTTAAATCTCTTGGCCTCCTCTTCAAAAATCTTTACAAACTCATCCCCAATAATTTTTCTCTTCTCTTCCGGGTCAGTGACTCCTTTAAGACGAGCCAAGAAACGCCTACCGCAGTCAAGATACACCAGATTCAAATGAAAGTTACGCTGAAAGACCATCTTTACCTGTTGAGGTTCTTCCCGACGCAAAAGGCCATTATCAACAAAGATACAGCGAAGATTATTGCCAATTGCCTTATGAATCAATATGGCTGTAACTGCGGAATCAACCCCACCACTCAACCCAAGGACCACCTTGTCTTTACCAACAGTCTTTTTGATATTCTCGATACTCTCGCGGATAAAATTCTGAGGGGTCCAACGGGCCATACACCCGCAAATCCTAAAGAGGAAATTACCTATAATCTGGGTGCCCCGGTCTGTATGACTCACCTCAGGATGAAATTGTACACCGTAGAATTTCTTCTGGGTATTAGACATCGCAGCCACAGCGATATTCATCGTATGGGCAATCACCCCAAAACCTGGAGGCAGCTTAGATACATAATCCCCATGGCTTGCCCAACAGGTGAAATTCCCTGGAAGATGACCAAAGAGGTCACGTTTATCATCAACAAAAATTTCAGTCCGGCCGAATTCGCGTTTAGAGCTATGAGCTACCTTACCACCAAGCAATTCAGCCATAACCTGCATTCCATAACAGATGCCTAAGATAGGAATACCCAGTTTAAAAATCCCCTTATCCGGCAAGGGCGCCTTGTTACCTGCTAACGAGGCAGGGCCACCGGAAAGTATCAAGCCTTTGGGAGAAAGCTGGGCTATCTTTTCTGCCGGAATGTTATAAGGCAGGATACAAGAAAAGACCTTATTCTCCCGCACACGTCGGGCGATTAGCTGGGTATACTGCGATCCAAAATCCAAGATTACAATTGTTTGTCTGGCCATAGGAATACTTCTTTCTAACTACTTGCCCATCCCCACCCGCTGCCCTACCTGAAATATCTTGCCTTCGGTCTGGATTGAAGGGGCAATAATAATCTCTACATCGTGCATCTGCTTTATGTTCGCAGCTCCCAACGAACCCATAGAGGTCTGCAAGGCCCCCATTAAATTCTGTGAACCATCATCCACCTTTGCTGGCCCAAAGAGTATCTCCTTTAAACTACCAGTAGTGCCTACATAAATCCTTGTGCCGCGGGGAAGATTCACATGTGAGGTAGCCATACCCCAGTGGTAACCCCGGCCCGGCGCCTCTTTGGCCCGGGCAAAACTTGAACCGATCATCACTGCATCAGCGCCACAGGCAAAGGCCTTACATATATCTCCTCCCCGGTTCATCCCGCCATCCGTAATAATGGGGATGTATCTGCCGGTACGTTTGTAGTAAAAATCCCTTGCAGCTGACGCATCCACAGTTGCAGTTACCTGCGGCACGCCAATGCCCAAAACCCCGCGAGTCGTACAGGCTGCCCCTGGGCCAACCCCAATCAACAATGCTGCTGCCCCTGTCTCCATAAGCTCAAGGGTAATTTCATAGGTAACACAATTACCTATTATTACCGGCACAGGTGTCTTTTTGCAAAATTGAAAAAGGTCAAGGCTCTTGTACTCCTTTGATATGTGTTTAGTAGTAGTTACGGTTGATTGAACTACAAATATATCCACTCCAGCAGAAACGGCAATTCGGGCGTATCTTTCGGCATGGGCAGGAATACAACTTACCGCTGCAATGGCATTTTTGGACTTAATCTCTTTTATCCTTTTGGAGATGAGCTTTTCTTTTACTGGTTTGGTATAAATAGATTGAATCAACTCTGTTGCCTTCTCTGGGGTGGCCTGGGCAATTTTTTCTAACACCGCATCGGGGTCCTCATAACGGGTCTGGACGCCATCCAGGTTCAAAACCGCAAGACCTCCCAATTTAGACATACAAACCGCAAAGCGGACATCTACAACCCCGTCCATTGCCGCAGCAATTATAGGAACCTTGAATTTTTTTCCAGCAATCTCGAAGGTAGTATCTACCTCTGCGGGATTAATGGTCTGCGCCCCTGGAACCAAGGCTATTTCATCAAAACCATAACACCTCCGTGCACGTCTGCCGATACCAATCCATTCTGCCATAAGCAATCCTTTCTAAAACAATATAACTTACTGGAATTAAATAAGTTAAATTTTAAATCCTGTTTTACCTATTATTAAATTCAGGTTAAGTCTACACTCTCAAAAAGTCTTTGTCAAGAAAAATTATAAAAACCCTCTTTTTATGATTACCCTGATTTAAAGGCATAACCAGAAGCCTATTGTATAAGTTGGGTATTTTTAAGAAGACCTCCTATCCTATACAGTTTAAAATTTTAATTACGTCAGATTCGAGCACTAAATAAATTGACAAGGGTTTGGCTTTGTATTAAACTGGATTCTAAGATGCGATTTTCCCTAAAAGGCAGAATAATATTTATAATTGTTAGTTCATCTCTGTTACTAATCCTTGTCTTTACTATTATTCAACTGAATAGCTACTTAGATAATCTAACCAAACAGAATAGCTACCAAGCTACGCTTTCCAGCCTTATCGTAAAAAACAACCTGGAGCAAACCCTAAAGACCACCAATCCCACAAAGATCCAAACTGCACTCCAGACAAAAATAGATATACTAAAAAACTCTAACCTTATCCAAGATGCCGTTGTATTTAATATGGAAGGCCTAATCGTTGCCTCGACAGCAAAAGATAAATTGAATAGTAAAATACGTTTCAAAGACCTGATGAATTGGGATAATGCCCAAAAAAATCCAGAACGCCTAATCCCACAGATAGACCGGCTCAGACGCATCTTGACAATCTATGTTCCTTTGACCCGCAGCAGAAAAGAGCCTATATCCCATATAGCAAAAATCACTTTCTCTCTTGGCAATATCCAAACTGCCTTCGCAGATATGTATCGAACCATTATTATCGCTGCATTATTTGTAGTCTTGGCAAATTGTCTGATGGGCTATATCCTCTCTAAAAGGATAATAGGCCCCATAAGGCTCTTAAACCAGGTAACCAAGATTATTGCCCAGGGAAACCTAAACGTCCGCGCCTGCATCAAAACCAATGATGAGCTGGAAGAACTAGGGAATACATTTAATTATATGACGGAAGAGCTTATCAAGATGAAGGAACGCGCAGAAAACGTAAACCCCCTAACCAAACTGCCGGGTAATATCATGATTCAAGAACAGATCGAAAAAAGAATCAGCGCAGGCAAAACCTTTGTGGTCCTCTATGCCGACCTGGATAATTTTAAGGCCTTTAACGATAACTACGGTATTGCCAAGGGCGATGAGGCCATCAAGTTAACTGCCGAGATTATGAGGGAGGCAATAAAAAAATTCGGCGAGCCAGACGATTTCCTGGGCCATGAAGGAGGAGATGACTTTATTCTAATCACAAAATTCGAAACACACCAGCAAGTTGCGCAATATATAATCAAGGAGTTTGACAACCGCATCCCCAACCTCTATAAAACCGAAGACAGAAATCAAGGGTTTATCATTGCATCATCGCGAGACGGCACAATAAAAAAATTCCCCATAATGACCATAAGCATAGTTGGTGTAACCAATAAACACCGCCGAATTTTAAGTTATGGGGAGGTAACTAATATTGCCGCAGAACTAAAAAAATACGCCAAATCCCAGCCGACAAGCATATTTTTCCTCGATAGAAGACAGGGCTAAAAAATTATTCTGGAAGCTCCCAGATTGGTCCGGAAAGGATAAGCTCGGTATCCAGTCTTTCTATATTTGATGCCACCAAAATCTGAACCTGACTTGTCTGGTTAAATTTATCGGAAATAGTAATATTCTCGATTTTTTCCTTCGTATTAGTGTCAGACGATGAGGCCTCATCCCCTTTAGTATAGGAATAAGGACTACTCTGGCAAAAAACCACCTTTTCTGCCAAAAGAAAAATCGAAACCAATATCAAAAAGGCAAAAATTGTTTTAGAGATGGAATTTCTATTCATCTTTTCTCCTCATAAAAATTATGCCACAGAATTAAGCCCAAGTCAATATGTCTTATTTACCAACTCTCTCATTTAGCCCTTTTGCATCCCATCTAGTTGCGAGGCTCAAGAATACAGATTTTAAGATAAGCATCAAATCCAAAACGATATTCATATTTTTGATATACCAAAGGTCAAGCTTAAGCTTCTTTTTAGACGGAGCATCCCGAAAGGCAAAAATCTGGGCTACTCCAGTCAGACCAGGTTTAACCTTAAAGCGTTGAAAAAAGTATTTATCATTTAAAACCTCCTCAGGGATAAACGGACGCGGACCAACAAAGGACATCTCGCCTTTAAAGATATTTATTAACTGGGGCAGTTCATCCAAGGCTGTTTTCCGCAACATCTTGGCAAGCAATGAATTAGACTTTCGGTAACCTAAGGTCCGGAATTTTAATAGATAAAATGGCTTTCCCTCCCTTCCTATCCGCTGTTGGATAAAAAAAATTGGTCGGCCATCCTCAAGCCATATAGCGATAGAAATTAATAAAGCCAAAGGCGACAAAAGAAAAAACCCGAATAAAGAAAGCGCCAAATCCAATAATCTTTTAAGAATTAAGTAAACGCTGAAAAAGTTCATGGTATTTCTTTACCCCTTTGCGCAAATCAAACAGATAAGAGGCCTGCCTGGCATTTAGCCCCATTTTTACCCTTAAGTCTTTTTGTCGGTAAAGATAAATTATCTTATCCTTAAGTTGGCTACTATCATAACTGGGACACAAAACCCCACACTGAAACCTTTCGGTTATCTCAGATATATCGCTATCATTGTCAACACAGGCAATATAAGGCCTTCCACTGGCCAGAATACTATAGATCTTGCTAGGTATGCTATAACCGCTAAGCCCATTTTTAAGGGTAAGAAGAAAACAATCAGCAGTAGAAAATACCTGAGGAAGCAAAGCCCGACGTTGATATGGAAAAAATCTCACATTCTCCAACTTAACCTGCTGGGCAATATTTTGAAGTCTTTTCTTCATGATTCCCTCTCCCACAAAAACAAATACTATATCTTCAAAAGACCTAAGTTGTTCCGCAACAGGCATTACAAACTCCAACCCACAGGAGACGCCGATATTTCCGGCATACATCACTACAAAATAATCAGCAAGGCCATAACGCAAAGAAAATTCATTTCTTTTATCAATAGGAAAAATCTCTTCGGTATTTGCCCAGTCAGGGATGATAGTAATTTTATTTTCCTGTATTCCTTTTTCTACAAGTCGGCTACGCATAGATTTACCCAGGGCCACCAAAGAAGTAGCCCTGCTAAAGCATAACTGGTTAATCTTCTCTAAGATAAAATCCATCAATCTATTTTGAACGCCTTGTAATCCTCTAGCAGCCTCAGGAAAAAGGTCACGAATCGAAATTACCAATGGCACACCTTTACATCGGCAGACCCATAAACCTAATAATACCACTATAGGCGGGTCAGTAAGCGTAACTACCAAGTCTATTTTTTTTATAAAAAATGATGCAAAAAAAGCCAACACAAAATAACTAAAGTAGTTTAGAATCCTGCCTAAGAAGATAGACTGCTCGAAGGTGGTATTGTTAACCCTAAGGACCTCAATCCCACAAAAAGACTCTCGTTTAAATAAACCAATAAAACCCCTTCTTTCATGAGGATCACCTACGACCATAGCCCTACCTGCCACTACTGTAACCTCCCAGCCATAATCCTTAACTAAACCTTGACACAGTTCAGTCAAAAGCTGGCCCGTGGCTGTAACATCAGGGTAAAAGGAACGATTAAAAAAAACTACCCGCATAAAATCTATCTTTCGGTAAGCTTCTTGTAGAGATAAGCCTCAACATCTCTGGGTTTTTTATTAGCAAAATACCAATCTATAGTTCGATGAAGGCCATCATAAAAACTCACCCTTGGTTGCCACCCTAAAAGCTTTCTTGCCAGGGAATTATCTGCTACCCGGTTATAAGGACCAGTAGGCATATCTGGTCTAAAAACAATCTTTGCCTTATGGCCGGTATATCTTAATACCTCCTTAACTGCATCAATCACCTTGATTCTTTCCATTGTCCCTAAATTTATTGCGGTTGCATCATCTATCTTTTCTGCCGCTAAAATAGTTCCGCAAACAATGTCATCTATATAGGTCCAGTTGCGAATCTGCTGACCATCACCCCAGACTACAAAAGGGTCCTCTTTAATAAAGGCCCGGGCAATCATCGCCATAACCGCGTGGTTTTCCACTCCCCGCGGGCCATATACGGTAAAGTATCTTAAGGAACAGGACTTTAGCCCATGCTCCTTAAAATATGCCTTCAAGGTCATCTCAGCCATAAGTTTGGCCCAGCCGTACATATTGTCCGCCTCATAAGGAGGTCCTACCATATCTTCGCTTAAGAATATTTTCTTGCGCCTGTCTTTTTGCCTAAAATTAGGATAGACGCAACCCGAAGAGGCAAAAACCACCTTTTTTACCCTGGCCTCCTTTGCCTGCCAAAATATGTTGCCATCCAAAAGAAGATTTGAGGCCGGCCCTGCCTGGTGCAAATCCACATAGCCCCTTCCGCCATGGTCAGCAGCGAGATGGAAAACGTATTCCTGCCCATTAATAAATTTTTTTGCCAGGCGGCTGTCCCTTAAGTCAGCTTTAAAAAATTCAATCCGTTTATTCTTTATATGCTCAATAATATTGCTTAACTTACCGCTGGAAAGATTGTCTACGACCCGCACCCGGGCGCCCTCAACAACCAACCTATCCACAATAGCAGAGCCGATAAAAGAAGCCCCGCCAGTAACTAAAACCTTTTTATTTCTCCAATTCATCAGCCACTCTCCTTGTTTAAGAATCAACTCATTCTATTTTTCTTTTCCGCCAGATGCAAAAACGGCCTAAAACCAATAAATCCATCCTCGTGCGTAAAAAACAATCCAGCGCCTCTTTGGGGTTACATACTATCGGTTCATTCTCGTTAAAAGAGGTATTGAGCAGAATAGGAATACCGGTTATTCTATCAAATTCCTTTATCAATCTCCAGAAAAGTAAATTCTCCTGTTTAGTTACTGTCTGCAACCTACCTGTTCCATCCACATGAACAACCGCAGGGATAAGCCCTCTCTTTTCGGGTCGAATTGGCAATACCGTAAGCATAAAGGGATCGGGACTAAAAAAATCAAAAAACTCCTGCGCCCGCTCAGCCAAGATTGCCGGCGCAAATGGCCGAAATTCCTCCCTTCTTTTTACCCGCACATTCAAAATTGTTTTCATCTCTGGCCTACGGGGGTCAGCTAATATACTCCTGTTTCCTAAGGCGCGGGCCCCTAGCTCCATCCGGCCTTGAAACCAACCTACAATCTTACCCTCAGAGATGGAACTAGCGACCTCAGGTATAAGTTCCTCTGGAGAGGCAAATTCCCTAAGCTGACACTCTGCCAAAAGGTGGCGGTATTCTTGGAGCACTTTACGAATCTCCTCATCATTAAACTCTGGGCCCCAAGAGGCATGCTGCATCACAAACTTCCTTTCTTTGCCCAAAAGTTGATGGTAAAGATAAAAGGCTGCCCCAATTGCCCCACCAGCATCAGAGGAGGCAGGCTGAATAAAAATTTTTTTAAAAGCTGAATTCCTTGAAATTTTGCCATTGGCCAGGCTATTTAAGGCACAACCACCAGCCAGACACAGCGCATCAGTTCTGATTTGGCTAAAGGCATAATTTACAATATGAAAAAAAACCCTCTCATACATAGCCTGGACAGAGGAGGCCAAATCGCAGTGAAACTGGTTTAATTCTTCCTGGGGCTGGCGAGGCCTGCCTAAAAGTTCAATTAGCTGGGGAGAATATAAATCTTCTAAAACCGGCTCGCCACTTCTCCAGAGCATTGCCTGGCTTTTTTTAAAAAAATTAAAATATTTAAGATTTAATAAAAATTTTCCTTTTGGTGCCAAACTTATAACATCCGCTAATTTTTCTAAAAAAATTGGTTTGCCATAAGCTGACAGCCCCATAACCTTATATTCATCGCCAAATCTTTTAAACCCCAGAAACTGGGTCAGGGCGCTATAAAACAACCCCAAGGAGTGAGGGTAATAAACAGTAGAAACTACATCTATCTTGCTGCCTAATCCCCTGGCTACCATACAACTTACAAAATCCCCAAAACCATCCAAAGAAACTATTGCCGCCTCCTTAAATGGCGAGACAAAAAATGCGCTTGCCAAATGGGCAAGGTGATGCTCAATATTCAAAAGCGGCGTCCTGATTTTGCAAGGAGAAATAAGAAAATTTCTTGCTAAGGCCGCCTTCAAATTTTTTACCTCGGAAAGATTGACAAAGCGGTCTTTAAGAAAATTGATTGATGGTTTATTTTTTAAGATAAAGACCATTTTCCTTGTAAAATGGCGTTTATGATCTCGGTTGACAACTAAATAATCCAAATCCTCAAAACCAATCTGGGCCTTATCCAGACAGAATTGAATCGCCTGCTTAGGCAGACCTGCCCAATGTTTTATTCTGACAAAACGCTCCTCTTCGGCTGCAGCCAGAATTTCACCATCGCGGATAAGACAGCAAGATGAGTCAGGATGATATGCATTTATTCCCAAAATAAACATTGGCCTCTCCATTTAAATACCTTGATTGTGGTAAAGAATGTTAAGCTTTAAGATTTTTAAATCCACCTGTAATCTATACCAAAGCCCTTGCCAAAAATGAAAAACCAAACCACGCCAGCCATCTAAGAAGCCAAATTTTAAAAATAGGCGATAAAAAAAATAAAAAAATACCCGGACGAAGATTGGCATCTCATAATACAGCTTATATCTAAGCCAATTTCTCCGCTCGATTGGATTACCCAATAGGCCAATGTTCAAAATACGGCCTTTGTTTAAAATTACCTCCTTGGCCTCCAGCTCTGCCCAGCGTCTGTGTTTTTTTCTCCATATTCTTAAATCCGGTTCGATAACATTTATAATTGCCCCTTTTAACATCATAACTTTTCCTTCGACAATATAGTTTTGGTCATACATCCTCAGCTCGCTTCTGCCTTTACTTTTCTTAAAAAGCCTAAGTTGATACACAGGGTAATGGCCGCCAAAACGAATAAATTTCTCCCTAAAGATAGTTTTCCTGGGCATCATAAAACCATCGGCCTCGAGCTTACCTAAAAAAATATCTGCTAACTCTAAGGCCAGCTCCCTACTTACCCGCTCATCAGCATCAAGATGAAAAACCCACTCGTTGGCAATAGCAAGATTATCCTGCGCCCAATTCCTCTGTTGAGCAAAATTCTCAAATGGGTGTACAAATATTTTATCAGTAAAACGCCTAACAATAGAGAGTGTCTGGTCAGAACTTCCCGAATCTACCACGATTATCTCCTTGGCCCAAGGAAAAACGCTCTCAAGGCATTCTTTTATGGTATCTTCTTCATTATAAGTTAATACAATTACCGAGATGTCAAGAGCCATAACTCCTTAACTTATTTTTCTGTTTAACAATATATTCTTAAGCATATTAAACATACGCAAGGGATTTTCAATAATTCTCCTTAAAATCTTTTTATACCGCCAGCGCAAAATCATTAACAAATTATGCCTGCGTAACATACTGTCTGCCTTGGCTACAGTTTCCTTAAAAATCCTTTTAAATTCTGATTCAGGACAGCTAGGATGCAATAACCAAGGCCTTTCGCACCTCTCGTAATCAAGCTCCTCCCAATTCATATTCGCACTTACCGTACCCCGATGCAAGCCAATTTCCCAAAATAAAGTCCCTGGAAAAGGCGTTGCCACAAAAACCCCCAGCTTATGGCATCCCTGGTCAATACAGAAATCAATCAACTCTTGTGTCTTTTTCATATCCTCAATAGTCTCACAGGGGCTACCCAGCATAAAGCTACCCCATACCTTAAAGCCATATCTCTTACATAAAAGTACAGCGCACTTGTGGTAATCCACGCTAATCCCTTCACCTTTAAGGCACTTTAAAACCCTGTCGCTGCCACTTTCAAAACCAAAATTAACTGCCTTAACGCCTATCTCTTTTAGTATAAGACACATATCATCATCCAATATATTGGTTCTAGCACTGCAGTGAAAAAACACCCGACCAATTAAGTCATGCTTCTGTAGAAGCAAACTGAAACTTTTTAATCTCTCTTTATCTAATATAAAAAGGTCGTCGTCTATATATATATGATCAACCCCGTATCGTTTAACAAGAATCCTTACTTCTTCAAACATCCTCTGCGCAGAATGCAAACGGGTAGTTTTCCAAATCTGTTTTGAGGCACAAAAAATACAGTTGTAGGGGCATCCCCGCGAAGTAAAAATCTTAAAAGAACGACCAACGGTATCATCCCAAATAATCCACCTCTTGCCAAAATATCTACTATCTAAAAGCCTATAATCAGGTAAAGGAATAAAATCAAGGTCTTCAATAGGTTGCCTAAATTGGGTATATTTCAAACTATCTTCTTGCCAGTATATTAAACCAGGAATTTCTTTTAATATTTGAGAAGAAAACCCTCCATTTTTATAAAGCATTTTGCAAAGCTCTGCTATCGTAAGCTCGCCTTCACCAATCACACCAAAATCAAAATCTCTACTAAGGGAAGATGGCATTAAGGTAATATGGCTACCGCCAATGCATACAGGAATATTAGAAACTCTTTTTATTGAACGGGCAATAAGACAAGCCTTGGGATAATACTTAGTAACTGAAGAAATACCGACTAAATCTAGTTCTTTAATCTGCCTAATTATATTCAAACAGGAAAACGTAGAGTCAATTATCTTTGCCTCGCATACCCCAGCTTTTTCAAGGGCCGTGCCAAGATATACCAGGTTTAAAGGTGGTGCATCTTCGTTTTGTAACAAATTTATCAGACCAACTCTGACTTTATGTTTTGCCATATCTTTCCAAAGCCTAAATTAATTTTTTATAAACTTCCATTAGTTTTTTTGAAATCTTTCCTATATCATACCTATCTCTAACAAACACCTTTGCGTTCTCACCCAATATTTGTGATTTCTTCTGGTCTAAAAATAAGGTCTCTATTGCCTTAGATAGTTTTTGACAATTAAGAGGAACAACTATCCCAGCTTGTGCCATCGTAACCTCATTACAAATACCCACCTTATCGCTAATAACCACAGGCTTGCCACAGGCCATTGCCTCAACCACCGCAATTCCAAGATTCTCAGAATAAGAAGGCAAAACAAATACATCACAGTCTCTTAAGGCAGCAAGCTTAGCTAGACCTATAAGCATACCAGTAAAAATTACCCTATCCGAAAGACGCATTTCATTCACCATTTTTTTAATTTTATTTGCGTAGCCATCGGTATCAGGACCAGCTATAACTAAAATAACATCATTGTACTTAACGGCAAGCTGGCTAAATGCCTTAACCAAAAGGTCTAATCCCTTTTTAAAATTTAACCGACCCAGAAACAATATTATCTTTTTTCCTTTTAATACGGGATATCTACGACGAAAACTACCGTAAGGGGGTAAATGCGAAAAATATCCCAAATCCAAACCCAGCGGTAAAACTGTTTTTTTGGATTCAGCTGCCAATCCCCTACTGAATACCTCTTCTTGCCTTGAGGTAAAATGCACCAGAGCTGCCTGCCTTAAATTTCTTTTCTCAAATAACCAGAGGAAAAGATATTTTAGCAAAAAGCTTTTTTTTAATAAAACAGGGTCAAGCTGTCCCAATGGCCTAAGGATGTAGGGTTTGCGATATTTTTGACAATAATAGCAGGCGATATGGCTTGCAAATTGAAAAAGCGAATGGATGTGAACAACATCAAAATAAGAAACATATCTCTTGATAGCCCGGGCCAGAGAAAATGAGAATTTGTAATTGTTATGAAAAGTTACCGGAAAATAGACTACTACCACTCCGTTGACCAAGACAGGCCTTTTAAGAGGAACCCTCAAGCGGCCAAAAGAGGAAAAATCAGTGGTAAGGATAACCACCTCATTACCTAACCGCGATAGCTCTTTAGAAATATCTAATACCGCCTGAGAAGGCCCGCCTAACTCTGGTGATATTGCGGATATAACCTGAAGAATTCTCATGAAAAATTATACTGGATCCACTTCTTTAACACATAAATAGACCATGGCCTTTGCCAATAAATTTGGCCTTTTAAAAACATCTGCCATATTTTATTTACTTGCAAGGGATCAAAATACTCATCGAAGAGCTGGTTTTTTTCTTGAAAGGTATTTTCTAGCACTTCCTTAAGCTCGTTTCTCAACCACTCCTCAAAAGGTAGCACAAACCCCATCTTTCTTCTTCTTACCACCTCTAAAGGCAAATCCTCCCCTAAACTCTTTACCAGAAGCGATTTATTCAATTTATCCAATTTATAGCGAGTTGGAAGCGCAAGTACATACTCAACAAGATGGTGGTCTAAAAAAGGTAGTCGGGTTTCTAAGGAATGAGCCATACTCATATTATCGGTATCGCGAAGCAAAATATCACGCATATAATGATTAAGTTCAAGCCAAGAAATCTGACTAAATACATCCTCAAAACAATACCCCTCTTTTCCCTTAACTCTATATAAAGGCTTCTTTTTTAAAAGGAGTCCTCTTTGCCTTTCGCTGAAGAGAGTTCGGAGTAAAAAATATATATCTACTACCTCTGGCTTACAATCAAATAATTCCACTATCTTTTCTTTGGCTGGAAAAGAAGGAATAAAATTGCGAAGGACGCAATGAAGCAAGTTTTGCAAACATGATGGGGCTTTTTCCAAAAGTCTTCGCATAACTATCAAACTTGGAATAAGTCTAAAACTTTTATACCCGCCAAACAACTCATCTCCGCCTAAACCAGAAATAACTACTTTAAGCCCTACATCCTTTGCAGCCTGGGAAACAAGGAAGGTATTTATTCCATCAAATGTAGGCTCATCCATAGCAGCGATTGCTGAAGTAAGAGCCTGTAAGGCATCCTGAGGGGTAACTATCAGCTCAAGGTGGTTTGTTGAAAACCTTTTAGCCAAAAGCCGCGAATAAAGCCCTTCGTCAAATTTCTTACTGCGAAAAACTAAAGAAATGGTGGTTATATTATTTATTTTTTTTGCAGCTAAACTTAAAATACTTGCTGAATCAACGCCTCCGCTTAAAAATATTCCCCAAGGGGCATCGCTGACTAAATGCCTCTTAACAGACTCAAAAAGTAAAAATCTGACTCTTGAATAGACCTCCTGCGGGTCGCTAGCCTTAATACCTTCGGCCTGAGAAGGGCGCCAGTAATTATTTAGAAACAACTGTTCATCCTCTAATAAAATATAAGATGCAGGAGGAAGCGAATATATATCAGCATACATCGTCATATTATCGGCTACTCCCCCAATACTTAAATACGCAGCTATTGCTTCAGGATTAATTATTTTTGGCAAAAGCCCAGAGGCAACTATTGCCTTTACCTGAGAGGCGAATAAAAAACTTCCCTGGCGATAACTGTAATACAAAGGTTTCATGCCAAAGCGGTCCCTTGCCAAAAACAACCTCTTATTTTTTCTATCCCAAATAGCAAAGGCAAACATCCCTGAAAGCTCCTTAACCACATTCACTCCCCACTGCTCATAACCATGGACAATGACCTCGCTATCTGACTTGCTCCTGAAAGAATGCCCACAGTCTTCAAGTTTTCGGCGCAGCTCTTGAAAATTGTAGATTTCGCCATTACAAACTACAATAACTGTCCCATCTTCATTTTTTAGCGGTTGGTCAGCATTGGAGCTTAAATCTATGATTTTGAGCCTACAATGCCCTAAGGATATATCAAAATCATGATGATAACGCTGGGTATCTGGACCGCGGAAAAACATAAGCTGAAGCATATTTTCTAAACCAGTCTTTTTTAGCTGAGGTAAAATTTTAGAAGTCTTTATTCCTGCTATCCCACACACAGCTTAAATTTGTTTACTTGTTTTTAGAAGAAATAAATTGATTTTTTAGCTTTACTAATCTAGGAAAAACAAATTTAATAATAACGAAATAAAAAATTACAACTGAGCCTACAGTCATAATTAATTCTCTTTCTGTGGCAAGGGAACCTAGCATATTAATTCCCAGCAAAAAATATAAATAAAATTTTTTCCAGTCACCATTTTCTAAACTTATCCTGGCTTTAACATCAAAAGTAGCAAGCAATAAACCCAAAATTAGATAGCCTAAAAAAACAAAAGGCGAACCATAGTCAATAAAAAACTCCATAACCAAACCTGTACCTACACTAGTGCCATAAGCAAAGGTTAAACCAGTATACTTGCTGACTAAAGCGGACTCACCTGCAAAAAATGGCTTTTCTGGCCAGATGATACGGGGGATTATAGAAAATAAACTGCTAAAAAATAATTC
>Ga0272448_1000513_pt1 | contig 60334 bp, 58 predicted proteins | sample YNPCB0191_FD_202220 | JGI IMG/M metagenome (GOLD analysis project Ga0272448, IMG submission 202220) | Hot spring sediment microbial communities from Yellowstone National Park, WY, United States - YNP-CB-019-1 | ecosystem: Environmental > Aquatic > Thermal springs > Hot (42-90C) > Sediment... | reverse complement strand
TTCAACTGCATCATAAGAACTGTATGCTTTTGCCCATCGACTTCACGGATATGCCTCATTAGCATTGCAAAAACGCGGGTATCAGCTTCACATGTAGATTTACTAAAACAAGTTATGGCATCGGTATATTTACCTGGGCTTGTTTGAGCACGTGGAAATCGTTCTAGGTTGGTTTTAACCCATGATGGTGTATATGAAGAACTGGCGTTCTTCCAAGTTCCGAACCATAAAAAGACAAGTTTTAAATTGTGTTTACGTGCTCCCTCAATAAGTCCGTCGACGAGGGTAAACTCAAACTTTCTTTCTTCGGTTTCAACGAGCTCCCAAGAAACCGGTGCAAGAACGGTGTTTAAACCAAGTGAAACGAGACGTGGCCATATTAGCTCCATGTAGGCAAGGCTTGAGAAGCTAGAGTTGTGAAGTTCACCACCAATCATGATGAAGGGTTCACCATCAACAATTAGCTGCGTAGCATTGCCCTTTTTGCGTAAATGCGGAATCCCATTTTTCGAATCTCTAATCATTTTGCCCAGTTCTCCGAATAGTCTTAAGAAAACGACATCCTATTTGACCATTTGCATTAAAATATGTTCTTTTTGCCTAAAAAGGCTAACAAGGTTCTTTGTGCGATTGAAAACAAGCATCGAATTATAGTTAAGTTGACCACTAATAGGTTAAACAACAATCTTTCCTCCCTTAATCACTCCTACTGTCTCAAGCTTCTGTTTACCGATTCTACCTTCACCTTTTGTGTCAAAAAACAAAAATTTCCCTTGCAAATCCTTTAATATGGTGATGTCAGCAACAGCGCCTTCCCTCAAGGTGCCAATCTGACCTTGTTTGCCTAGAACCTCTGCAGGTTTAGAGGTGCTTGCCTCAACTACCTCCTCAACCGACATACCTAGCAACATAAGTTTTGACATGGTTGTGGGCAGGTCATAAACAGGTCCATTTATATTTCCGACATGAAGGTCGGTACCAAGCGTGTCAGGCTTTATACCTTGACTCAGTCCAGACTCAGCCACCTTCCAATCGAAGCTTCCAGCGCCGTGCCCCAGGTCAAATATGACTCCTCTTTTTGAAGCCTCATAAAATTCTGGTTGAACCTTGCAGTCAGCAGCAAGTAGACCATCGTTTTGTTCCATTCGCAACCCATGATAAAGATGCGTAACAATGTCGCCTTTCTTCAAGTATTTCAAGCACATGGGCTGATGGTGGTTCTCAGCCATGATAATGCAGTTAGATAAGTCCGAGGCTCTTCGAGTAAGAGCCAATCCCTTTAGACTATGATGAGCCCACTTTAAACCGAGTATGACGTCTCTGTTTTGGCCTATAACCTCACAAGTGCCCTCCACGTTAATGAACAACTCATCTTGCCCCATAATGAGCCCGGACCACTTCTGATTTGCCCGAGCAAACTCCACCATGCCAAGAGATTCTATGTTCAAAAGGGCAAAAATCCCAGTTTTTGACTTGTCGATAACGTACTTTTTGAATCCCATAAAGTTAAGTTCACCCGTTGAACCTGCGTCCAAAACAGTAGTACACCCTTTAAGTAAACACGCAGTCTCAGGATCGATTGCCAGATGCATCAAATTTACGTTACAATGGACGTGAAGGTCAATGAGACCAGGTGTCACAATCTTTCCAGAAGCATCAACAACGCGCTTAGCTGCACTGGCATTTATGCCCTTCCGCAACTCAGCGATTCTTCCAAGGGCAACTGCAATATCCTTTTGCTCATATATCCCTTGGAATGAATCAACCACTACTCCATTTTTAACAATAACGTCAAACATAATGTCCACCTTTCTGAATATATCCTAGGAAAAACAGTTCGTCGTTAATGATAAATTTATTTGAGTATTTCCTTAATTCGTTTGACAATAATTTTTTCTTCGCCTTCTTGAAGACACTGCGGATTAAGCGTTATTTGATTGCCTGACTGAGGCGCATAAATAGGTGGGTTCCCATTTCTTAGACAATTATTAACTTCAGCCGCTGTTCTGCCTAAATTTGCCTCATCAAAAGTCAGTCTAACCTGAGGCCATCCCTGCGCGGAATATTCATGTTTCTCCGGGTCTGGGACGATTTTTTCTGCTTTAACATTCTTTAAACATAGTTCCTTGACAAAATATTTAGCGATTTTTTCCCATTTTTCCTGTCGGGCCCTTATAGCCTCTGGAGTATAGTGCTGTAACGCAACTACGAGTCCTACGATTTGTTCCTTACTTACCTTCATAGGTCTACCTATGTAGTGATGAGGCGACCCATGTGCTGCAACTGCTTCAATAAGGTCTGCTCTGCCAATGATGAATCCTGTGTCATTTGGACCCCTAATGTCTTTTCCTCCACTGAACGCGACAAGGTCGGCGCCTGTTCCTACGATGTCATGAAGGTTTTCATACGGAGGAAGCTCAGCAGCTGCGTCCACGATAACTGGAATCTTGTGTTTTTTACCAATTTCAACGACCTTTTTCAGAGCCTCTATATCGCACCCTTTTTTTGATGTGAAAAACACGAATGCAATTGCCACCGTATTTTTCGTTATAGCTCGTTCCATATCAGTAGACGTGTAACCATCCTTTGCCCCAACCTTAATCAATTTGGCGCATGGAATTGAAAAGTTACGGGAATAAGTAGTATCTTGGACAAGAGGTAAAACAACCTCATTTTTAAAACCGTGCACATACGGAATTTGAGCCATTTTTTCCGGGTCTTTACCAGTCATGCATGCTGCTACAGCAAGAACTAAAGCAGCTGCTGCCCCGGATGTAACATAAGCAGCTTCAGCTCCTGTTTTTTGAGCTATGAATCTTCCAGCCTGTTTTTGGAGTTCCTCCATGTCGACAAACGCTTTAGCAGCTTCATCCATGGCTTCAATGACTTCAGGAAGCATTATTGATCCTCCGAGGCCTGTGATGGTTCCCCAAGCGTTGATGACCGTCTTTACGCCTAGCCTTTTGTAAACGCTCATTAGGCTTTGCACCGTGATAGTTACTTCTCTTTTTTATAAGCTACGGCGTCAATCTCAATCATGCAGTTCTCGTCAGGTCTTGGCAGCTTAGAAACCTGAACACATGTTCGGGCAGGAGGAGATTTGAAGTAAGAGCTATAGACTTCATTCATCTCAGAATAATGGTTCATGTCGGTTAAGTATACAGTGCACTTTAAAACATCATCTAAACTGCAGCCTGCTTCCTCCAAAACTGCCCTCATGTTTTCCATTACTGTTTTTGTTTGCTCCCTGATTCCGCCCTTAATCTGTTTACCAGTCTTCGGATCATGTGGACCGATGCCTGAAACAAAAACGAGGTTATTCCAAACCGTTGCCTTTGACAGCACTTTTCCCTGACCGATTATTAATTTTTTGTCTTTCGACAATACTGATCACCGTCCAATCATATGCCTAGACAATGCTTTAACGATTTCTCCAAACTTAAATAGAGACTAGTAATCCACAGTTCCACAGCAAATCCATGAAGCCTATATAAAGAAAAAAATTATGGCAGTTTCAGAAGAGAATATGTTATAATTGCTTAAATTATCATTTTGTCTAAAAGATTTAAGTAATGTAACCACTATGAAATATAGGCACAGAAATATTCAATGGTGATTTAGACTTGTTTAAGATTAGGATGTCCGATGCGAAGCTTCTGAGAGACGCGGTTACAGCTATCTCAACGCTTATAGATGAGGGAACGTTCGTTATTGGTCCAGACGGCATTAGACTTAGGGCCATGGATCCTTCCCGCGTAGCTATGGTTGACTTCGCGATGCAGAAAACAACCTTCGACGAATATACTTCTGATCAAGAAACGAAGATTTGCCTTAATCTTGGAGAGTTGTTGAAGCTCTTAAAGAGGGCTGGAAAAGACGAGGCAGTTGAACTTTATCTTGATGAAAGTACAGGTCAGTTCGTAATCACAATTAGAGGAAAATATGTCCGAACCTTTAGAATGCCTACGTTAGAGGCAAGCGAAGAGGAACAGGGATTACCCAAGATAACGTTCAACGCGAAGGTTACGTTGACGACAGATGGGCTTCGCCAGTCTCTTGAGGATGTTGCTCTTGTGAGTGATCACGTACGAATAGAAACGGACGGCGAAAAACTGGCAATGAACGCTAAAGGAGATATCATGGGAGCCAGTATTGAACTTAAAAAAGGAAGTGACGCGCTATTATCTGTTGAGGCAACAGAACCTTCAAAATCGACCTTTCCTTTAAGTTATCTTTCAGAAATTGTTAAGGCCGCCGTTGCTACTTCGGACATCGTTACACTTGAGTTCTCAAACGACATGCCCATCCGCTTAGACTTCAAGCAAACATACGATGGAACTTTAGTGTATTATTTAGCGCCAAGAATAGAAGTAGAGTAAAGAAAGAAATATTGAAAAAATTATTAAAGGAAAGGATATTGGCTTTAACACGAATTGAGTTAGCAAAGTACCCGTTTGTTTTGGATGCTGCTGAAGAAGTTAAAAGGTTAGATCTAGATATCTCAAACCTTGAAAATCCAAATCTAAAAACAATTGTGGACAGGGCTTTTAATAGAATAGAAGAGGCGCTGGCAACAGATCCACCACGGGTAAGCTTCCGACCTGGAGATGAAGATAAGGAAATTCCGTCTTTTCCAGTTGCCATTATTTTAGCTTCTGCGACCAATAATGATTATATTAAGAGGCGGTATGCTCTGGCTGAGGCAGTACGAGCTTATGATCTGCTACAGTTTGAGGATGAAAAACGGATTGTTGAAATTGTCAAAGTTTTTAACTGGAAGATTAGAATACACAAGCAACCAGTTGGCAATAGAAGGTACGACTTTGCCCTTTTTTTCACCCATTTTCTAAGAAATGCGGAAGTTTTTCATGAAGATGAGTGGAAGCTCGTTAACAGAACTATGGTAAACGGCGAAGTTTTTCTAAATAAGCGAGAGGTTGCGAGGCTTATTCAAGAGGAAGTACGAAGACGCATCGAAAAAAGGTTCAGCGTGAACGTTAGGCAGATGCTTCCTGAAGCCATTCTTCAGAGAGTTGACAACCTAAGCAAAAAATACGCGGACCGGATCAACCAATCCAGATACACCGCATTTCCAAAAGAAGTTATCAATGAGGCTTTTCCACCATGCATTCAGATATTTTATGGCTCTGCAAAAACTGGAACACATATTTCTCACCTTGGCCGCTTCACTTTGACCTCTTTTCTCATAAATATTAATATGAAGTCTGAAGATATCGTGAACCTCTTCCGCTCCTCAGCAGACTTCAACGAGAGAATGACGAGGTATCAAGTGGAGCACATATCAGGAGACCGAGGTTCCCGAACAAAGTACAAGTCTCCAACATGTGAAACTCTTAAAACTCATGCCTTGTGTCCAGGTCCAGATGAACTATGCCGGACGATTCGAAGTCCATTAAGGTATTACGCAAAAAAGACGAGAATGCTTAAGAGGTAAATACATTTATTTAACTGTTAAAATGGATAATCAGACTTTTATTCAGCAAAAGTTCCTCGAATTTTATGAAGAAAGCGCTTCGAAAATTGAGGGACCATCATCGATTAGACAAAGAGAATTTGGGTTTATGATTTTCAAAGAGAACATGATGGTTAGGCATAAAAGCTTCGATACGGTTGATGCTCTTCGGACATTCATTAAAGAGAATGCGCCTGCTCATGCTTATCATTCAACAGCCTATTATGAGACGCCTGAGGTGAAAATGGAGGACAAGGGTTGGCTTGGGGCTGACCTCTATTTTGACATTGATGCAGACCATATTGCAACGAAATGTAAAGAGATTCATGACTCGTGGACTTGTAAAGACTGTGGTTTCGCTGGTAAAGGTCAGCCTGACACCTGCCCAGCATGTGGAAGCAAAAGATTCGATCAGAGAATTTGGCCGTGTGACATATGTTTGAATTCAGCGAAGAAAGAGACGATTAAACTCGTTGAAATGTTAATGGAAGAGTTCGGCTTCTCTTCAAGTGAAGTGACTGTTTCCTTCAGCGGTCACAGGGGATATCATGTTCACGTGACAAATGAAGCAGTTCGAGAGCTGGATGCAGGCGCCAGAAAGGAAATGGTTGACTACATTACAGGAACTGGACTGAATGCCTCCTTCTTTAGTTCCGCAGTAGGTGCGTTTCGGCTATCGTCAAAAACGTCGGTTTCTGCCCTAGATGATGTCGGTTGGCGTGGCCGAATGGTAAGAGGCGCCTATGATTTTCTATTTTCTGCAACTATACAGAACCTGATGGATCTTGGAATCAAGGAGAAACGGGCGAACGAGATTATTCTAAACAAGCAAGCCATTCTCAACAATTGGAAGCGAGAGGGTCCTTGGCGACCTATGAGAATGATGGGTAAAGAGGAGCTGAGAGTCATATTAGATTATGTGATTGAGGTCCAGTCAGCTAAAATTGATACGATGGTTACGACTGATATTCATAGGCTAATTCGTTTGCCAAATAGTCTTCATGGAAAAACAGGTTGGCTTAAGGTTTGTTTTCCGGTTTCACATATAGACAGCTTTGATCCTCTTAAATCTGCAGTAGCATTCAAAAAGGGAACCGTTACAATATATGTGGAAGAATCACCCAAGTTTAGACTGGGGGACGAGTGGTTTGGAGAATATGAAAGACAAAAAGTCGAGTTGCCTATGGCAGCTGCAATCTTTCTGTTATGTAAAGACGTAGCGAGATTGGTGGGATAGATATGTATAGCAAGCTTTTTGAGGCGTGGAAAAAAGAGAAGGAAACAGTTGAAATTCAGTCTTTAATTAAAGGATTTTATACAGACTTAGTTGCATACATGAAAAAGATCCGTGAAGAAAGACGGATGCTTGACGAGCGAACAGTTAGAGGTAGACTTCTATTACAAGAGGAAGAAAATGTCAAGCGTATGGTTGAGGAACTGGTTCGTGCAAGGTACGAAAAAATGATTCGTACTGTTTCAACGGGAGAGTTGATACCAACTTCAACGATAACGGAAGAGGAAGAACCTCTTTACAAAAACATATCTGCACAAATCGATTCCTTTCAAACCTTCATAAAAAACCTTTTGTTAGGCAGGACTCAACAAGAAACCAAGAAATCTTCAGTGGGACAGGTGGTTGTTAGATTTCTTCAAGAAATCCCAGAAATTGTAGGCGCAGATTTGAAAACATATGGACCTTTCAAGCCTGAAGATGTCGCCTCAATTCCTAAAGAAAACGCAAAAGCTCTTATTAAACGGGGGATAGCAATAGAGGTGGAAACACTGTAGCCATTATGTTTCTATCGAAAAATGGGCTGGGTAATCATAATGGATGAAAAATATTGGGCTTTGTTTGGTTTGGTTGGACCTTTAATGGCATATGTCTTTATCGGGGTTTCGATTGCTTTGTCACCGTGGTTTAGCTGGTGGAGGAATGCCCTAAGCGATTTAGGTCACGCCGTTCGCAGTGAAAGTGCGGCGTATTATAATTTTGGCCTGTTACTCACGGGGCTTCTTATAACGGTTTACGTGGTCACTGCTTTTTGGAAGTACGCAAAGTACACAAGTCTGTTCTTGCTTACAACAGCTTTTTCTTTACAGCTAGTCGCAGTGTTTGACGAAGTTTACGGGCGTCTTCATTGGATTGTCTCTGTGATCTTTTTTGTTTTTATGATTCTTTCTTGCCTTGCCTACGCGGTTGAGAAAAAGTCAACTTTAGGAATTTTGTCATTTACCATTGGCCTGAGTTCGTGGGTGCTTTTCTGGGCTGACATATACAAGGCAGGAGTCGCAGTTCCAGAAATGATCTCTGCAACAGCAGCAATGTCGTGGGTTGTGTTGTCAGCCATAAAAATGTACTTTGCTTATGCGAAAAAAGCTGATTCCTTCAGCTTTCGTGCACGTTGAAACTTTTTTTCTTTATATAGGCTTTGTGGAAACACTGGAATTTTCAACAATATTGAAAACATTTTTCATAAGGGTTCTTACGAATTTCGGTTTTATTCTATGTAGATTGCGGGTCTATAAGGTTTGCTTTGCGAGGCTCGGTTTTTAGGATCGTGCTTTTGAGGGTCTTCTTCGCTGTAGACTGAGATTTCGGCGTTTAACTCTTTTTGCAGAAATTCCTTTGCTTCTTCTACGACGGTTTTCTCGTCCAAGATGCCGAGCTCGAGTTTCCTTTTCTTTAGGTCCTCTCCAGCCATGTTGATTTCCACAACTATTTTTCCTAAGAATGCTGCAAGATCTTTCGTCTTTTTTTGCATTTCTGGATTCTTCAGCAGGTCTCTCATGACGTCTTTCATTTCGATTTTTCCAGCTTGAGCCTTCTTCAAAGCTTCAACGTATACTTTCCATTTCCACTCGGCAGCAACATAGAAGCAGACATGCTTAGGAACAATCTTTGTTGCTCTAGTGATGCTGACTGTGTCCTCCATGAGGTTCTTAACCAGTTCCTCGGATTCCTCTGCGCCTTTATCAATTTTTGAGTCGTCGTAGACCGGCCATTCAGCTAGTGAAACGAAGTTTTCTTTGCCGAGAAGGTGCCAAAGCTCTTCGCTGAGAAAAGGCGTAAATGGGGCAATCAGGCGTATCCAAATTTCAGTCACCTCTCTCAGAAGCTTTATGTTAGGAACTTCGGTGCGTCTCATGTACCAACGTATGTCGTTCCACAACTCGAAAAACGCCACCTCAGCAGCCGTCCTTGTTTTCATGACTTTCAAAGCTTCAGTAACAATCTTCACTCGTCTTTGAATCATTGACAACAGCCAGCGGTCAATATTCTTAATCTTAACATCCCCATGAAGCTTAACAAGGTCGCACACAAATCTTTGCAAAGCCATAAGCCTTGCGTTTATACTCTTGGCGTTTTCTTCCCGCCAGTCCGGGTCATCCATGCCTTCAGCGCCTAAAACTAGGGTAAGCCTAGTAACGTCAGCTCCAAAACGGTCCAAAGAATTTCGCAGGGTAAGGAAATTCCCTTTAGACTTAGACATTTTTTGTCCCTCAATCGAAAGCATGCCGTTTACTCCTACTCCACGCGGCCAATGCTTCTTCGGGAACAGGGCTGTATGTTGGAATATGAAGAAAGACAAATGGTTTGGAACAAGCTCCTTAGCTGAAACCCTCATGTCTACGGGGTACCAATACTCGAATTCTTCTTTCATTTCATTCAGCACTGTTACAGATATTCCGGAATTCTTGGCCAAAGCCTCAGCGTTACCCTCTCCATAGAAGATATAGTCAAAAACAGCGTTGGTCAGCTGTTCAGGCTTAATGTTATGTGCGCGAATGTGTTTGACGATTGTGTAAAATGCCATGTAAACCGTTGAATCACTTAGAGTCTCAATTATCCATCCTGAACCCCAAGGCAAGGGCGTCCCAAGGCCCGTTCTTCTGGCGCAAGCCCAGTCGTGAAGCCAATCCAGTTTCTCGTGGAAGTAAGCTCGAGCTTCCTCAGGAAACACATTTGCAGCGTCAACAGCTTCATGAGCTTTCTTCTTCCATTCAGGATCTGAATACCGCAGGAACCACTGGTCTGACAGAATCTTGACAATACATGTAGTCGTGCATCGGCAGACTACCTTTTCTGGCAAGTCATACATCGAATCAGCAATGTTCAATCTCTTGAAATCCTCAATTAGCTCCGTTTTGACTTCCTGTACTTTTTTGCCTGCATACTTGCCTGTTATTGTTTTTAGGACACCAGTATGGAACTCTTTTCGGTAGATTATTGATGTTGCCTCGTCAACCTTAGGGTCAAATTGGTTCTTGACACCTAATTGTTTAACTATCTCAACAGCGGGAAACTCGCCATATTCCTCGACGCTAATGAGAGAAATTGGCTTAATGTTTTCAACAACAGAGGGGTCGATCCCGAACTTTCGCAGCTCATCAGGTTTTTTAACCAAATCTTCAAGAGCAATCCAATCAGCTGGCGCATGAGCTGGAACACTGTAAACTACGCCTGTAGCTGACTCTGGACTAACAAACCAGCCTGGCAAAATTGGAAGAGCCCTCTTGCTCACTGGATCAATGAAGCATTTGCCAATCAATTCTGCTCCTTTAAATTCTCGAAGTACTTCAACCTTTTTCAACTGTTCAGAAAGCTTTCGAGCAGCTTCTTTGCTGATTATCCATTTCTCGCCGTTAACCTTCGCTTCAACATATACGGCTTCTGGGTTGATAAACATGTTTGTTACACCAAAAATTGTTTCAGGCCTAAAAGTGGCTGCTGGAAGATAGGAACCGCCATAATGAAACTTCAGCAAAGTATATTCTTCAGGCGAAACGCCTTCACCTTCCAGGCGATCGTGGTCGCCAGTTGGGCTTTCACAATTGGGGCACCAAACTACGGGGTGAGTCCCCCTTGTAACGTAGCCTTTTCTTCTAAGCGTTTCATATTGCCACTTGATAAAGCGGTTATATGTTGGCTCAAGGCTGGTCGTGTGAAACTCACGCCTCCAGTCAACCGAAAACCCAATTCTCTTAACAGCCTCTTTTCCTTCGCGAGTGTAGTAGTTAGCCATGTAAACGGGATCCACAAATTTTTGAAGCTCATTTTCTGGAACACCATCAATCTCCTTCAGAGCTGTAATGAGTTCAGGATCGCCTTTCTGAACACGTAACGCAGCGCCCACAATTGGTTCCCCAGTCCAATGCCAAGCCCAAGGGAAAAGGGTGTTAAATCCCTTCATTCTCATAAACCGGGCGTAAATATCAACACGAGTCGCGGTGAAGCCATGTCCAATATGTAAGGGGCCGTTCATGTACGGGTATGGAAAGGTTATAAAGAATTTTTTCCGTTTCGGATCAGGGTCTGCCTCGAATATGCGAGCGTTTTCCCATTCCTTTCTCCATTTCTCTTCAATTTTTTCCCAGTTATTTCGCATAAATTTCACCCTTCAATCATTCTACGTGCAACATTCTTAGCCTTTTCCAAAGCTTTAACGGCGTTTTCAACCCTTGTTCCTCCACCTTGAGCAAAATCAGGTTTTCCACTTCCGCTTCCTCCAAGTTCAGCTGCCGCAGCTTTGGCAATTTCTCTAGCGTCTACTTTGAGCTTCTGAGCTTCTTTCCCAACCATGACAATTACGCGCGCATTCTTATCTACACTTATAAACATAACAGCCGAACGACTTTCGATGCTGACAAGTTTACTTGCAACCTTGATCAGCAAGTCAACATCCGCTTCTTGGGAATCCAAGATGCCTGCGATAAGCCACAGGTCTTTTACTGTTTCTGCGTTTGTCAAGTAGTTTTCAGCCATGAACTGGGCTAAGCTGTTTGTCAATCGTTCCTTGTCTCTACGAAGGTTCTTCCACTCTGTAACTGCACGTTCCACCGTGTTCTCAACCTTTTCAGTTTGAACCTCGAGAAGCTCAGCTATCCTCAGAACCTTAGACTCCAAGTCTTGAACTACTTTTATTGCTGCGTCACCAGCGCTGAAAACCAGTCTTTCCACGCCATCTTGAATACGTTCAGTTCGAATTATCTTTATAAACCCAACCTCACCTGTCGACTTACAGTGGGTTCCGCCACAAGCCTCAACTTCCCAGTTTTCTGTCTTAACGACACGTATTTCTCGCCCTGGAACAACGCCGCCTTGGTAAAGTCTGAACCCGTACTTTCTCTCCGCTTCTTCCCTAGGCAGCCAGAAAGTTTCAACAGGCAAGTTTTCCATCACAACTTGGTTCGCAAGCCTTTCAATCTTGCTGATCTCGCCTGTTGTAAGCCGCTTGGGATGTGTGATGTCAAGCCTCGTTCTTTCCACGTCTTTCTGAGCTCCCGACTGCCAAACATGCTCTCCCAGTATTCGTCTCGCTGCGCCCATAATCAAGTGAGTGGCAGTGTGATGCCTCATTAAACTAAGCCGCCGTTCCCAGTCAAGCTGACCAAATACTTCTTGTTTTTCCACAGGAATTGGACCTTCCAACAAATGAATGATTACTCCACCGACTTTTTTGACATCAATGACCTTTGATTGTTTTCCATCAAATTTTAAATAGCCATAGTCTGAAGGCTGCCCACCTCCTTCAGGATAGAAGGCTGTTTGGTCGAGAACCACGCGGTTCTCCGCGGACCGTAACACTTTAGCTTTGAATTCCTTAATGTAGGCATTCTCATAATAAAGTCGCCGAGTTTCAGGCAAGTTCGAAAATTCTCCTTCTATATCTTGGAACCCCTCTTTAGAGGCATCTCTCAACATTTCAGGAGCCGCAACATGCCGTTCAGCAACATAGGCGTAAAAATTGTCAGGAACCTTCACTTTCACTCCTTCAGCTGCCGCTGTTTCAACGACGACTTCAGGTGTAAGCCCATGTGAATCGTAGAGTTCAACAACTTTTTCTAAAGGAATTTCAGCTGCTCCCAGCCTCTTTTGTTCTTGAATTATCCTTTTCACTAGGCCTCGGCCTCTTTCAAGAGTCTGCTTATACTTTTCTTTTTCTACGGAAAGCATCTCGAGAATCTCGTTACGCATCTCTGCAAGACGTGGAAAGTCCCTACGCCAATAGTCTATTTGCAGGTCTATTATATCAGGCATCTTATCTTCAATCGAAAGGTCTTTCAAAAGCCTATAGGTCCGCCTTATCAGTAGCCGTGTGAGATACCCTTCTTGAACATTCGAAGGGACAACTCCTTCTGCCAAAAGGAAAGCCAAACATTTCGTGTGGTCAACAACGCTGTAAACGTTTATAATGGGTTTCACAACACGATAAAGGCTGTCGTAGTCCACACCGATTTTCCTAGCGACCTTCTGCCAGTTCTCCACTGAGCTCGAGGTTTTAGAAATCGAGATCAGCCCAGAAACCTTCGACACTTCTGCTAGAAGCCTTCTTTCCGGCAATTCTACTCCAGCCAGACACATAATTTTGTCCAGCAACTCACCGTAGACAGCTTCGAATCCGCTTATGCATCCTTGGGATAGCCAAGTAAACCTTTCGACGCCGTAACCTGTGTCTACGGTTCGTATAGGCAGCTCCACGAACTCGCCGTTTACAACCTTGTACTTCATAAAAACTAGGGTGTCAACCTCAAGCCCTCGTACTATGCTTTCAATGTCGGGACCTGCGTTTCCTCCTCCAACCCAGATGCCTTCTTTGTAGACGATTTCCTCGCTTTTTATGCCTAAAATTGAGGTTACGAACTCGTGGTGATAACGAACAGTCTCGTCTTTCCAGTAAACCTCCTTATTAGGATAGTTAAACGCGTGATGCCCCCCCATCTCAAAAATTGTCAAGTGTCGCCCAAATGTTGGACCGACGCTGCCAAGGTCAGGAAATCTTACGCAAACTTGGCTTATGACAAGTGGATTCGCTGGTGGAGGAATCAAGCCTTCAGTCACGTATGGTTGAAAATCGATGATGCTGGCGTTTGTAAAGTATAGGTCATCTCTCCAACGTGCAACAAGTGGATACGGCTTTATCCTCGTATGCCCACGCTTTTCGAAAAAAGAAAGAAACGATTCACGTATCTCCTGCAAACTGTAAGGTTTTCGGGTTGGAGGGCTATCGATGAAGGTGTATTCAGCACAGCCTTTGCTGGTTGCTTCACCACAATATTCTTGGTCACTGTTCTGGGTCCAAAAAAACTCTCCACATCGAGGGCACTGTTTTCTAACATAGCCAAACTCGTTAAAAAAGGGAAGACGATATTCCTCTCCAGTGAACTTCATAGGCATAGTTCTCCTTCAATTGCTCCTTGCCTTCACAAGTAAAGAGACAAGGAGCGTTAATATATTTAAGCCTCAACAAGCCACAATTCGCGAAATAATGACAGAAAGATCCGTTTTGAACTGACAAAAAAAGAAGACTTAACCAAAAAGCGCCCCAAGGCCTTCTAAGGCTTCCTCTTCCTTCTTTTCTTCTTTCTTTTCCTCAACCTTCGGTTTCTGTTCAGTGGTTGGAGCCGCTGGTGCAGCTGCAGCTGTTGAAGCTGCTGCAGCTGGCATGAAGGTCGGTGTTGATTTTATGGCTTCATCAATGTTTATTTCGGAAAGAGCTGCAACAAGCGCCTTTACTCTGGTTTGGTCTACCTGTAAACCTGCAGATTGAAGAACCTTGGTCACGTTGTCTTCGTCAATTGGTTTTCCAGCCTTGTGCAATAACATGGCCGCATAGACATATTCCATCAACCATTCACCTTATTTAATTATTATTGGCCTTCAATTCATATTCAACCTTTCGAACATGGATAATCCAATACTTAAATTTGTCGGAAAACTAGAGACATTAATAAAGTACAATTTAGAGCGGTTTAGCTTACATAACATAATTCGCTTGCATGTAACGGTGATCCAGAAATATTCTTATATAGAGGTCATTTCTCCTTTTGTGTAGAATATTTGCGAGATGTGTTGATTTGGGACTCGGCTCTTTCCTTAAGTCTTGCTCTAGACTGCTTAGGCTAGCGAAGAAGCCCGACAGAACAGAGGTTTGGCTTACTATAAAGGTTTGTACTGCTGGTATAACCCTTGTAGGTTTAGTTGGGTTCATCATCAATATTCTGAATTCGTTCATTAAAGGTGCAACTTTAGGGTAGGAATAGATGGAAATGGCTACAGAAGAACGTTCAACAATAATTTTTGCTGTAAGAACTACTGTGGGGCAAGAAAGAAACGTGGCGAATCTTATCACAGGAAGGGCTGAGGCGAACAACATTCCCTTAAAAGCCATTCTTGTCCCTGAAACATTGAAGGGTTACATCTTCATCGAGGCAAACGGTCCACACGTCGTTGAAGAGGCAATCGGGGGTATTAAGCACGTCAGATCAAGAGTGCCTGGAGTTGTGTCTTTATCTGAGGTTGAAAAATACATTGTTGTGCGGCCAATAATTGAGGAATTGAACGTAAACGATATCGTGGAAGTCACAGGAGGACCGTTTAAAGGAATGAAGGCTAAAATTACGGGAATAGACAAAGCAAAAGAGGAGGTTACAATCGAACTTCTCGAAGCAACATTTACGTTACCCATTACAGTTCACGCTGATTACGTGAAAGTCACTGAAAAAGGGCAACAAACAAAAGTGGAGGAAAAATGATGCCTGAAAAGAAAGTAGTTGAAGCACTCGTTGCTGGCGGACAAGCAACAGCAGGACCACCACTTGGCCCAGCCTTAGGTCCGTTAGGTGTAAACGTTCTCATGATTGTAAACAAGATTAACGAGTTAACAAGTAGCTACGCTGGCATGAAGGTTCCAGTTAAAGTTATTGTTGACCCAGAAACAAAAGAGTTCGAGGTAACCGTTGGAATCCCGACCACTGGAGCACTAATAGTTAAGGAGACTGGGATTCAGAAGGGATCAGGAACTCCGCACACGGCAAAGGTTGGCAACATTTCCATAGAGCAGGTAGTGAAGATTGCAAAAATCAAGCAACCTACGCTTCTTGCGAAAACCTTGAAAGCCGCAGTGAAAGAGATTGTTGGAACATGCTGCTCTATGGGAGTTACGGTTGATCAGAAGGACGCTAAAGATGTTATGAAAGAGATTGATGAAGGAGTCTACGATAATATTCTGGAAAAACAATGATGCGAAAGGTAACCTTTTTATTAGCGATTTGGGATTTTTTGTCGAAACTGAGGCCTAATATATGTCCATAGAATCGAAAACCCTCAAAGATGCAATCAAAGAAGTAAGGGAAAAGTCGGCCAAGAGGAACTTCAACCAGACTATAGAGTTGATTATCAATCTTAAAGACATTGACATGAAGCAACCAGAAGGCAGAATACAGGAAAGAATTGAGCTTCCTCATCCTCTAGGCAAAAAGATTTCTGTTTGTGTTCTTGCTGACGGCGACATGGCTCTTAGGGCGAGAAGAGGGGGAGCAGACCTTGTTCTCGAAAGCTCCGATATTCAAAGCTTGTCCACAGACAAAAAGCGACAAAGGCAGATAGCAAAAACGATGGATGTTTTTATCGCCTCAGCTCCTCTTATGCCTCTTGTTGGAAGGGCTTTAGGTGGCATCTTAGGGCCAAGGGGGAAGATGCCTGTTCCTGTTCCTCCGGCAGCTAATATTGAGCAGGAAATTGAGAGGCAGAAAAGGTTTGTGCTTGTGAGAGCTCGTAACCAGCCGATTTTGCAGTGCCGAATCGGGACGGAAAACATGTCTGACGATGAAGTTGCTGAGAACGTTCAAACCATAGTTAGAAGAGTTACGGCTAGACTCAAAAAGGGCATAAAAAATGTGGATGCGATATATCTTAAAACAACAATGGGGCATCCCGTGAAAGTCAGCGTCTAGGTGATTGAGAAATGGAGCGGCTTGCAATACGTGAAAAGGCAGAAAACGTTAAGGAAATACAAGATATCATTCAAAGGTATCCAGCAATTGGGATCGCTAGTCTACATAAGGTTCGGTCCGCTCAGCTCCAAGAATTAAGGAAGAAACTTCAAGGCTCTGCGCAGGTTCGCGTGTTAAAAAATTCGTTGGTTGAACGGGCAATTACGAATTTGTCGATCCCGAACGCAGAGAAACTTAAAGACTACCTAAGAGGCCCAAACGTTTATCTTTTCACACACCTTAATCCATTCAAACTTGAGCGAATAATCGAAAAAAGTAAGGTTAAAGCATTCGCAAAGGTCGGTGACATAGCCTCAGAAGACGCGGTGGTTCCTGCTGGAAACACTGGGCTTCCTCCTGGACCGATCATAAGTCAGCTTAACTCGGTTGGAATACCGACTCGGATTGAATCTGGAAGTGTCTGGGTGAACCGTGACACGGTTGTTGTTAGAAAAGGAGAAGTAATTTCTGAAAGTCTTGCTCCGGTTTTGTCGAAGCTCGGCATAAAACCTGTGGAAATGGGATTAACCGTTAAGGCAGTTTATGACAACGGTGTCATCATTCCTGAGGAATATCTAAAGTTAGATATTGATGAGTACAAAAAGAATATAGGCGAAGCATACACTGAAGCATTAAATCTGTCTTTGAATGCTGCGGTTCCCTTGCCTGAAAACATTGCGGTTCTCATCCAAGTCGCGGTTTTGGAAGCACACAACCTTGCTTTAAATGCAATCGTAATCTCTCCAGATACAATCATAGACCTTATAAGAAGGGCGTATTTTGAAGCTAGTGCTTTATCATCTAAGGTACCAAACTGAAAAAGCTAAGAAACGCGGAAAAACTTAGATTTTCTCGACTTCTAAGCCTACTTCAGCTAACAAGCCAAGCAACCGGCTCTTATCCACGCCTGTTATGCCCTTCCAGTCCAGAACTGCTTTTTTAACAAGTTCAACAGTTTTCTCAGCACATTGCTTCAGGACTTCGGTGTCTAGTTTGCTGACTGCGTATTTGGGGATAATGTGGCTAAATGCGGTTTCGGTTTCCAAAGCTTTTCGCGTGAACTTCATGTTGTAGTGTGGCCCTCCAATCCCTAGAGCAGCGTAGTCCGCAGTTTTAGCAGCTGCTGCGGCTAATGCGCCTTTTGCAACAGCTTCAGCTGCCTCGCGATCTTGCCACTGTTTTTCGGAGCTTCCAAGTTCAACAAACATTGTTGGTACATTTAACGATGGGCCGTGGTGCGTGCATTCGTAGGATACTTCGTATTCTAGGCCCTTCTTAACTTGGGCTTCTTTCATTGTTTTTAAGGCCTCTTTCATGGCGCTTGCTGGAGAAACGGACACGGTTCTGGGCAGTCCACCCATCTCTGCGTCGCCGAGGTTTCCAGGCGTGTGAACAGACAATGTTGGAGTTCCACTTAGGCTCTTGTGGCGGGAAAGAAAAACAAGCAAACTTAAGGGCAAAGGGAAAACCAGTGACTGCGTGTTCACTGAGTCTTGGTCGATGTAGACGAGCTTTACAGTTTTGCCGTCCGCTAAGGTTTTTGAGAACACTGGATTGCCGATGGAAGTCTCTTCAGTTCTTTTGAAGCCTTGACCGCTAACAAGTTTCTCGGCAATGTTCATTGCCGCAATGTCTCTTTTTGAGGCGACAAAAATAATCAAAACATGTCCTTCCAGACATCATTAATTAGTTATTGCGAAATAAAGAATCGCTTGGAAAGTACGTTCACAAGCATTTAGGGGGCTGTCAATGCGTTAAAAAATGAAAAAGAAAAAGGGATTAGCTAGGCTTCTGCAAGGGTTTCTGTGCTTCTAACGCCAGATATGTCATTGATTTGGCTTGTTAGATCTCGAAGTTGCTTGTAGTTCTCCACTTCAAGAAACACTACGATGTCAAACCGTCCATAAGTGAAATAGGCTTTCCTGACTCCTTTTATTCTCTGAACCGAGGCTAGTATCACATCAGCCTTTGTTGGAACGACCTTCAACAAGACACACGCGTTAAGCATTCAGCCATCCTCCTTTCACTGTGTAACCTCAACTAAGGTTTCTGTGAAAACTACCCCAGCCAGCCTTCCAAGCCTCAGTATCGTAGGTCCAAGGTCCTTAACGTTCTCAACCTCAACGTCAGCCACCACGTCAAACCTGCCCAAAACAGGGAAGACCCTTTGGACGCCTTTAACCTGACGCAACGACCTAACAGCCTCATCAAATTTTCCCGACGCGGTTCTAATTAGAACACAAGCTGAAACCAACAAACACACCTCAACACATAATATGAGTCTAACAAGATATAATTATTGCCTTTAAAACTGATAAATTTTTATGGTAAGAAGCTTCCAGTAACAGTCTATTCCCGTAATGAATATGTAACTAGTAAGATCAAAGGAACAGAAACACAACGATTGTTTCCTTAAAACTAATTCGGTTTTTTAATTAAAGTCTTAAAATCAGAGATAAACCATTCGAACATTTTAATTTTTTCACTTTCGAAAAGTTTATGACATATTATGTTTTCCAATTTATTAATGTTGAATAGTATGTTTTGTTATCAACAAAGAAGAATTTATCTAGGATTTCTGCAAAAGCTTCCTCCAATGCGACGTTCTCTCCACCTCTTTCGTCAGTGAGCTTCCTGCCATACCAGCGATTACTATATATCTGCTTCCCCTGTTTTAAAGTAGGGCCTACCCATGGATATTCGAATAGATCTTTGATGCCGTACATAGGCATCCTATTGAATCGAGAATCAAACGTTTTAGGCGCTTCCCTCGTAAAATCTTCGTATAGCTCTTTAAAATCCTTTGACCAAAACTCTGATATATCGGCTTATTATCTTGAAATATTATTGTAATTCTCTCTCGCGAGTTTCCTTCTTTAAGTACGATTCGTTCACACCAAATCCAGCAATGATGGTAGGGCGAAAATTTGGAAAATCAGATGCAAGTTCCTTTAGTTTATAGTACGCTTTGATGTTAAAATCAAATAATTCGTTATGAGAATAAGCTCCTAAGTTCCATCCAAAAAGCTTCTCAAACTTGGATAGTTCACTGCTTGGGCGATTTGTTGAACGAGTTATTAACTTGAACTCTTCGACATTGGTCCCTTTGATAGAAACTTCTATGCAAACCTTGACCTTCGGGTTAGAGCGTAGTAGTTCCTCTAACTTTGTTTCAAGCAGGGAAATATTTCCTTGATCTACGAATATACCATTAGTCTGAATAACCACACCATTGTTAAATTTCTGACTATCTATTTCGCTGATCTTAATTATCGTATCAAACAGGAATCTGATGTAGTCATTGTTTAAAAGGGGCTCACCGCCAAGTATCCTTAGCCAGTTATAACTTGGATAGTTGCGGGGGTACTGAATCCTCTTATAATCTTGGATTATATCTTCAATGGTTTTCATACAAGTAACTCGACGGTCATTGTCAAACCGGTTTACCCATGAATGTCCTGAAGCAAAGCATGGGCCACATTTCATGCAACATCCAGCAAACCTAAGCGCAAGTTCGTAAGGTTCACCACCACACTTTTGTATTGCAACAGTTTTTGTATACCCCGCATTTTCCTAAGGGTCTCTCTGAAGGGCAAGATATACTTTGGACTTAACCCCACTATTCAGAGCTGTTTGCACTGGACTCACCCTTTAGGTATTTTCCTACCGTCCGGTATAAACTATGTGCCTTCAGCTTTTCTCTTGAAGGTTTTAAAGATAGAACAAAGCAGTTGGAATATTTAGTGGTGAAAACGAAAAGCCGTCACTGGACTACTTCCTAGCTTCATAATTGCATCTATTTAATTTTTGATTCATACGCCATTTTACAAAAGACTTAAAAGCTAAGAGTATCACCCGGAGCCGGAAATGAGGCGATTTGATAAAATGATGAAACTTCCGCCTAAATGTCCTTACTGTAAAAAATGGCTTGTCGAAGTATTTGAGAATGAATATAATACCTATGTCTTTGATCCAGCTTCGGAGACATACAAGATACATAAATGGAAAGGTGAGATTGAAACGTTTTGTCCTTATTGTGACGCTAAACTTTATGACGTTTTTCCCGATGGTGTCTGCAATTACGTTTCAAGAAGTAAAAGTCGTGTGCTGAAGACATGAATGAGGAACAAGATACATATTAAGAGAAAGTCCAGTAAAGTGGAGCCTCAGGTTAATGTTGTTATGTTTTTTGTGTTGCGTTGTCTTTTTAGGTTTAGGCCTTTGATTTCGATGATGGCGATTTCAGCTAGGTACAGTGTTCGGCATCCTTCTTCAAGGTGGCCTGCGTATGCTTTTTCGGAGTCTGAAACAACAACGTGTAGGTGGGGTTCACCGTTTGCTATTATGCCGCTGATGCTTGCGAGCTCCAGTGGCTTATCCTTCCAGTGTTCAAACTTGTTTTGTGGCGGATAACCCGTCGTCGTAACATAGTGAATCCTGTACTGATCAAGGGTGCCAACTGCGGAAACAACGACTGCGTCTCTGATTTCTTCTTTTTCAATAACTTCTTTGATGCTTTCAAGCACGAAGTCGCCTGGCTCAAGACTTAAAGCGAAGACCCTGCCGATTTCTCCCTTAGAGAAGTATTTCATGACGCCTACTCCTTGTGGCTGTGTAACAATTCAATTATGCAGCCGAGCTTAGTCTTGGAATCCACGTACGTGTAGCATCCGCCTCTGTAGTCGCCTTTCTGTTCGACTCCGATGCCCTCTTTCCTAAACTTTTCCAGCGTTCCATCGAGGTCCTCAACCTGGAAAGCTATGTGGTGAAGCCCCTCGCCTTTCTCGTCAAGGAACTGCTGCCACGTACTCGGTCCACCGACAGGTTCGATGATCTCCAAAACTATGTTTTCGAACGGAAAAAACGTAAGCTTCGCTCTTGCCCTTGTCGGCTTACCATTAAACGTGGCGTGGGTTGCCTCGTATCCCTCGGTTTCGGAAATCGGATTTTCTTTAACGCCTAAGAGTTTCGCCCACTCTGAACGGGCCTTTTCTATGTCCCTAACAACGATGCAAATTTGCGTGACACGTTTGAACTTTTCATCAGTCATTCCTTTCGCCTCGGTATAATTTAGTTTAACAATCACAGTTTGATGCTTGTTTTGTCAAGATATGGCTTTTGGGATTCTCGGTCTAAGTTCAGCTGTTTCTTAGCTCTTTCCAGAACTTGCACAGCGACCTTTTTCGGAACAACCACGACGCCGTCGTCGTCGCCGACCAAGATGTCTCCTGGATTAACGTTCGCTCCTCCAACAGTAATAGGAACATTCACGTTTTCAGGCTCGATCTCGATTCTTCCAACAACCTCTGTTCTTCCAACCGCTCTGCAGAAAACAGGAAACTGGATTTTCCGTATTTCGTTCGTGTCTCTGCATCCGCCGTCGAGAACTATGCCCTCAACACCTTTCGCCTTAGCTGACAGGCCTACCATGGATCCCCAGAACCCCACATCGTTGTACCCGTCCAAGTCCACAACAATGACAACTCCAGGACCAGCGTGCTTCATGAAATGCTCGTAGTTCGCTCTTTTCCCATACCACTCATCAGCGTACCTATCGTACTCTTCAGGAGTCAATGACGGAAACTCTTCCTGAACCTTGTTCGCCCGCACGGTCACAGCGTACCCAGCCATCCTTATGCCCGAGTAAAGAGGCTTTATCTCGTTTGATATAAGAACGCGGTCGTGAAAGCCATAGCGGTCCAAAGCATCAACAACGTCAGCAACCCGAATTTCTTTATACTGCTTAACAATCTCAAGGTCTTGCAATCACAATTCACCTACCAAGCATTTCAGATTGTTGTAAGTATTTAGGGTTACTGTAAATAAAAACCTCACAACCCTCGCAAAAACCGACTGCGACGAAAACCTTTTCACCTTGAGTTTTCAGGTTCTGTAAAATCCTGAACCTCATGCGTGGTTTTTTCCCATCCAGAGGGTATCCACCATTTTCTAGCAACAAGCGAAAAAGGAAGGGCTTTTATTTTTGCCATCTCTCACATTATTGTGAAAACAATCACTAATACGCTAGAACAAAGCCTTTCAGAGAAAACCTGCAAATCCATGCCACTTATAACTTCATTTTGGTTTGGAGACGACTTAAAGTAATGTGCCTCCACCTCTAAGTCATAACAAATTCATACTATAACTGTTCATTCCCGCATAAACTTCCTGCCATAATATGTTTCGATGGCATCTATCAATGTAGCATACCACTAAAAGTTTAAACTATGGACAATAAAAATACAACGCTCAGATATTTCATACCAAAAACTGAATAATGATGAAACGTATTCTAATTTCAAACAACGGAACGTGACGAAACGAGGACAGACGTAGATGGGAACTTTTGATCTCGTAGTTGGCGGCATATACGCGAGGATAAGGAAAACAAAGGCTATGTTAGGCTTATACCCGAACTTTAACAAAATTAACGAAAAGTTGTGGGTCGGAGGCATAAACACCCCTAAGCTGTTGGCAGACCAGAACTTCAATCTCGTAATCGACCTCAGAGAAATTAAAGATTCAGACTACCAGAATTTTCTTAGAAATCAAGGTGTGGAATATGTTAGCTTTGAGATACCTGACCGTTACGGATCTCCACCACACGTTCTAGCCAAAATCGTTGAAATAATCGACGAGAAAGTCAGTCAAAACAAGAAAGTCCTAGTTCACTGCAACCTCGGAAGAGGGCGGTCAGCCCTTATAGTCGCAGCGTACCTTGTAAGCCGAGGAATGACCTCGGAAGAAGCGCTGAAGACTGTTAAGAGGGGAAGAAGCGTCACGTACCTTAACCGTAGGCAGATGCAGGCTCTAATCGAGTTCGCAGAGTGGTTTCAGCAGCATCCAACAAAGACTAAGCATGAGAAAACACCCGTTGTTTGATATTTAAGAGAAGAAACACTTTCAACAGGCACAGTCAGTGATGATATAGAGGATGGATAGAGCGGGATAAACCTCGCGTTAAGGGTAACAAGGAAACGTGGAATATTGGGCGAAGAATACTTTGAAGCAGGTCCATATGGCAGACAAAGCCGTTTGATCATAAAGAGAAACTACAAGATCCTATTTGACCATGGAAAAGCCGTCTTTCCACACCTTTTCGAAAAGAAGCTGAAGATGCTGGATTTCGGATGTGCACTTGGAGTCGGAACATCTTGGCTTTCAAAACAAGTTAAAGGCACAGTCATAGGGATTGACATAAGTGACTACGCAATTCAAAAAGCTAAGACTCTGTTTCCTTGCAGTAACATGTTTTTCTATAGACTGGATCTTTCGAAGTCACCTGACGCCAAATTTCTAGTGGCAAAACACGGACTGTTCGACGTGGTTTTTTCCAGAGACACGATAGAGCACATACCAAGAGAAAAACAAAAGGCGGTACTTAGAAACCTTTTTCGCCTATTAACAGACAACGGCGTCATATTGGCAAGCGTGGCCAACGGCCTAAACCCGTACTCATACTTCTGCGACAAGACGCATGTTGGATTGAGGACGCCTTTGGCCTACAGCAATCTTTTCAAAGAATTAGGCTTCAAGATCGTCAAATCCTTTGAAAAACAGGGGATACCAGTGTCGCGCAGATCTAAAGAAGATGAACTGCTAATAGAGGTTACAATTCCCCTTTTTGGATTTGTAATTTACATATTCGCCCAAAAGAAGGTAGGGCAACGATTTACCAATCTAGACAACCGAACTACTGTTAACTAACATGAAGTAAAAATAAAAGGATGAAGAAACACAGCACACTAAAATAGTAGCCTCGATATATGTAAGCTTACAAAGTTCCATGTAAAGGGAAACGGATTTATGAAAGCTGATGGGAAAATCTTGGAAAAACAGGTCTTGGTAACAGGTGGCGCTGGCTTCATAGGAAGCTACCTTGTGGATGCCCTTATGAAACAGAACGGTTCGGTGTGTGTACTTGATAACCTAAGTAGCGGCAACTTAAAAAACATAAATCAGTGGCTTGGCAACAGCGGATTCAAGTTTCAGAAAGGCGACCTCCTAAATCGGGAAGATGCCGAGAAGGCGGTGGAGGACTGTGAGGTGGTTTTTCATCTCGCAGCTAATCCAGAGGTTCGATTAAGCTCTGTGGCGCCAGAGGTTCATTTTGATCAAAACGTCGTGGCGACCTTCAACCTTTTAGAGGCTGTCAGAAGGTTTGGAAAGGCAGAGTTTTTCGTGTTCACCTCGTCCTCAACGGTTTACGGAGACGTGTCGCAAATTCCTACACCTGAGGACTACGCTCCACTAGAGCCTATTTCCGTCTATGGCGCTTCGAAACTCGCTTCAGAAGCTCTAGTCATGGCGTATGCCAATACATATGGTTTTAATGCAGTTATTTATCGCTTTGCCAACATCGTTGGACCAAGGAGCAAACACGGCGTCATATACGACTTTATTAGAAAACTTCACTATAACCCGTATGAACTTGAGATTCTTGGAGACGGAACACAATCCAAGTCTTACCTCTACATTGACGACTGCATCGACGCAATTCTCTTCAGCTATGCAAAGGCAAAACGTTACGTCGAGGTTTACAATCTAGGTTCCGAGGATAGAATAGACGTAACGCTTATTGCGCACATAGTAACCGAGGAGATGGGACTAAGGAAAGTGCAGTTCCGTTTCACAGGCGGCATAGACGGCGGAAGAGGATGGAAGGGAGACGTGAAACACATGCTGCTGGCAATCGAAAAACTCAGGTCCATAGGGTGGACGCCTAGACTTAGCAGTGCTGAGGCTGTCAGAAAAACCGTAAGAGCCATGCTTAACGAGCTCAAGTAATAAAGCGACTATTCTGCAGCATAAAGTCCAACATGTCTTGACACATAAGCCAATGTTGTGCTTGGGTCAGAAGAACTTTTCATGCACGCAATGCTGCATGAACGTATTTTGTGTTTCGGGTAACCTATTTTTTGGCCAGTCCGCATAGAAGCCTAAAGCTAATGAATAGCGTAATGGTGTAACATACCCCTTTTTAAGCATCTGGTTCCAATATACAGCTTAGCCCGAACAGTTGTGTAGGTGTTTTGACATGGAAGAAAAACCAGTTATGGAAGAAATCTGCAAGATGCTTAAAAAAACAAATGCTTTGGAGTTTGGCGCCTTCAAGCTTTCTAGTGGAAGAACCACGCCTTATTACGTGGATCTTAGGGTTATACCGAGCTTCCCAGACATTTTTCAAAGAGTCGTGGACATGATGATGGATGCTTTAACAAGGGAACTCGACATAGGCTCCATCAGTAGGATAGCGGGAATACCTATATCTGGAACCCCGTTCGCTGCGCTGTTAGCATTCCGTTTGAGGAAGCCCTATATTTATACGCGGCAGACACTTCGCCTTCGAGGTAGAGAACGAAGAGTTGAAGGGGTTCTTGTGCCAGGAGACCGCGTCTTGCTGGTTGACGACTTGGCAACAACGGGTCAAAGCTTACTTAAAGCAGCCTTGGCAATAAGAGCTGAGGGTGGACTGGTTTCTGACGCTTTTGTTTTTCTAGACAGGGAGGAAGGCGCTTCGAAAAGACTTGAGAAGAACGGCATAACTCTTCACCGTGTTCTGAGGATGGGTGAGGCAGCTAGAACGCTGTATGAGCTAAGTGTAATCGATGAGGAGCAGCTGGACATAATACTGAAACAAATAAGGTAGGTTTTGGAGCAGCCAGTCCATTTGAGGATAACCGAAATAGACGAGAGAACAGCTTCATCTTCTAATGGCCAGAAAAAGCTAGTCGTGTTCGACGTCGAAGGAGTAATTATTCCTAAAGGCAAATTCTTGCTCTTTGATGTTGCGGGTCAAAAAAATCTAAAATCCTTTCTGGCAGCGTCTTCCCTTGGCCTTCTTTACGAAGCCGGTTTAACGCCTCTTAAAAAGACTTTAGAAGACCTCTACATGGCTCTAAAGGGTTATGAGCTAAACCGGTTTCTCGCCATTTTCGAGGATGTACCCTTGTTGCCTGGCGTTGAGGAAACGTTTAGGGAACTTAGGAAGTCAGGAGTCAAGACAGCTCTTATCAGTTCAGGAATCCCGAGGGTTGCATTAGAGAAGCTTGGTCAAAGGCTTGGAGTGGATTTTGTTTCTGGCTTAGAAATAGGCGTGTCTGGCGGAGCTTTGACCGGTGAGGTTTGGGGAGATGTTATTGAACCTGATGGGAAGGCTACTGCTTTAAGGAAGATGGTCGAGGAAAACAATTTGGGTTCTTATTATCGGGTGGTGGTTGCGGATGACAGAAACAACCTTTCCATGTTCAAACTTTGTAACCTAAGAATAGGGTACAATCCTGATTATGTTTTAAGCTGCAAGTCAGATGTTGTTGCAAGGGGGGAACTTACAACTATTATTCCCACTATTAAATGTGGAGTCTTGCCTCGGCTAGATCGTCATCTATCTCGAAACACGTGTATACGAGAAACCATACATATGAGTGGTTTTTTTGTTTCTTTTGTTTGTATGTACCTTCTTAGCCGCTACTTTGTTGCCTTTTTAACTCTATTGCTAGCAGTGCTCTATGCATCTTCTGAAGTGTTAAGAATGCTTGGAACATACATACCGTTTTTCACAAACGTAACAAAGCTTGCTGCGCGAAAGTCGGAGTACCAAGAGTTCGTTTCCTCCCCGTTGTTCTTTGCCATGGGAATCATGCTGTCTCTCGTGGTTTTTCCTGAACCTATAGGCTACGTTTCTGTTGCAGTCCTTACCTTAGGAGATGGCTTCGCGTCAATCTTCGGGCAAAAACTCGGAAACAAACAAATACCGTATAATAAAATAAAATATGTGGAAGGAACTTCATTCGGGTTCATATTTGCCTTTCTCGGTTCTATGCTGTTCGTTCATCCATTTAAGGCCTTAATCGCGTCAGCTGTTGGTATGTTCATTGAGTCTTTGCCATTGCCGTTGAACGATAACCTCGTAATTCCGCTTTTTTCGGGACTTGCATTGGTCATTTATTCAGGCATTATTTAGCTTAGACTTTACTCTAAAGATTTTGAGAAATTCCTTAAAAGGAAGAAATATTATTTTACTATCGGCTTCCAGAGGATTCCTTGTCAATGTTGATTCGAGAGATTATACTTGAAAACTTCATGTCTTACGAGTACGCTAGGATTCCGCTTAGGTCAGGCGTGAACCTAATCTGCGGACCGAACGGCGCTGGAAAAAGCTCAATCCTGTTGGGAATTTCTGTGGCTCTGGGACAGTCTTACACTGAACGTTCGAAGAAACTCAGCGACCTTATCAGGCGCGGAAAGGATGTGGGCCGTGTAACAATTGTTTTGGACAACTCGGTAAGGAACGGGAGGCGACCTGTTTTTCGGATCAGAAAAGACCAGATTTACTTGACGAGGGTTCTTAGACGTGATGGGAAATACTGGTTTGAAATTGACAACGTCCACGCCACGAAGGCTGATGTTGTAAGGCTTCTTTCACACTTCGGCGTCGATCCTGACAACATGCTTATTATCATGCATCAAGACATGGCTGAACAGTTCATTGTAACTTCTCCTCAAGAAAAACTCAAACTTGTCGAAGCTGCTGCTGGGCTTGAACCTTACAGAAGGAACGTTTTAGAAGCTCAGAAGAAGCTTAGCCGAATAATAAGTCAGGAAGAATCCCTGTCAAAGATGCTTGAGTCAGCTGAGCAGACCCTTAATTACTGGCGGGAACAGTATGACAGGTTTCAGGAAAAGAAACAATTAATTTTGAAGAGACGTTTCCTCGAACGTGAACTTGCTTGGGCAGAAGTTTCGAAAAGAGAGCAAGCTGTTTCTGAGCTTGAAAAAAGACTTGACAACGGAAGAGATCGTTTGGAAAAAGTCAATGGCGAAATTCAAATTACAGAGGCAGACGTAAATAGACTTCAGGAAGAATCAAAAGGCATTAAGAACAATTTGCAGATCCTATTCGAGAAGAGACTTGTTCTTGAAAGAGAAAAAGCTCAACATGAAATGAACATACTTAATAGTGAAAGAAACTTGAAAAACCTTCGCAGCCTACTTGAGCACAGCCAGAAGGGAGCCAAAAACGTTCTGTCCACGATGCTCACCATTGAAGACGAGCTAAAAAAATCTGGAACAGATCTCTTACATGCTCAAATTTCTGAACTTAAAAGCGCTGTGACCGAGATTGGCAGATGGCCTGAGTCTCTTGAGCTGCACATTGTAAGCATCGGAGAAGATGCAAAGAATTCTGTTCAAAAAATAGCGGGCCTAGATTCAGAGTTGGAGAAAATAAAGGTCATGTCTCGAGAGGTTGACCAAAAGTTCGAGGCTTTAGCTAGCCAATTGTTGGAAAAAAAGATCAGTTTAGCGTTACTTGAATACCAGAAGAAGGAGATACAAAAAGAGCTGGAGGAAACCGAGCGAAACTTTAGAATGTTGCAGGCTGATTTGGACGTCGCAGTTAAGAAGGCTGAGGAGATTGGCGCCCGTATCGTATCTTTACGAAGCGTTGAAGAAGTCTTAGATGAGATTCGAATGGTTGACGGACGCATCGCTGCTCTTGGCGACGTCTCAATTGAAATTGAACAAATGTACGAGTCATATTCAAACCTTTACCTTGAACTTAAAGAGAAGGCGCGTGTTGCTGCGGAGAACCGCGAAAAGGTTTTGGAAGAAATCAAAACACGAATGGATGTTTGGAGAACCGTGATTCGAACCCTTCTTGACCATGTTAATTTGGAGTATCAAAGAATCCTAAATTTTGCTGTTGCTAGCGGTGCAGTGCGGTTGGTGAATGACCACGACATTGAAGAAACTGGAATCGAAATACTCGTCGGCTTTAAGGGTTCAGCGCCCCTTCCGTTGAACATCTATTCGCAGAGTGGCGGAGAAAGAAGCACAGCGGTCATGGCTTTTCTGCTTGCTTTGCAGCAGAGAATTAGGTCTCCTTTTAGAGCGGTTGACGAGTACGATGTTCATATGGACCCGAAGAACCGAGAGGTGATTGCCAGCCTTCTGATATCAACGGTTGAAGGTGGAATGGGACAATACCTTGCCATTACGCCGAACCAAATGTACTTCGAGAATAAGGATATTCACGTAATAATGGTTCAGAACATCGAGGGAACCTCAGTGGTCAAGGAGGTTTCGTGATGGCAGCCGCTAAAAAGCAAGGACTCCTTGGCAGGGAAGAACTGTTGAGAATTATTGAAACTTGTCAATCCATTGAGAACAAGGGTTTAAATCCTTTCTTAGTTAATGTTGATGACCTAGTTTCGGTCATTAGACAGTATTTTCCCAATTGGAGTGACCCTGACGAGTTGTGTCTCGACGCAGAGGCTCTTAACAAAATCGCCACAGTCATTAAGATGCAGAGTGAATGGATCAAACAGCGTGCAACCTCGCTTTACAGAGACCCATTTCTCGTCGAAGAGAAACTTCGCAGCCTGCCGATTGAAAGAATTGCTGAAGTATTTACAGAAGCTTGGCATCCACTTGTGGAACTCGAACAGGTTACCATGGGCAGTCTAGAGGCCGCGTTGAGATACTGGACTGAGCTTACACCTCTCGATGAAAGGTGGCGGAGAGAAAACATTCAGCTAGCTGACATTTCTCCTACATCCCGAGAGGAACTGATAAAACAGGGAATTCTGCTAACTGAGACCTTCACTGAGGAGTTGGAGAAACTGTGGAACGAATTGAAAATTATAGCAGAAAACAAGAAAATCAGATATTGGGACTTCATCGGGGCGGAAACATATAACGAAACTGTTCGAAGGGCTTATCTGACAAGCTTTCTCATAACCTACGGGTACGCGGCCCTAGAAGTAAACCCTCTTGAGGAAGAAATTTTTGTTCAACCATTCAAGAACCAAGTTTCAAAAGAGAACACGCCGACTTTTTCTTTCCCAATCTCTATTAGTTTTGAGGAGTGGAGCCGATGGCGACAAAGCCGGGAACGTTGAGGCGAAAAGCTGCCTACTCGTTGAAGACTAAACGGGCAGCGCAGTTGCTTTTCTTTAGAAGACACTGGGAACCAGGGGTCAAAGGCTGGGAGCTAAGGCGTCGAATAGGCTCTGACTATCCAAGGGTCATAAGCCTCCTGAACGACGACCTAGACAGGCTTGGGCTCATGGTCAAAACTGTTTTCGAAGAAGAGGCAAACCCTCCTGAAAACCCAACCCTTGACCAGCTGGACAAGGCAAGGTTCTACGTGGCGTTGAAAGAAACCCAATCTGCTGGCGAACAGAAGCTCGTAGGCTGGCGGATCGACGATCTCGCTGGACTAGCTGTTTCGCTCGGATACATCATCTCACAAGGCGGAAAAGCCTCACGAAAAGATGTTGAGGACGTTTTACGAGAGAAATTACCTGGGTGGAGAATCGACTTGAACCTTAACCGTTACTTGAGGGCTGGATATCTTGTCGAGGACGAGAATGGACAGCTGTTTCTAGGGTGGCGGACGAGAGCGGAAGTTGATCAAAGAAAATTCGTCGACCTTCTTCTTAGGGCCTCGGAATCTAAGCCTCAAAGAAAATAAGGCTTGCATATGCAAGTTAACGGGCGAGGTTTCCAAGCACGTCGAACTGCATTTCTCGCGGTTCATCAACGATCGTCAACGTTTTCTGAAGTTCTGGACTGGCCTTAACCTCTTCATAGAGAGTTTCTGAAATCCACATTCGCTCAAGCTGCATCGTGTTCTTTATTCTAACAATCTTTGCCCTTTCCGTGTCAATTACTCCACACGTGTGAAGGGCGATAGTTATCGCGTCTCGGTCTGTTGGCATAAAAACCGGCGTCTTCGCGCATATGGGGTGACCGCTTGTTAAGGCGTTTACGAATGTAGCTTGGTAATCAATCTTGGATACTAGCCTCTGAGTGGTTATGTCCGCTAAGCCCATGCCTATTGCGTTTCCATGCGTTTCCTCGGAAAGGTCGAGGACAACGATTGACCGAATGTTAGGAGACAATGGGTCAACTTCGCCAGGAAGCCAGAACCTTCCGACAACGTTTGTGTCCATGCCTGCTCCGCTGATGTTTTTGCCGATCTCGTCGATTATCAGCACGTCGATGTCTTTGAAAGGTATTCTTGCAAGAAGCGCCTTTGCCTTTTTCAAAAGCTCTTTTTCTTCATTTTCAATGTCTTTAGGTTCGAAGGCTTTCACGATCGCAATCTCATGATAAGCGTTCTCAACAATAGCAAGGCCGAGAATTATGGGAGCCTTTTTCATTATTAGCCTCGCCGCTTCGGGAATCAATTTATGGTATCCTTCAGACTTGTAGCGGTGAATCATCTCTGCCCCTTTTTGTTTTCCAAGCCCAATGACCATCATCTTCATCAAACCACTTTCTATTTCGCCTTTAAAATCGGTGTGAGGCTTCACGCGCCCAACAACGATGACGCCGTCAGCTTTCAAGGCATTTCGATCAACATAAACAGGGCTTCCATTACTCAGTTCTCCTATCTGGTCAACCTCCATCGTCGCACGGATTGGCGCCCTAACAGTTTCAGCCGTAACTCCTAGTTCCTTCAGAATAGTAACTTGACCCTCTGTCGAGGCTCCTCCATGGCTACCCATGGCTGGGATAAGGAAAGGATTCCCACCAGCCCTTTTTACTTCTTCAACTACCGTTGCCAATATTTCTGCGTAGTGGGCGACTCCTCGACTGCCAGCAGTAATGGCAATTTCTGAGCTTGGCTTAATTTTACTGGCTAAACCAATTTTTTTTAGTTCATTTCTGATTTCGGAAACAAAATCGTTAAGCTTTGGTGCGGGAATTTTTTGATGAATTTCGGCCATTTTTGGAAGTTCTATTTTTGGAAACGACATGGTTAAACGCCTTGTAATGGGTAAATCTTAGGATGTTAAAATATTTTTTGAGCTATGCTGCACTGTGATGCATCAGAGTAACTTATAAGCCACTTTTCACGATAGACTTTTTATAACGCTTTATGTTCGAAGTGAAAAACGTGACGTACGTCTCAAGCAATCCGTTTGGCGAATTTCGAAACCAATGCAGCACGATACTACGAACAACCATGCAAGAAGCCTTTCCAGACACAACGCTGCTTACCTTAAGCCTTAGCATCCCACCAAATCCTGAGTTTGGTGAGCTAAGCTCTTCAATCTGTTTCGAGTTGTCAAAGTTATTAAAGAAAAGTCCTCTTGATTTGGCAAAGCAGATTGCAGCAAAGGCTGAGCTTAAAAAGTCTTCATTCAATTTGGTATCTGCTGTTAAGGCTGAAGGGCAGGGATATATCAACTTTTATGTTAACTTGGCTGAGTTAGTCCGTTTAACAGTTGAGTCAGCAAGATCTTTGAACACAGGTTATGGTTATGTCAAGACTGAGAGACCTCAAAGAATCATTGTTGAACACACAAGCGCCAATCCCATTCATCCTATTCACATAGGGACTTCCAGAAACACTATCCTCGGAGACACATTGTCGCGTATGCTCGAAGCTAGAGGGCACACTGTGTCGAGGCACTACTACATCGACGATGTAGGGCGACAATCAGCGGTCATAGCATATGGATATACCCTTCTTGGAAAGCCGAAACCAGATGGAAAACCAGATCACTTCGTTGGCGCAGTGTACGCTGTTACGAGCTGTCTGCTGGAGATTCGAAAACTTAAAGAAACAATCGAAAAAGCTGAACCTATCTCTGAAGAAGCTGTTAGTCTCAGGAAAAACTTGGACGAGTGGGTCTCGGTTGCTGCTGAACTTGAACAGAAATTCCCGAACCTGTTCAATGCTCTGCTCGAAAAAATAAGCAAAGACAAAAATCCAGAGCTTAAAGTCAGTCAATTGCTTAGGGAATACGAGGAGGAAAAAGAAGAAGCTAAAAACATCATACGCGCGCTTTCGCAACTGTGCCTAGAAGGGTTCAAGCAGACCTTTGCGAGAGCAGGTGTTTCCGTCGATTCTTGGGACTGGGAAAGCAATTTTGTGTGGAACAGCGACGTCAGTCGGACTCTTGAGACGTTAAAGAGGACTCCATTTGTCGTTAATGAAAACGGAGTTTACGAATTTAATGCTGAAAAGGTGGCGCAAACACTTAACCTTAAGAAAGTTTTCAATTTGAAAGAAAATCAGGAAATTCCTTCCTTAACCTTGGGTAGAGCGGATGGCACGACATTGTATACGACGAGAGATATTCCCTACAGCATATGGAAGCTCAAACAGGCAGACATGGTTATTAACGTGATTGGGATGGAGCAAACGCTTTCTCAGTTGCAGCTAAAAATAGCTCTTTGCGCTTTAGGGCACACAGAAAAGGCAAAAAACCTCATTCACTTCTCGTACAATCTTGTAAGCTTCCCAGGGCAAAAAATTTCTGGCCGAAGGGGACGTTACGTAACTTTCGACGAGGTCATGGAGGAGTCCATAGCAAGAGCCTACGAAGAGGTTTCAAAGCGGTCTCCTTCCTTGCCTGAAGAATCCAAACGTGCAATCGCAGAGGCGGTTGGTGTAGGCGCAGTTAAGTATGCTCTGGTGGAAACGGATCCTCAGAAACGCGTGGTCTTCACGTGGGATAAGGTTCTGAATTTTGAAACGAACAGCGCACCGTACATTCAATATTCTCATGCAAGAGCGTGCAACATATTGAAAAAAGTTGATTATGAACCTAGAAATGCGGATATGCTGTTACTGAAAGACCCGCTAGAACGCGACCTTGTGCTTGCCGTTGCCCGTTTTCCAGAATTTTTCGTCGACGCAGCGGACAATCTGAAGCCAAGCTTGATAGCTGAATACCTAAATTCTCTTGCAGACAAATTCAACGCCTTCTATGCATCGTTACCTGTAATTAAGGCGGAGACACCAGAGTTAAGCAGCGCACGGCTGATGGTCGTTGACGCTGTTAGAATCACACTCCGCAACGCATTAAATCTAATTGGAATTGAAGCTCCTGAACGCATGTAATTTTTTTAAAAAGGAATCTAAACAGCAAGAATTTCCTATTTTAGTGGAACGTACATGCTGCTTCGGCTTGCGCCGATCCCAGGAGTCCCATGCTTCACAGGCTTGTTTGTTATAGCAAACTCGCCTAGGTAGTGCCCAACCATTTCAGGTGCTATTGTGACTGGTAAAAATTCCTTGCCATTGTGAACATGAATTGTTACGCCTATCATCTCAGGTAGAATCACCATGTCTCGTGCGTGAGTCTTGATTGGTTTCGTTGCTTCTCCGCGTTCAGCCTGTTCCTTTGCTTCACGGATTCTTTCAAGAAGCTTTCTTTGTTCTAAGCTTAAGCCTCGCTGTAGACTTCTTCTTTGCCTTGAAGGAAGTAGATTAATGAAGTCGTCCATCGACAAGTTTTGAAGCTTCTCTAAGGTGAATCCGCGATACATGAATTCTTTAGGCAATCAACCACCAACTCAACTGAAACGGGTTTACCATTTAAACGTTACTAAAGTTTGTAATTCTACTTTTTCTTTTGCCCTGCTCTTCTAGCAGCGATAAGTCCGACTTTCCTTCCAGGCGGTGTTCGATGGGAAACTGTTGTAACCTTTCGTCCCCCCCTTCTGCCTCCTCCATACGGGTGAACGGCTGCTATCATCGCTCTTCCCCGCGTTCTTGGATATTTATGCCCCTTTGCCTTCATGTAATAGTACTTAGCTCCAGCCTTTAAGAATGGCTTCTCAACTCTTCCAGCTCCAGAAACGACGCCGACAGTTGCAAGGCACAAGTCGTTAACGTAAATGTTTTTTCCCGAAGGCATCCTCAGCACAGTTCCATCAGGCGTGTGAGACACAATGGTCGCGAACGAACCTGAAGAACGCACAAGTTTTCCGCCGTCTCCAGGGGACAACTCGATGTTACAAACCGTTGTTCCTTCAGGCAATTTTCCAACTGGAACAACATTTCCAATTCTTACTGATGCTTCAGAGCCAACCTCTACGTCTTGGCCTTCGTAGACCCCTTCTGGAACAATCGAATAGTAGGTTTCGCCGTCATCAAGCTTGATTAATGCAAGAGGCGAACCTCTGCCTGGATCGTGAACAAGCTGTTGGATTTGGCCAGTGATAACGGTTGACCTCTTTTCCTTTTGTAGAGATGGATATCTCGCAGGAGCAATCCGCTTGTGTGTCGCAGCTTGGAAGGTTTTTGAGCCTCTTCCACGTCTTTGTACACGAATTCTTTTACCCATTTTTCATTTCACCTTTTTATAATAGTCCGAGCTTAATAGCCACATCAGTCGCGCTGTATTCTGGTTGAAGACTAACAAAGGCTTTCTTTTCGCCCTTGGCTGACTTAGCTATGTTTACGTCTTTAACCTTAACTTGGTAAAGTTCCTCTACAGCTTTTCTTACGTCCTTTTTGGTGGCTTTCATGTTAACTACGAAGATTAGCTTGTTCTCACTTTCGATAAGTCGACTAGCAACCTCAGTCATCATGGGATATAAAATAACCTCTTCTGATTTCAGTATTAGTCCCCTCCACTAAGAGTTCGAAGTTTTTCTATGCTGTCTCTCGTCCAAATCGTAAGCCGCCCAGAATGTGTACCAGGGGCAAGCAACTCAGCGTTCAAGCTATTAACATGAGCAACATCGACTCCTGGAAAGTTACTCGCAGCCTTGACAATGCCATCGTCAGAGTTAATTACTATTAAGGGACCCACAGCCTGTTTTTTCTTTCTACCACGCATCTTTCCTTTTCCAGCCCGAACCTTAATGCTTTCTTTTACTCTATAAACATCCGGCCAAACACCTAAGTTCATCAAGGCGGACTTCAAATCTTTTGCTTTCTTCACGCTTTGTAAATCCTCCGTGACGACTAAAGGGAAATCTGGAACATCGTCAACAATGTGTCCCCTCGCTTTCACGTTTTCTTTATTGCCAGTTGCAGCAATAGCGGAGAAAAGCGCAAACTGTTTCTCCTTCTGAGTGATTTTCTTGACTATCTTCTTTTTAGAAACAGGCGGATGAGCAGCCCTACCTCCAACCGTTCCAGGAGCAAACGCGGCCGTCCTCATTTCCTTAAGTCTTGGAACCCTTGACATGCCACGGTTCACTCCCCAAGATTCTGCTACAGTTCGTTTGCCAGCCATCTCGTCTCTTCCTTGGGGTTGAATTCTGTGAGATTGTATAGAGACCACTGCCCTTCGAATTATGTCTGGTCTAAGAGGCATGTTAAAAACTTCTGGAAGCTTGATTTTGCCTGTGCTTTTGCCTTCAAGGTTAAAAACTTTAGAAGATCCCTTACTCATATTTTGCTCCTCCATTTAGACGCCTTGAAGCGATTCAAGGCTTACATAGGAGAACTGCGGAGAACTTAAGCTGGTTCCCTTGGGAGGCCTTGATGCATACCTTAGTCTTATAAGCCGTTTTGCAGGTCCTGCGACGCTTCCTTTTAACATTATGTAGGTGTTTCTAACTGGACCATACCTTAGAAATCCGCCTTTAGGTGTAACTTCGTCGCCATTTTTGCCGATTTTCAAAATATGTTTGTTAAACTCGGTTCTTTGGTGGTATCCCATCTGACCAGACCTTGGAACAGTATAGAGAACTCTTGCTGGAATCCAAGGACCTAATGTGGCAATGCCTCGCTTTGTTTTGTTTCCTTTATGTTGAAGGATAGCTACGTGCCACCTTCTAACTACTCCTTGCCAACCTTTCCCCTTGCTTACAGAAACTGTGTCTATAAACTGACCTTCTTTAAAGACCTCCTCAGCTTGAATTGTTTTTCCCAGAATTTTTTCCACATAACCAAATTGGTCCTTAATTGTGGCACCCCCAACCTTGATTTCCATGACGTCAGGCTTCTTTTTGGGAACTCCAGTCAGCCTAGGTTGTGTTGCAGCTAATACGCGGAACTCGACAATTTTGTCGAGGTTTTCTTCAATCTTTTTTAGGCCTTCATCAGCCTTAACCCCTCGTGGAACTCCTTTGATTCTTTCAAAATCTTTTGGAAGAGAGTCAGCCCATACTTCTGTTAAGGTTTTTAATCCACTGCTGTCCTTGGTATAAGCCCTTAATGCACAAATGGTCATAGGAGGCGTCTCAATAATTGTTACTGGGGATGCAATTTCTTTGCCAAAATTTGGTGAACGCTGCCTGTCTTCAACTATGAAGACGTATGACATGCCAGCCTTATAGCCAGCAAAGCCCAGTAAAACAGGACCTTCTTTAACCTCTGGCCAGTATCTTATCCTTCCATTAGGGTGAGAAGCACGTCCCCTAGGTAGATAAGCCAAGGAACCATGTTTAGGTGCATGTTGTTTTCTATGGCCCATCGGTTTAACCCCTTTTTATGTGTGTCTTAACTTTGCCTTTTAAGTCACTTTGAATGTGGCAACTCTCAACATATAAAAGGCATAATATAAACGTTTATGACTTAAATCTATCCGCAAAATTGTCGCATCAAATTTTCTGCGTTTCCTGAACTTAGGTTGTCTTCTCAACAAATAAGGGATACCGGTCAGACAGGTTATTGAAACTTTCACTTCTCATATTTCTTTTTCATTTAAAATGCTTTTAAGAACCTCTCTCACTGGCTTCTCAAATAGCTCTCGTAGGTTGTTCAAAAGTTTTGTTCCTTCTTCTGTTATTAAGTAATACTTAATCCGTTTTCGACCTTTTTGCACCCATGTTCCTGTGATGAGCTTCTTGTTCTCTAACTCGTACAAAAGTGGATAAATAACGCCTGAGCTAAAATCTCTCTCAGTTAACCTTTTCATCTCCCTAACCATCTTATATCCTGACATGGATTTCTGACTTATAAGCCAGAGGATAATGGCCCTGCTGAAGCCTCTAATAGTTGCTTTTACGAAGTCTTCCTCCACATCAGTCAACAGATAAGCCTCCATTACTAGTTTTAATAATGAGATATGAAGATTTTATGCTTTAATTATATTCCAAATTATCAGAGATATCGAAAAGCTGATATATTATACATCAATGTTTTATTTTTTTGAGAATAACCTATGGTTACAGTCATCGAATCCTTTGTTCAAGGTCTTGAAAGACCAATCATTCTGTGGCTTCTCAACCAAAAACCTATGCACGGATACGGTTTAATAAAAGAGCTGAAGGGGTTAACTGGAAAAAAGCAGAAACCCAGCATGATATACCCTTTTCTCCACTGGCTGGAAGATAATGGATTTGCAGAGGGCAAATGGGTAGAAGAAGATGGGCGAAACATAAGATGTTACTCATTAACAGAAAGAGGAAAAATTCTCCTCAAATGGACATGCAATCTCTTAAAAAGACCTCTTAAGGAAATCTTAACAGACTTTCTGGCTTGAAAAGGAAATGCGTGCCTTTTTCTCTTAGAACATTTAGTCTTTAGCTTAGTGTTCGCGGAACCTATTAATCAAAAACACCTATCTATTTTTTTACCAAAATATTAATATATCAAAATTTAAATGTTTTAAAAATCGTAATAATTTGTCGGAGGAATTTCCGATGCCAGCTAATGATGGAGGTTACCCTATCGTTCTCACTGCTGACCGAACCTTGATGAGTGAGTATGGCGGCGGCATTTTCTTAGGTTTTGGCGCCTGCGTTCCCATGGGTCTTATTCCTGACAAACTTTACTTTTCGTTGCTTTGCCCTCCAATTAGCGTGAATCAAGACGGTTCGGTCTATGTGGCTCCATGTGGAACCCGACGGGTTGAGGCAACACTACTTGACCGCGGTTTTAGTAGGGAAGATGTAATTGTTGCCCACCCAGAGCATTTAGAAAAGGTTGTGGGTCCGAACACTAAAGTTTTGGGAATAACTGAGAATGACCCACTTGGAATTGGTCCCGCAACCTCGACTTTTACAGGAATTTTCGGTGGCAAGGCCTACATGGAGGTTAAGTTCAGGGAACTACTAAACAACCCAGCTGTTGTGAAACTCCAACCGAAGATAGTGGTTGGTGGAGCTGGAGCTTGGCAGCTTGAACCTGAGGAGATACGTAACGAGCTGGGTGTAGACTGTGTGGTCATTGGTGAAGGCGAACGGGTTGTAGCTCAAATCTTTGAGAAAGCATGCAACGGTGAGGAACTGCCAGGTGTCGTTTATGGGGAACCAGCGTCCGTTGACGAGATACCGTTGATTAGAGGGGCAACTATAAATGGCTTAGTGGAAATTGCTCGTGGATGCGGAAGAGGATGTGATTTCTGTGTTCCAACTCTCCAGTGCTACCGTTGTTTTCCCCTTGATCGCATCCTTAAGGAAGTGGACGTAAATGTAAAGGCTGGTAGACGCCCTCTTCTGCATGCTGAAGACGTTCTGAGATACGGAGCAAAGGGCATAGAAGTAAACAAGGAAGCAGTTGTCAGTCTATTCAGGTCTGTGAGGAACTATCCAGGTGTCAACGACGTTTCGATGAGCCATTTTGCGCTTGCCTCTGTCGCAAGTGCTCCTGAAGTTATCAAAGAAATATCAAACATTTTAGGAGCGGACAAGAAGCATTGGATTAGTGGACAAACAGGCATTGAAACTGGCAGCCCCGAACTGATGAAGCGGCACATGAAAGGAAAATGTAAACCGTTCAAACCTGAACAGTGGCCACAAGTAGTTTTGAATGCGTTTGAAATCCTTTCAGAAAATAACTGGGTTCCATGCGCAACTTTAGTAATGGGACTTCCGGAAGAAACAGAGAGAGACGCTGAATTTACGTTGTCGCTGATAGAGGAGTTAAAGCCCTTCAAGAGCTTGATTGTTCCGTTATTCTTGGTTTCTACAGGGGGATTAAAGGGCAGAGCGGAATCCTTTACTTTAAACAAGATGACACCTAAACATAGTGAACTTTTTCTGAAGTGTTGGGAACATAACCTGGAATGGGCTCCGGTACTGGTTAAGGAGTGGGCTAACCTCAACGTTAAAAACCCGATACTTAGGCATGGATTGAAACTAATATTGTCGTACGGGATCAAGCAGACTAAGAACCTAATTCGAATATGCCAAAGGAACTATGATTGCAACATACCGCTCATGGTTAGAGACTACAGAGACGGAGCTATCAATGCTCAACCTTTACCGATCCGTCTCGTATACCAGGTTATAGGCCGTTGACCGAGATTAAAGAATCCTCCACTAGCCGATTATCACATTTTAGTTGCCGGGCTTTCGGCTCTTAGAAGATTTTTCAGACACCTTCGCTGCCATCTTCACTCAATGTTGAAGCGAGAAAATATATGGATATCGGGTTTTGCGGACGATTCAAATAACCATTTAAGACAAAATGAAATAGATACTAGTATTCAAAGGCGAATGTGAAATGAAAAACTCAAAAGGTAGACCCGTTTATCTTGACGCTTCGCAGCCCATCGATAAGAGGATAGACGACCTATTAGCCCGAATGACGCTAGAGGAAAAGGTTGGACAAACCTGCCAGTACTCCACGTTCCAAGAGAAGGATGAAGCGCTTGTAAGGCAAGGTCTAGTTGGATCGTTTCTCAACGTAATAGGAGCTGAACAAACAAACAGAATTCAGAAGATCGTTGTAGAACAGTCACGACTTGGGATTCCATTAATATTCGGCTTAGACGTAATTCACGGTTTCAAGACTGTTTTTCCGATTCCATTGGGGATTGCAAGCACCTGGGAACCTGAATTGGCAAGGCAAACAGCCTCGGTGGCAGCAGCAGAAGCATCTTCAGAAGGCATCCGTTGGACTTTTGCACCGATGGTTGATGTAGCCCGCGACCCAAGATGGGGTAGAATCGCTGAAGGAGCAGGTGAAGACCCGTACTTGGGTTCAGCGATGGCAAGGGCTTATGTGAAAGGGTTCCAAGGTAATGACCTTTCTAAGCCGGGCACCTTGGTTGCTTGTGCCAAGCATTATGTCGCTTATGGCGGAGCTGAGGGTGGAAGAGACTACAACACGGTAGATGTTTCTGAAAGGACTCTGAGGGACGTTTATTTGCCGCCTTTTGAGGCTGCGGTGAAGGCTGGGGTAGGGACATTAATGAGTGCATTCAACGACTTGGGTGGTGTTCCTGCTTCGTGTAACAGTTTCACTCTTACGTCAATTTTGCGGGGTGAGTGGGGGTTCGAAGGCTTCGTCGTTAGTGACTGGAACTCGATACGCGAGCTCATCAACCATGGTGTTGCAGCTACGCAATCTGAGGCTGCGAAGAAGGCTCTTGAGGCAGGCGTTGACATGGACATGGTTGGGAACGTTTATCAGACTTGCCTCGTGCAACTCGTTAAAGACGGAGAGGTTTCAGAGAAAACTTTGGACACCGCTGTGAGACGCATTCTTAGAATTAAGTTTGAACTGGGGCTTTTTGAACATCCCTATGTTGAGCTTGGAATGTCAAGTAGGATTATTAAAAGAAAAGAACATTTAGACCTTGCACTTGAGGCAGCTCGAAAATCGATGGTTTTATTGAAAAACGAAGGGAACCTTCTTCCCTTAAAAAAAGACCTAGAAAAAATAGCTATCATAGGTCCCTTGGCTGATAATCAGCTTGACCTTCTTGGATGCTGGTCGTTCACGGGAGAACCTGAAGACGTGGTCACAGTTCTTGAGGGCATAAAACGTAAGGTGTCTCCGAAAACGAGGATTCTTTATTCAAAGGGATGTGATCTCGAGGGAACGGCGAAGATGGAATTCGAAGACGCAGCCAAGAAGGCTAAAGAGGTAGACGTCGCTGTTCTAGTTGTTGGCGAAGGCAGATTCATAACGGGTGAAGCATCCAGCCGGTCGACTCTTGACGTGCCAGGTGTCCAAGATGATCTGATAAAAACGATTTTTGAAACAGGCGTACCTTTAGTTATGGTTTTAGTTAACGGGAGACCATTATCGATTTCTTGGGCTGCTGAGCATGTGCCTGCGATTTTGGAGGCTTGGCATCCTGGAATTCAGGGAGGAAATGCTGTTGCTGATATATTGTTCGGAGACTATAATCCAGCTGGTAGGCTGCCGGTTACGTTTCCTCGGACGGTGGGGCAGGTGCCCATATACTATAACTGCAAGAACACTGGTAGGCCTGCGTCCAGCGAAAGGTGGACTACGAAGTACATTGATTTGCCTGTAACGCCGCTGTTTCCGTTTGGTCATGGATTAAGCTACACAAATTTCGAGTACAGCAACCTTCGGATCAACCCGGAGACAATCAGAGTAAATGGAAAAGTCAAGGTTATGGTTGATGTCCAGAATGTTGGTGCCAGAAAAGGAGACGAAGTTGTCCAACTTTACATCCGAGACATAGTGGGCAGCGTAACCAGACCAGTTAAGGAACTCAAAGGATTCAAAAGAATAACCTTAGAGCCAAGTGAAAAGAGAACAGTTGAGTTCATGCTCGGACCAGACGAGTTGTCATTCACTAACATTGATATGAAACGTATTGTGGAGCCTGGAACAATAAACGTCATGATAGGCAAATCGTCAGAAGTCATTCAGCTAAGAGGCAAACTCGAAATAGTCCCATGAAGACTCGATCATCAAAAGAAACAATCGCTTGTAGATACTCTTGGTCAATTGCGTTGTTAGCCTAAGAAAAATCACGTTTTCAGACGATAAATCGGCTTTCTTTTTCTTTTCTGCTGATTAGTTCAAGGATTTGCCTTTGCACTTCTTCAGGGTTTGGTACCGCTATCATCGTTGGGAAGGCTCCCCAGCTGGCACCGTAGTATCCATAATATTTGGGAACAGCCCTAATCTCCTTCACGGCCAAACCTGTTACGCCACAAAGTCTTTCCCATAATTTTCTGCTTATTGTTACGTCAGATATTCTTTCCAGTGGTACACTTGTTACTCTGTAGCCTATGACCCCATGTCTCCATACTACCCGTTTATCCGTGACCCAATAGTGATGCTTTTTAAATGTTAAGTTGGTAAGTATTAACGTTAAAGCGACAGAAACAGCAGCAAGAACAAGGTACGAGATGGCATACGTTACAAGCAGCGGACCCACGCTTACCTCAGAGACTGGAGATCCGCCCATTGCTAAATAAAATGTCATTGCGATTACAACGTTGAGCAAGGCTATGAACGCTGGAGCTGAGGCAATAGATCTGACAGCGACATACCTCTTGAAACGAGGTGTCGGCGTGATATCCAAAACCAGACGTTCTCCTTCGAGCAGTCATAATTCGGACACAACTTATCCCCATTTTACTATACTTGCAGTGAATAATAATTTTTATCGCGTTTGCACGCATGCCAGTCCACGAATTAAAATATTGTATACTTGTTATTTTCATGCCCCGCAAAATATGTCGTTATACAGAAGCTTTACAATTATTCGTTTCCAGCCTTTTTTAATCAAGAACTTTATTGTTTCTGTCTTTTGGCTATTAGGGTCTTTTGTATTCTTCATAGCGTGTATACCACAGCCTCTCATACTGGTCATGGGGTACAACTCTACCTCTTAAGTTAGCTATCGTTCGGATTCCTTCTTTTTTTACCATCTGACGCAGATTTTGTATGCGACCCAGTCGAGTTCCTCGTCCTCCCAATACACTGAAACCTTGGAAAAACATGAAGAAGATCGCAATGAAAATTTTCTGCAAAAACTTAAGTGAGGTGCCATTCCTTATTTTACGCAATTTAATGTTCGGAGGGAATGGTGTGTTAAGAATAGGTATTATTGGCACAGGCGGCATGGGTAACCACCATGCAAGTGAGTTTACAAAGATGAAGGACGTAAAAATCGTGGCTTGCTGCGATATCTCTGAACAAAGGCGCAAGGCTTTTGCAGAAAAATGGAAGGTTCCAGCAGTGTATGCGGACTACTGTGAAATGCTGGAAAAAGAGGAGCTGGATGGTGTCGCCGTGGTAACCGTTGATGCGATGCACGCGCCGATTTCAATCGCTGCAATTGAGAAGGGTATTCCAGTTTTATGCGAAAAACCTATGGCGACTAACCTAGGCGACGCGAAGTGCATGCTTAATGCTGCGAAGAAGCATGGAGTTGTCAACATGATTAACTTCTCTTACCGTAGCTCAAGCGGGCTGCAGGCAGCAGCAAAGGTTGTTAGCCAAGGTAAGATTGGCAACATCAAACATGTGGAATCCAGCTATCTTCAAAGCTGGCTTGTAAGCCGTTCGTGGGGAGACTGGCGGACGTCAGAAGGTTGGCTTTGGCGCCTGTCAACGAAGCATGGAAGCATGGGCGCCCTGGGGGACATCGGAGTACACATATATGACCTTACTAGCTTCCTCTGCGGCGATTTTGCGCAGATTTACTGTAAACTAAAAACCTTTGACAAGGGAGTGCCGGAAAACCGAATTGGCGAATACGTTTTGGATGCCAACGACAGCTTTGTCTCAGCAGTTATTTTCAAGAACGGCGCCCTTGGAACAATTACGGCGTCTAGGTGGGCAACGGGGCAGATCAACAGCCTAAGAGCTCGCGTCTATGGTGATAAGGGCGCAGTTGAAATTGATTTGGATAAAGCGTATGACGAGTACCGAATATGTACGGGTCAAAGGAACATTGACAAGGCAATCTGGAAAACCGTAAAGTGTCCTCGTGCACCGAATAATTACGAAAGATTCATAAAGGCCATCAAAACTGGCAAAAACGACCCTTCAGACTTCGCTAATGGCGTGAAGATTCAAGCTTATCTTGAAGGCAGCTTCGAATCTGACAGGCTTGGCGAATGGGTCAACATCGAATTATGAATTATCCGTAACATCTAGCTAAGCAACCTTAATAGGAATTGATGGCAACAGAATGAATCCAAGTTTCATACCATATGTAGAAAACTTGTCTTTTTTCAGTTTTTCCTTTTTTCTTTTAAATGTTTCAGCATCGGGGATTGTAGATTGCAATAGAAAACTGTTTTTGTAAATTATGTTGTTTTATTTCGGGCTATTACTCTTCATGTGCCACGTCGCCAGCTTGGTTGCATACACTATACACAGGACTGAATGTTATTAATGCATTTTTGCTGCAACAACAAACTTATTTCCAGGTCCAGTTGCATACACTATACACAGGACTGAATGTTATTAATCAGATTTAACTTGGCTCATAGAGGGTCACGTACACTTCAGAGGACTCTAAGGTTGCCGACTCACAAATCATATATGAATGATATGTTGGTTATTCTTAACTCGTAAGAATTTTGAAGAGATGAATGAGTTTTGATGGGTTTAGCAGTCGAATGGAAGAAGGCTAAGCCTCAAGGTCAAGTGGAAATTGTTAATGGCGAACTAGAAAGGATAAGCATATCGAACGGTGTTGGTTCCGTTAATGGTAGACGCTTCACATTTACTTCTCAAGGAACATGCAGGCTGGAAATATTTTTGAAACAGTACACGGTTAATTCAGGATCAGGAAGCACGATAATTTGTGTTCGAACAGCAATAAATCCTTTCAGCTTTTTCCTTAGAGATATCAGCAAAGAGTACCCAATTTTGATTCCGCGTTACGGAGTGGTGATTACAGAGATCAGTGATATGCGCACGTATAGGCAGATCGAGGAGGCTGTTCTCAGGCGAGGTTTACGAACTAATCTTCAGCAAATTGAAAATGAAAAAGAAGAGAACTTCAAATGCTGCGGCAAAAACTCGTAAGCTTACATCTCCAACGTGGCTAGGACTTAGCAGAGATATGAGAATATTCGAAGTCGATTTTGGATCTATTGGATACCAATTATATTGTGTCAGACCACGATTCGCAGGTGAGTGTGTCCAGATTCAAGAAACTAACAATTCCTCTGTTTCATATCATTTTTTTATTGGACGTGGCATAGGTTGCGTTGAAAATGTTTCCCGAAGATTGGAAGAAGGCGTATTGCCCATTCTTACTGGGACAGTTTCTGACTGTGGAGTCATCTACGAATTTAAGGCATTTGTTACACTAGAGAAGAGACCCCTTACCCTTGAAAATCTCCGTGGCACACACTTCTTAGTGGCAGACCGATACACTGTAGGCCATGTATTTACAGCAGAGCAGGAACACGAGCTTCAATTGGCTCTTTCAGAGAAGACAAACGAAGAAGAAACCGTGCTTTTCATTCTTATTAAGGCTAGAAACATAGATCTTGTGCCACGTTATGCTTGGTTCAAAAGCGCATTTCCTAGATCAGAGCGTCCCGTTAAGTGGACGTTTGATGGAACAACTGGGTTGGGAGCATATTCAATTTAATGGTCGAAATGCTTATGTGCAGGCTCACCGTTCAATTACAAGGTTAACGAATAATCAGATGTGATTTTCATGAGTCTCATTGGAAAAGCAATACGTCTTGAAAGGATCATGAACCGCGAAACAAAGAGAACAATCATTGTTCCAATGGACCACGGCGTAACAATTGGTCCAGTTCACGGCTTATTGAACATGGCTGACATGGTAAACAAGGTCGCTGAAGGCGGTGCAAACGCTGTCCTCGGACACATCGGTTTACCCCTCTACGGTCACCGAAGATATGGAAGAGATATCGGGTTAATCTTGCACCTCATGGGAAGCTCCATTCTAAGTCCAGATCCGAACAACAAGGTGCTGGTGATGACTGTGGAGGAGGCTATGGTCATCGGTGCCGACGCGGTTAGCCTTCACATCAACGTTGGCGCTGACAATGACGCTGAGATGCTTAAGGTTCTCGGCGAGGTTTCAAGGCAGTGCTTAAGATGGGGGATGCCTTTGGTTGCAATGATGTATCCTCGGGGAAGAAAGGTTAAGTCAGAACACGACGTGGAAGCTGTGAAGCTGGCGGCAAGAATAGGTGCTGAGCTCGGAGCAGACATAGTCAAGACGAACTATACTGGAGACATAGACAGTTTCCGCGAAGTCGTAAAAGGCTGTCCAAGCCCCGTGGTGATTGCAGGAGGCCCAAAAGCTGAAACCCAAGAAGACATTCTTCAAATGGCGTGGGAAGCAGTTCAAGCTGGCTCTGCTGGAGTCTCAATAGGTAGAAATGTTTTCCAAGCTCCTAACCCGACAAAAATGGTTAGAGCGTTGTACAGAATTGTCCACGAAAACTGGACCGTAAACGAAGCCAAAAAAGAGTTAAAGTAAGAAGGGGTTTCTCTAACTTTCTCTTGAGTAGTACTGGGGCATCCACAAATACTTTAGGATGTTTCGCCTTTCGTCGTCCAAGTACTTTTCAAGATTTCGAGAAACGTCTGCAGCTGTTAGGACACCGTAAAGAGTGTTTTCTCTGACTACGGCTAGCCTTCTGATTTTGTGTTCCTTCATTGCCTTTGCTGCTTCTTGTAGGTCTGCATCTGGGTCTATTGTAACCAAAGGTGCCGACATAACTTCAGAAACCTTCACTTTCTTCGGATCTAGTCCTTCTCCTGCAACCTTCCATGTGACGTCTCGTTCGGTTATTATGCCAAATGGTTTTCCCAGCCTCAAAATGATGGCACATCCCTCGCCCTTCTTTCGCATGTTTTGGGAGGCTTCAGCAACGGAAACCCCTTCGTCAACGATAACAATGTTTTTTCTCATCGCTTCACAGACTCTCAAAAGCTCTGCCTCACAATATTCTAAAATTGCCCTAAGACAATTTTATTTTGTCTCAAAAGTTAAAGGTATCTCTTGTTAAGCTGGATTTCGTAACAAAAGGTAAAGAGTTTTTCACCAAAAGTCTTTTATTTTCAGTATTCGTTTTGAAATGCCAAAAAGAGGTACAAAGAATGATAGGCGCAATAATCTTTGTTGTTGTGTTCTTAGTGGTTCTCGGCATTTCCCTCGGCATGCCATGGCTGCCTCCTGGCTACATGATCTTTGAAATTCTGAACATTCCAGCAGTCGACTATCCCGTTCTTGGAATCCCAGCGTGGTTGTTAATCATCGGAATAGTCAACGGCGTAGTTTACGGCTTCGTAATCTGGCTTATCTACACCGTGGTTGCTGCAGCGACTGGAAAAGGCAAGAAAGGCCAACAAATTTCGCAAACAGTAAACGTCCAAGTTGGAGATAGGCAAGTCCCGCCTGGGACATACGAGCCTAAACCACAATAACAAAAGACAATATATATAAAAAAGGGAAACACGTGGAGGCTAGTGGATAACATTTTCTCTAAGAATTTCAAGCATCTGTCTATCCAGCCTGTCCCCATTAGGCAGGGTTTCGCTGTGAAATTCTTCACGTTCAGTGTTTATTATGCCGAAGGGTCCTCGGAAGTTCCAAAGTGCCCATCCAACTTTGTTCTCTTTTAAGATGCTGAGGACATCTTTGAACCAGTTTAGCTGTGTTTGCCTTGGAACTTTGTATGCGTATGTGCCTACCTCGCCAACGTGGATGAGTGAACTTGTTTCTTTCCTGAACTTGAACCACGGGTTCATCCAGTTTTCCAGCCATTTTTTGTCGATGTAAACTCCTTTCCACCGTTGAAATTCGCGTCTTTGAGGCGAGTTAGGCGGAATATTTTGTATATACTTGTCGAGGTTTGGCGCTTCGCATGGGTACATGGGTTGTTCATCGTATGTTCCCCAAACGCCTGCCCAGCTAGCCATAATATGTGTGATCCAAGGAGGCTCGTAAACGTGGAAGCTCTGCCCAAACAAGGGCTTGTTGATGTTAGGCACCGGCTCGTAGTGGCCATCTGAAGATATTAAGCCGTCAGCTATAACAAGTCTATTTTTGTCTTCGTCCCATATGGCGTCAAGCATTCTTTCGACAAATTTTTTGTAGACAGCCATTGTTGTTCCGTACGGCTCATTAACAAGATTGAAGCTAACCAGCCTATTTGGCAATCCTTTGTACCGTTTCGCGAAAAGCCGCCAGTGAAACTCACACGCAGCTTGAGCTTCTTCGTCCCTCCAAAGGTTGAAGGGTTCCTTGACGCTTCGGTTCACTGTGAATCCAGGTGCCCTGTGAAAACACATGTTCAAGTGGATGCCATATTTTTTTGCAAGAGTCACTGCGTCGTCAATTTCAGCCAGAACCTTTTCGTTGATTTTGTAGGGGTTTTCGTCTAGAATCCAGCAGTGATAGTCCATTGGCAAACGGAAGAAGTTGAAGCCCCACTCAGCAGCACGTTTGAAGTCTACCTCCATAAACGGATCGTTTCTATAGAATTTTTCAAGCAAGTTGAAACCGTACCAAATCGGCAAAGACTCCAACAGTCTCACCAACCGTTTTTTATGTAAGATTATCTATAAATTTTTTTAGATCAAAATACCTGTTGCGAAGATAAAAATGAGGATTAGGTGCCCAAAAATCGTTAATTAGACCCTTCCGTTTTCAGTTGTAGCCACGTAAATTTTCTTTTCTTTATCAAAAAATTGTAGAATCTTTATCGGAGACATGATTCCTATTAAGATGAAGCCTTAAGATTCGAATGCGCATTGTCTTATTTCTAAGAGATGTTCCTTTTTCTGGGAGGTTAAAGAGTAAGGTGACTTTTGGGTCCTTTCTGGCTGAACGTGGCACCATCAACCTCAATTTTGCCTTCGGGCTTAAGGCCTATTTCTTTAAGGTCAAAGGTTACCTCTCGAGTTTCAGATTTTTCCGAAAGGTTGAAGACGTTAACTACGGCTTTTTCCTTCATCCGCAAGGGTGTGAACGTGAACGGTTTCGTCGAGTCCATAGAACGTTCCCTGCGTGTAGAACCGCTTCAGCCTCTTGTAAGTCTTCATGGCTTGCTTGTGGGCTTCCCAAACTTTAGGGTCTCGTTTGCCTCCTACTCCGAGGTGACGGCAGGTGGAGGCATACCACCAGAATGCGAGGGCGTGCTCGTTATCGTTACGAAGGTCAATGTGAATATAGAGGGGGTACCCATAAGCGAGGTTATAATAGTACAGACTAATAGCTTTGCCATAAAGGAGGTCCCAAAAGTGAATACCACATGTATTCGAAGGCCCAAAGTTCATCAGGGCCTCCCGGCTCATGCAAATAGTAAGTTGGCATAGAAGGATAGAAGCAGGAACCTAAGAACGGGTGAAGCTCAATCAGGACGTTAGGGTACTCTTTATGTATATCGTGTGCAAGTTTAAGTATTGCCCTGCCATGCTCTTCACGCGTTAACGGAACAGAGTGTCCATGCGAGGGGTCGTAGTACGGGCTTGTACCTGAAATCTCATGGCGGCCGTATTCGTCGCCGTCAAACATGAAGAAGACTACGCCGTTTTTTTGCCAGTTCAATCAAACGTTCAGTTTTGGTTTCAAGATAAGCTGGCGAGGCCATGCAGAGATCCACTAAGACCATGCCGTACCTGTCTTTCCTGTGAGCTTTTTCAGGGTAAGTGGCATTTCGGCCAGCTTGGTCTGTCCACCCAGCTAGGGGAGTGTGAAGGGCCACGTTTAATCCGTACTTTGTTTTCATGTATTTCACGAAGTCTTTTGCTGGGAGTAACCTGTCTGCTGCCCAAATTGACGAGCCGAAGTTCATGTCCCATCCAGGATCCAGGTACAGAGATTCACATCCCAGTTCATGGGTTTTTTCGCCTCTTCCTCTAAAGACGAAAATGTATACAAGCGTTGTCTGTCTTCAACTGTGTCGTAGTGGCGGCCTGTGGCTTTTGTTGCCCACCAGAATGGATGGTCATAAAGCTCGTTCCAGTGGATTGGGGGATTAAACCCTTTTGGGGTTCCATGACCCTGCTCGTCCATGAATCTTCGAAAGGCATAATAGCATTCTTTCCAGCCTCCTTCGACGAAGGCGTATCTTGTAATCCCGAATCGTACTTCTTTTCCGGCCTCAATTTTTAAGGCGTCTTCAGGGTCCTCGTGCTATACGCTTGCCCCTCCAAATTGGATGACTGGTTTGCCGTCGTTTTCGTTAGGTTCAATAATTGAGAACTCCATTCCTTCTAGGTTGTGTTTGGCAATCAAGAGAGAGTGGCTACCGTTGGTCCACGCCCAGCCTTCTGAACCGGATTTTTCGCAGAGAATCTTTTCAGCTTGGCTGAAGTACGGTCTGTACCATCCTTTTTTCGTGAGTAAATCTTTGAAGGAGTACTCGATGTATTCGCCGTTTCGTCCGAACCAGCATTCTCTACGATAAGGAACAGCGGCTACCTTGCTGTCACTTAAATTTTCAAGTAATTGGCCTTTTTCGTCTCCAATGGTTTTTGTGAACCCGAAGGAAAGGCTGGATGTGTCTATTGTTTCTTTTCCTATGTTTCTGACTGTTATCTGTTCTTCAAGGTAAGGTTCATTGTTGGGCACAAAGAAGGCATGTTCTATTTCGAGGTCTCCAGTTTTTCCCACAACAGTGATGTCTAAGCCATTGTCTGATCCATTTGTCATTCGTCTTTTCATGGAGTGTTTGAGGTATTGAGGAGGCCTGCCTCTGCGTTCCCAGACAAGGTATCTGTATTAGTATTTAGAATCAGCATAGATCATTCCGCTTTTTTGCATTGAAGGTTGGTGGGGTTGATCCCTCCTCTAAGAATGACGTTTAATGATAAGTAACTGTTTTCTATGACTAACTTGTCTTTCACATGTTTACATTCAGCTTTTTCCGCACTCAATGTCGAACAACTCTTTACGCCATTATTTATAACAGTGATATAAATAAGTTTACTAGTTTAGTGACAGTCCACAAAAATGGCGGTAAACATCACGCAAAGAAGAGGCAAACAGGAAAAGCAAGTCGCCCCTTCTTATAGAACCTTGATCCTTTTTATATATGACTTAAGACATTGATAATTGAGATTTGAAATGAAATTTTCTTTTGTTAATCCTGGACCTAATGAAACTCGTCTCGAAGGGGAGAACATGAATGTTGCTGCGTGTCCTCCCCTTGGGATTCTGTATCTGGCCTCGACATTGGAGGCTAATGGTTTTGAGGTTTCAGTGTTAGACCACGCGGCTGAGGGGATGCCGATTAAGGAGGTTGTCGACTGGATTATCAAGGAGGATCCTGATGTTCTCGGCTTGTCTGTTTTAGTTACCTCAAGTTTGATTGCGCCTATAATTGCAGAGGAGGTTAAGATGAGAAAGCCGGACATGCCGATTGTCTTCGGGAACCATCATGCAACTTTTAATGCTGAAAGGATTCTTAGGGTGTATCCGTTCGTCGATGTGGTCGTTAGAGGAGAGGGCGAACTGACATGTCTTGAACTCGCAAACTGCTTAAAAGAAGGAAGGAGTATCAAAGACGTTTTGGGAATCTCTTTTAGACACAACGGCGAGATTGTTTCGAACCCAGATAGACCGTTGATTAAGGACATTGACACGTTGCCCTTTCCGCAGAGAGACTTGATAGACACGGAATACCATAATACAACTGTCGGAATCGATGTGGCTCCTAAAAAATTCACCAGTTTTCTCTCTTCTCGAGGATGCGTCTTCAACTGTCGCTTCTGCGGCTGCACCAGCATTGCCAAGAACCGTTGGAGGGCAAGGTCGATTGAGAACATAATGGATGAACTTCACCTCTTAGTCAGCGAAGGATACAAACAGATATTCTTCGTCGATGACAACTTCACACTTAACCAGAAGAGGGTAGTTGACCTTTGCCAAAGGATGAGAGAAGAAAAGCTGGACCTTGAATGGTTCTGCGAGGGAAGGGTGGACCAAGCGTCATATGACACGTTTAGGGAGATGGTGAAGGCGGGATGTCGAATAATGTACTTCGGGATTGAAAGTGGAACCCAAAAGATTCTTGACTACTATGATAAGAGGATAACGCCTGAACAGTCCAGAAAGGCTGTTGAAAAGGCGAGGAAGGCAGGATTCGACGTCATCACTGGTTCCTTCATTTTAGGTGCCCCCAACGAAACGAAGGCTGACATACAGAAGACGCTTGATTTCATAAAAGAGTTAGATCTTGACATCCCGCAGATTAATATTCTAAGCATGGTTCCTGGCAACGCTATATGGGACGAGTTTAGAGAGAAAGGAATGCTTAATGAAGACGAGTATTGGAAGCGGGGATTTTGGATCTCAGACATATGTTCAGACGCGGTTCCCGTTAACGAGGTCAGAGGGATGGTTCGAGACTTCTACCACTCTTACATCTGGTCCACAAAATACATTGCAAAACAAATATGGCGGACATTGAAAAGCCAGTACAGACTAAATGTCTTATATAACAGCCTAAAAACAATCAACACAACGTTAAAAAACATCTCAAATTACATAACGCTATAAAACAACGTAAAAACTGAAAGTTGACGACAAACAAAAACAGTAGAACTAAAACTTGGGTTTAGGTTTAGGGGGATGAAATTCTATTCTTTTTCTTTCGTGGGGTTTCGTTCATTTTAGAAGCGTGTGGGACTTCAATTGTATTTTTATGTGTCTGTTTTGGGATTTGAAGTTGTGTTCTTGGTTCCTTCATTGATTACGTGTATGTTGCTTTTCAACAGTTTTGTTTGTGTGAGGTTTCTCTGTGTCTAAGTAGTTGAGGGAGAAGCTAAAATTTTCTGATTAGCGAGCTTGTTGAGCTTTAATTGTTTGTTTAAGGTGCGTTCTGCTTCTGTGTTCTTAGATGGCAAGTAGTAGAACTCCGATGAAGATTAGGGCCCCAGCTATTGCGGTCTTAAGCGTTACTTGTTCACCGAGAAGCAACGCGGATAACACCAGCACGAATAGTATGCTTGCTCTGTCTACTGGCGCAACCTTCGAGGCGTCAGCCATTTTCAAGGCGGCAAAGTATAGCAGCCATGATATGGCGCCGGCAACTCCTGAAAGCACTATGAAAACCATGTCTCGGCTGGTTAGCTGTGTCAATTGGGGGCCTTTGCCCATGGCTACTACAAAGCCAACTATGAAAACGGCCATGATGACAGCTCTCACGGCAGTTGCAACGTTAGAGTCAACTCCTTGCAGCCCAACCTTTGCTAAGATCGCTACAAGCGCCGCAAAAAACGCGTCTAAAACAGCTAAAATAAACCAATCCACATTAACCACCAAATGCAAATTGCGATAACAGTATATTATTCTTTCCAAATCTACGGAGAAAAGTGAAAACAACGAGGGATTAACAAGTCTCTAATTATCCTCGGCATAATGCTGCTATTAGCTTTGGCGGTGCCAGTCGTAGCTACTGAGATAATATTCTTTCTCTCATTCATCACAGTTAGCACACCTTTCAGCCCTATCCTTATGTAGTTCTAATAATAATTCTTGTAATCATTCTCAGAAAAAGAAAGATATTACATTCTCCCGCATCTCAAGAGATATTGATCAAAAAGATTCACGTTAGTAGATTATAGACTCTCTGATCCTGCTCGAACAAACTTATTAGTACGTATGTTCGTTTTTCAACTCCAGAACATAATCTGCCATCTTTTGTCCCCTTTTTCAATCAACGTGATAAACCATAAAGGATCCTTAGAACTTATCTTTAGCATTACTGTTGTTTCTGGTTTAACAACTATCTTTTCAGCAGTCCTGTTTCCTCCAACCACTTCAACATCATTACCAAATGGCGTGCCAATCTTCACTGTCTGGGAAACCACTTTTCCCATAATCCCAATAATTTCTCCATCCTCAAATCCTTTATTTATCAAGACAATTTGATAGATCCAAGTGCTGTTCTCCGAAATGAAACTTACAGAGGGGACAATCCCATAACTGCGAAATGCTCCCACTGGATGAAGGCTCTCTACGATTAACCCATTGCCTAGACGTACCCCAGTAGGATAAAGCCAAGGCAACACAAAAACTGTCCCCAGGATCACTAACAAAATAACGGTTGTAGTTAACCCTCTTTTAGCTGGTTGGGCTATGTCCCACCTCCTAGAAAGAAAATCAGTAACCAGTAGAAAGAGAGCTGATCCAAAAATTAATATGAAACCGAGGAAGAAAAATAAATAGAATGTTTGGAATCCTACACCTTCACATGCCCAATCAGCAGTTAAGACGAATCCTTTTAGCCAAAATAATGGAACAACTGGATAGTTGATTGGACAACCATAATATAACAGGAATCCCAGAGAAACCCAAAAAACATCTAATTTTAGGTGATACCTTCTACTAAATAATAGATACATGCCAAAAGTTATGCTTGGAACAAAAAATCCGAAGGCTGTAATCAGCACGAGAGGATTTAAAATAACAAATGGCAAAGCAGTTGCTAAGATTAAGATGCCCAGAATTTTTCGGATGTATAGATCAGCTTTGGCTGGCTTCATCAAACCTACTGTCGCAGAGGCTATTATAATCAGGGTTCCTGCCACGACGCCGACCAATAGATTAGATTGATTTTCGAGAAAAGCGAGAAACAAAGACACTATGGCAATTAACCCTCCAGACAGAGCTGTCATCTTGGCATATTTTCTGACCTTTCTTATTTCTGGCGGAAGCTCCGTTACTTTTTCACTTTTAGGCTTCGTTACGATCAAGACTATCGCCGAGACAACAGTTATGACGATACCCATTAAAAGTATGGGAATAAGTGAGAGGAGTAGAGACGCCACCGAAATCCCCGCCCCAGATATCGCTACTATTTTAGCATACTTTCTAACCTTCCTAGGTCTTGATGACATCTTAGTTGTATTCGTTGGCATAGCTTTACGTTCCTATTTCGAAATTGTTTTACTGCAGTAAGGACAGATAGTCATGTCTCTAGGCAGCGTTGAAAGATCCTTGTCGCGCCTAAGACACCTCGTCAGATAGGGTTTTTCGTCATCGGGAACCGTCAATGCCACGATGTCTCCACATAAAGGATTGCGACACGTCTAATATAAGACTACTCTGGCTCTTCTCAACAAACAAGATCGTCGATAAACTCACATGCGCAGACTTTCTCAATTCTTTCCTGCCCTAATCCTTCAAGCTCAGCATCAACGCCTATACGCTGCCTTAAAGAAAGCCTAAATCCTCAACTTTGAAGCAGAACTGACACAACCAGTCAACACACCAAAGGCACCGAAAAGTCTTAAAACGCCCAAAAATAAGAAAATTGTAAAAAGTATGTCAGACGTTGTGTATGAAGTGGGCATGTCTAAAAAACTGTCTCATTCCTTCAGGCGTGCCAAACGCTACGAGGAAAAGTTTGCCTACAAACTTGGCCGCCCATAAAAAACTGACGAAATTCGCTACTTTGTCTCTTTTTATAGAACCTGTCATGTTCTCCCCGAATTCTAGGCATTTGGCAAGTTCACCTTCAAGTATTGATCCTTTGATTCCTTTAAACTTTTACAGAAAACTATCAGCTATCTGCTTCAAATAGGCTTTCCCCTTGAGGAGAAAGGACTTACTGTGTGACAAGATAGTATGTATGTTTTTCTTTTTGCAACGCCCCTCTTCATTAAAAAGAAAAAATATAACTCTTTATTTGCAGAAGACTAGAAAACTGGTAAAACTCTGGCTAGATACTAAGCATGCACCATAAATAAACAAAATTTATGATTATATTAAAAATTTTATTCAAATGCTTATGCACCAAGATTATGTGCGGTTGTGTTTATGTTTTGTATATTTTTTGCATTATGTGTACGTCCAAGAGTTTTCCGAATTTTTTGCCCACTTCCTTCATGGTTCCGACGTGTTCAAAGCCGAACATTTCGTGAAAGTTGACGCTGGCTTCGTTAGACTTGGCGATGTGGGCGATGACTGTGTAGGCCGCATTTTTGTCCTTGGTCGAGAATTTCTTTCATAAGCCTTTTGCCGATGCCCTTTCCTCGATGCTCCTCCACGTAAATCGAGATTTCAGCAGTATCAGAGTACGCGCACCTGTCTGACCATTTGCTTAAGGACGCCCAACCCATAACTCCGCCGTCCTCCTCAGCGACCAAAATATGATGCCTCGAACCGTGGCTCATAAACCAAGGCCTCTGCTCCTCAACAGTCTTAGGCACAACATCAAAAGTAGCCACAGTCCTCAAAACAGCCTCATTGTAAATCTCAGTTATAGCGCCCAAATCATCCAAAACCGCACGCCTAACCAACAACAAACAACAAAAAACAAAGAAAACACAACAACACGCATAGGCCACAAAAATCGTCCAGACACAGGAACTTTTTCAACCCGACACCTCGGGTGATTGGGATCCGCGGGCTGAACTGGTCGGCCGAAGCCTTCCAGCGTACACCCCGGCTCCATATAACCCATCTTCTATGGGAACCCTCGTCCCGTGCTGAGGCCTGTCACCAGGTCTCAAACCTAGGGAATGGCCGCCTCTTCTCGGGAGCAGCTTCGAGCTTAGATGCTTTCAGCTCTTATCCGCAGCAGCGTGGCTGCCCGGCAGTGCCCTGTCGGACAACCGGTAAACTAGAGGCTACAGCGTCCCGTTCCTCTCGTACTGGGAACCCTTTCCCCTCAGGCGACCACCGCTCCCAGCAGATAAAGTCCGACCTGTCTCACGACGGTCTAAACCCAGCTCACGTTCCCCTTTAATAGGCGAGCAGCCTCACCCTTGGCTTCTTATACGGAGCCAGGATGGGAAGAGCCGACATCGAGGTACCAAGCTGCGGGGCCGATGGGAACTCTCGCCCGCAACGAGCCTGTTATCCCCGGGGTAACTTTTCTGTCGCCGCCAGCCCCCACCAATGAGGACATGACGGCTCGCTAAGCCAGGCTTTCGCCTCTGGATCCCTTGCGTCGGAGGATCCAGTCAGGCCAGCTTTTGCCTTTACGCTCTACGACGGGTTTCTGTCCCGCCTGAGCTGACCTTTGGGCCCCCTCGATATTTTTTCAAGGGGGTGCCGCCCCAGCCAAACTGCCCACCAACCGTTGTCCCAGCGCATTCACGCCAGTAAGGGATACAGCCGCAAAAGGGTGGTGTTCCATTATTGCCTCCCCTAGCCTCCGGAGAAGCTAAGATCGACAGCTCCCACCTACGCTCTGCAATCACAACCGTATCTCAGCGACAGGCTGCAGTAAAGCTCCACGGGGTCTTCTTTTCCCGCTGGGAGTTCGTGGACTGTTCGTCCACGTTACGTGGGTTCACCGGGTACCAAGCGGGGACAGCGGGGTCCTCGTTGTTCCATTCATGCGCGTCGGAACTTACCCGACAAGGCATTTGGCTACCTTAAGAGAGTCAGAGTTACTCCCGTCGTTTGCAGGCCCTTAGCCAGGTTGAACCCAGGTTTCAGGTACCTGTACTGGACAGGATTCAGAAGCCGTACACACCCTTTCGGGCTTGCGGCTTCCTGTGTTTTTATTAAACAGTCGAGACCCCTTTGTCACTGCGACCTGTGGTTCAGGCTTACGCCAAAACCGCAGGCACCCCTTATCCCGAAGTTACGGGGCTAATTTGCCGAGTTCCCTCGCTTGGCGTACACCCGACACGCCTTAGGTTGCTAGCCAAGGGACACCTGTGTCGGTTCTTGGTACGGTCACAGAGGATCCTTCATGATGCCCTTTTCATTGGCTCCAGGAATCAGCTGAACCATCCTAAAACGGACGGCTATTCCCGCCTTCACCTGGTTCTCGCCATTACGGCCTCCCCAGGCATATACGGTTAAACAGGGCGACGACCCCGCTCAACCTATCCCGAAGCGTCAGGCACCATGCCTTGCGTCACCGCAATCGTACCTCTGTGGCACCGGAATTTTAACCGGTTTCCCATTCGACCTACCCAGGTAAGGTCGGCCTTAGGACCGGCTTCCCCCCCGCTAATGACGTGTTGCGGGGGAACCCTTGCCCCTTCGGCGGAGAGGATTCTCACCTCTCTTTGCTGTTACTACCGCCGGGATCTGCAATCCTGATCGGTCCACTGGATCTCACGATCCAGCTTCCGCCCAACCAGGACGCCCTCCTACCTGACCGCAGCATAAACTGTGCCCCGAGGTATCGGCAGCTGGCTTAGCCCCGTCCATTTTCAGGGCCATAAGCCTCGGCGGGTGAGCTGTTACGCACTCTTTAAAGGGTGGCTGCTACTAAGCCTACCTTCCCGCTGTCTAGGGCTGATGACTCCCTTCTGTTTGACACTTAGCCAGCATTTTGGGGCCTTAACCTCGGTCTGGGTTGTTCCCCTCTCGGACTGGGAGCTTACCCCCCAGAACCCGCCTCCCAAGGTCTACGGCGCCCACGGATTCGGAGTTTGATAAGAAAGCGAGGCCTTTCGACCCCTTACTTTCTAGTCAGTGCTCTACCCCGTAGGCAACCTCGCTTGAGGCTGGGCTGCGACCCACTTCGGAGGGAACTAGCTATCTCTGGGCTAGATTGGTCTTTAGCCCCTAGCCCCAGGTCTGAGGAACGAATTGAACATCAGAACCCTTGCGGACCTCCACCAAGCTTTCGCTTGGCTTCATCCTGCCCAGGGCTAGATCGCCCAGCTTCTAGTGTTACAGCTGTGACTCCGAGCCCTTTCAGACTCAGCACCTTGCCAGACAAATCTGGCTGCGTGCTTTCGGTTTCCCTGCGCTTACGGGTATATACCCTTAAGCTTGCCACAACTGTAAACTCCCCGGCCCGTGTTTCTAGACGGAACGTGCGACCCTGGTCCTCCTCCCTCGTATGCCTGCGTTACCGCAGATTCCTTTAGGAGGAATCTACCCTTTCAGGCCGCACACGTCGGTAACCGTCTGGTTTCAAGCACTTTTCACCCCCCTTCCGGGGCACTTTTCATCTTTCCGTCACCGTACTTGTTCGCTATCGGTCTAGGAATGTGTTTAGTCTTGGAAGTTGATGGCTCCCAACTTCCTTCACCCAAGTCAGGGTAAAGTACTCTGGGACTCAGGCTCAACTCAGCTTGGTTTACGCTTACGGGGCTTTCACCCTCTATAGCAGGCCATTTCAGACCACTTCAGCTTGGCCAAGTGAGAGGCAGCCAGGCCCATAACACTACATTCCCCGTAGGTTTCCCTACAAGGTTCGGTTTGGACTTTTCCCGTTTCGCTCGCCGCTACTCAGGGAATCCCAGTTGGTTTCTCTTCCTCCTCCTACTGAGATGTTTCCTTTCGGAGGGTTCCCGCTCCCATGCAGGAGCATCACGAAAACCTTGCAGCCTTCGTGATAGGAAGTCCCATTGGGGTATCCTCGGTTCGAAGGCTACGTGCGCCTAGCCGAGGCTTATCGCAGCTTGTTGCGCCCTTCTTCAGCATCCTAGCCGAGCTATCCTCCAGACGGCGTGGCATGTCGAGCTTACTCGGTTCCAGCGTCTGTTTGACGTTTCGGCCTATGCGTGGTGTTCATTGTGGGATGATTGCTCCCACTTTCACCCTTCGCTCCTCACTGTTGTTGATGAGGAGGTGCATATCAATTAAATTGCTGTGCAAAATTTTCGAATGCACAACTCGAGATATAAATTTTGCTGTCGTAGAATATAAATTTAGTGAAATCTCCAGTAGATGGAAAAGTAGTTTTTCTTTCTGATGTTTTTTCTCTGTTCTAGACTGGTTTGTTAGGGTTTGGATGGGTTCTCTCAAGGGTGGAGGTTCTTTCAGCAATTCGATGTTTGGAAAGTGTATA
>Ga0272448_1000511_pt1 | contig 60439 bp, 70 predicted proteins | sample YNPCB0191_FD_202220 | JGI IMG/M metagenome (GOLD analysis project Ga0272448, IMG submission 202220) | Hot spring sediment microbial communities from Yellowstone National Park, WY, United States - YNP-CB-019-1 | ecosystem: Environmental > Aquatic > Thermal springs > Hot (42-90C) > Sediment... | reverse complement strand
CACATGACGAAAAAAATGAGTATAAAGTGGGCGATTTTGTCGAGATTGAACAAGTAAGCCCAATTTCAAAAGAGAAGAAGTGGAGAGTGGTCGGAAAAAGTAAGTCAAGCAAGACAAGCGTAGATAAGTAACCTAATTCTGAGGAAAAAATGATTCAACCACAAACCCAAATTAAAGTAGCCGATAATTCTGGAGCAAAACGGATAATGTGCATTAAAACAATCGGTGGCGCCGGAAGGTATGCTAAAATTGGTGATGTTATTGTTGCTTCGGTTAAAGAAGCGGCTCCAAGAAGTGGAGTAAAGAAAAAAGAGATAGTCAAAGCAGTGATTGTCAGGCAAAAGAAGGCGTTTAAAAGAGCGGATGGGACCTATGTTAGATTTAGCGAAAACGCCGCCGTCTTAATCAACAAGGATGGTACCCCAAAAGGCACGAGAATTTTCGGACCAATTCCCCGGGAACTGAAAGCAAGAGGTTTTGCTAAAATCATATCATTGGCCAAGGAGGTGGTATGAAGAAAAATAAAAAATCAAATATAAAAAATAAAAAATTAAAATTCAAATTAAAATTGAAAAAAGGAGATACGGTAGTGGTGATGAGTGGTAAAGATAAGGGAAAGACAGGACAGATTGAGAAGGTGTTACCCAAAACCAATCAGATTTTGATACCTGGCGTTAATATTGTTAAAAAACATGCCAAGCCGACCAAGAAAAATCCTCATGGCGGGATTATCCAGATTAACAGACCTATTCCTATTTCTAACGTAATGCTCATCTGTCCAGTGTGCAACAAAGCCACGCGGGTCGGATTTAAAATGTTAGACAACAAAAAGTTAAGAATTTGCAAAAAGTGTAAAGAGTCAATTGAACAATGAATAGATTATTAGAATTATATAAAAAAAGTGTTATTCCCAAAATGAAGCAAAAATTCGGTTTTAAGAATGACTTTAGAGTGCCTAAATTAGATAAGATTGTGGTTGGTGCGAGGATTAGTTCATCAATTTCTGATTCTAAGATGGTCGAAGCAATTGAGCGTAATCTAATGGCAATAACAGGTCAAAAGCCGGTTGCCACCCGGGCTAAAAAGGCTATTTCTGGATTTAAAATAAAAAAGGGTCAACAAGTCGGTTTAAAGGTGACCTTAAGAGGTAAGAGGATGTATGATTTTCTGGATAAGTTGATTAATATTGCATTGCCAAGGACAAAAGATTTTAAGGGTGTAAGCAGTAGTTTTGATGGCCATGGCAACTTAACCTTGGGATTTAAAGAACAGGTAGCCTTTCCAGAGGTTGCAGAAGGAGCGACCGAGCTTTTTGGTCTTGAGATTACCATTACGACAACAACAAAAGAGGATAAAGAGGCTAAAGAGTTATTAACCTTAATGGGAATGCCATTTAAGGAGTGAGTATGGCAAGAAAGGCTTTAGAGGTAAAAGTTACCAAAAAACCAAAATATCGTAGTCGGATTAAAAACCGCTGTAGTTTGTGTGGACGTGGGAAGGGATTTATGCGGAAGTTTGGGATTTGCCGAATTTGCTTTCGCGAACTAGCAAGTAGAGGATTAATCCCCGGCGTAAAAAAAGCCAGTTGGTGAAAGGAGTAGCCGTGGACACAATTTCCAATATGCTAATTTCTATCAAAAATGCCCAAGCCGTGGGAAAGGAAATGGTTGAGATTCCTTCTTCAAAATTAAAATTAGAGATTGCCAAGATTTTAAAGAGGGAGGGTTTTATAGATGATTATAAGATAATCAATCCTTTTAAATTCGCTATTCAGTTGAAATATAAAGGTAAAGAGCCATGTATTGGTGGACTACAAAGGTTGTCTAAACCTGGCCGTCGACTTTATGTAAAGAATAAGGAAATACCTTCTGTTTTAGGAGGATTAGGGGTTGTTATTCTTTCTACCCCAAAGGGCGTAATGACGGGCAAAGAGGCAAAGAAAAAGGGCTTAGGCGGCGAACTGATATGTAAGATTTGGTAAAAGGAGAAATAATGTCTAAAATAGGTAGAAGACCAATTATAATTCCAGAAGGTGTAACTGTTGAGGTTCATGGACAGGAAATAGAGGTAAAGGGACCCAAGGGGCAGACAGGCCTCCGGTTTCCCTCAGAGATTAGTTTGACCAAGATGGAAAATGGAATAATCGTTAAGAGAATTTCAAATTCCAAATCTTCAAAAGCCCTCCAAGGACTCTATAGAAATTTGATCAATAATATGGTTATAGGCGTTAGTCAAGGTTTTAGAAAACAACTGGCAATCTCAGGTTTGGGTTTTAGAGTGGCGCTTTCTCAAGGTGAAGGGGGTAAGCAGAAGTTGGTTCTCTCTGTTGGCTTTTCGCATCCGGTTGAGGTAGAGGCGCCAGAAGGCATTGCCTTTAGCGTAGCAAAAAACATCATTACGATAGAAGGAATAGATAAACAACTTGTTGGCGAAGTGGCGGCTAAAATTAAATCTTTGAAGAAACCCGAGCCTTATAAGGGTAAAGGGATTAGATATGTTGATGAAACTATAAGAAGAAAGCCAGGAAAAGCAGTGGTTAAAACATCTGGCGCGGCTTAAATGAGGCAAAATGATTAAAAATCTAAAGTCAAGAGAAATAAGGAAACGAAGAGTAAGGGTATATGGTACCAAAGAGCGTCCACGGCTCTCCCCTTTCCGTTCTAATAAGCACATTTACGCTCAATTAATTGATGACCAAAGGGGAATTACGCTGGCATCTTGTAGCGACTTGGAATTGAAAAAATTAGATAAAAAATTGACCAAAACAGAAATAGCCAAAGAGGTAGGAATAGCATTGGCAAAAAAAGCAAAGGCAAAGAAGATTAAAGCGATTGTTTTCGACCGTAATGGTTATAGGTTTCATGGTCGAGTTAAGGCTTTGGCAGATGGAGCAAGAGCGGGCGGATTGAAATTTTAAAGATGATTAAACTATCTCAGTCTACTTTAAATCTATTTTTAGAATGCCCCCGCTGTTTTTGGCTTTCCGTTGTCAAAAATATTAAGCGTCCCAGAGGGCCTTTTCCTAGTTTACCTTCAGGGATAGATCTTATTTTAAAAGACTATTTTAATTTATATCGTGAAAAAGGGGAAATACCCAAACTTTTAAGGGGAAAGATACCAGGAAAAATCATTACATCTTTACCTGCTTCATTTAGTTTGTATGAAGAGAAAATCGGTGCCCTTTTATATGGCAGATTAGATGAATGCTTAGAGATAGAAGATAATGTTTTTGCGCCATTAGACCATAAGACGCGTGGATTTAAAACAAAAGAAGATAGCCATACTTTTTATCAGACAGAACTGGATGTCTACACCCTGCTTTTGGAGGCCAATCATTATTCAACAAAGAGGACAGGTTTTCTGGTTTTCTACGTTCCGCAAAAAAGTAGCCGTCTGCATGAGGGTTTTCCATTTGAGGTAGAGGTAAAAGAGGTTCCGACCAATCCAGAAAAGGCCAAGGAAGATTTTTATAAAGCGGTTGAGGTTTTAAGACGAGTAGATCCACCAAAGTCCAGTGAAAGATGCGAATATTGCAAATGGGCGAGGTCGCAACAGACGACTTGAATTTTTTATATAATCTCGCTACATTATAAGCAGGAGATAAATAATGGCAAGAAGAGCAGCAAGGGCAACGCCAAGTTTGCCTGAGGTTAAATTACAAGATATTAAAAAAACACCAACTCCCGTCCCAGCAGCAGAGCCAGAAAAAGAGTTTGAAGAGAAGGTGGTCCAGATAGATCGAGTGACATATGTCGTGGCTGGGGGAAAGCGGATGAGGTTTAGGGTACTTGTTGTGGTTGGCGATAGAAAGGGAAGGGTTGGAGTTGGTGTGGCTAAGGCTGCTGAAATTCCGGATGCAGTCAAAAAAGCCGTAGCCCAAGCAAAGAAGAGAATAATCAAGGTGCCATTGAAAAATGGAACCATTCCTTTTGAGATAAGAAAAAAATATGGTCCGGCTTACATCCTTTTAAAACCGGCCTCAAGGGGAACGGGAATTATTGCTGGTGGTCCTGTCCGGGCAGTTGTAGAATTAGCCGGAATTACTGATATTTTAAGCAAAATGTTGGGTTCAGAAAATAAAATCAATAATGTTTTTGCTACATACTATGCCTTGAAAGGACTTCTATGAAATTACACACACTCAAGCCAAAGATAAAGAAATCCAAGAAAAAAAGGCTCGGGCGGGGCGTGGGTTCTGGTAAGGGTGTTTATGCTGGTCGTGGCTTAAAAGGGCAAAAGGCCCGGTCAGGCTACAAAATACCCTCTTCTCCTTTGATTACCAAGTTACCAAAACTCAGGGGAGAAGGATTTAAAAAGGCTAAGCGTGCTTATAGGCAACCGGAGATTCAAATAGTTAATTTAGATGATTTACAAAAAAGATATAGAGCAGGAGAGGAAGTTTCTCTAAAAAGTTTGGTAGAAAAAGGACTGGTAGATAAAAAGGCAAGATTGGTTAAAATATTGGCCAGGGGAGATTTAAAGAAAAAATTAAAGTTTGCTCCCGGTCTTTTGTTTTCTGAAAAGGCAAAAGAAAGTATAAAGAAAACGATCTAATTGAAAGATATTATGATTGAGACGCTAAAAAAAATTTTCTCCCTTAAAGACCTAAGAAAGCGCATTTTATATACAATTGTCCTCCTTTTAATTTTTAGAGTTTTAGCCCATGTTCCATTGCCTGGCGTTGATATTACAAAGTTAAAACAATTCTTTGCCACGAATCAGATTTTTGGACTTTTAGATCTTTTTTCTGGCGGTACGATGTCCAACTTTTCCATTGTAATGATGGGCGTTGGACCTTATATTACTGCCTCTATTGTTATGCAGCTCTTAACAGTGGTTGTCCCCTCCTTAGAGGCATTATCAAAAGAGGGAGAGTGGGGAAGAGAAAAGATTAATTATTATACCCGTTTATTGACTGTCCCGCTTGCACTTATTGAGGCCTTTGGCATGCTTCAACTTTTGCGAAAGGGAACACAAATTCAAATCTTAGAATCATTGACACCTTTTCAAACTGCCATACTCCTGATTTCTATAACCTCTGGTACAATTTTACTGATGTGGTTGGGTGAACTCATTTCGGAGAATGGCATAGGCAATGGTATTTCTTTGATTATTACCCTTGGAATCATCTCAGGTTTTCCTAATCAGATTAGAAATACTTTTACCCTTATTTTGGGTGGCGCTGTGATTGATTGGGGTAAGATGTTTGGTTTTATTCTCTTTATTGTCATTGCTGTGGCCACTGTGGCTTTGATAGTTTTTGTTAACGAGGGGCAGAGGAATATTCCCATATTTTATGCCCGAAGGGTACAAGGTCTAAAAACCTATGGCGGGATAGAAACGCATCTGCCTTTGAGGGTAAATATGGCTGGCGTGATCCCAATAATATTCGCCTTGTCTTTAATGGTTTTTCCTGGCGTTGTAGCGAGATTTTTTACCGTGGCAAAATCCGCCTGGTTGTCTAATGCTGCCTCCTATGTGGACCATTTATTTAAAAAAAATACCTTCTATGGCACTTTCTACTTTATTTTGGTTGTCATCTTTACTTATTTTTACACATATGTTATTTTTCATCCAGAGGAGGTTGCTGAGAATTTACAGAAGCAGGGCGCTTTTATTCCAGGAATGCGTCCAGGCGTTCAGACTGCCTCCTATCTAACGGGTGTGGTTAATAGAATTCTTTTGGCAGGTGCTTTGTTCTTGGGTGTTATTGCTGTTTTGCCCTTCATTGTTCAGGCGTTTACCAAAATTAATACCTTGGTTTTAGGGGGAACGGGGCTTTTGATTGTTGTTTCTGTGGTTTTGGAGACCGCCCGTCAGATTAAAAGCCAGCTTATTATGAGGACATATGAAGAGTATTAAGGGGGTTAAATGAAGCACAAAAAGATTTTTTTAGTAGTTTTGGGCGTTTTAATCTTGGCAGGTGCCGCTTACGCGGCCACAAAAGTTGTTTATTTTCAACAAAAGCCGGCTGAATCGACAGTAGAAAAACCCAAAGAAACAGCAGTCCCGCCAGCAAGTCCTGAAACCGTCCCTCCGCAACAGGAGCAAAAACAGGGGAAGGTTAAAACACTTCTTTTTCTCAAAAAATCAGACAATGAACAGGTGACTGAGCTGCGCAAGATTGATTTAGATGGTAGTAACAATAAGTTGGTTTTTACTGATGCGGATGAGGATTTTAAAATTCGAATTGTTGGCGGCTTGTCAAAAGACTATGTTTTAGTTTTTGGAACTCCATTAAATGAAACAAGCGGCTCCATTTGGCAGGTAAAGATAGATGGTTCTGGAACAAAAAAAATGCTTGCTGATGGAACCTTCTCTACTTCCTCCTTTTCTTTTTCTAATGAAAAAATCGCCTTTATTTCCTACGACAATATACGTGGCACTTACAATATCTGGACAATGAATATGGACGGACGGTTTAAGACAAAGGTTTTAGAGAGTGAAGATATGCTTTCAGATCTGGTCTTTGCGGATAATTCTTTGGGCTTTGTTAAGGTAGATAAAGACGGAAATAGCATAGTAGAAACAATGAACTTAGATGGCTCTAATCCAAAAGAGATTATAAAGAGCAAAGACCAGATATATGCACTATCTTTTACCTCAGGCACTTTCGCTTATATTAAATCTCCAAAGGCAACCGGTCGGGTGAGTTTGACCGAGGTTTATATATACAATTTGAGCGAAAAGAAAGAAAAGAAGATTACCAATGACAAAGAATCCGATACGTATCCTGTAATTTCAAAAGACGGAACAAAAGTGGTATTCTCAAAAAATGGAAAAATCTGGGTGGAAAATGTAGATGGGACTGAAGCAAAAGTCCTGACGGAGGGAACGCAGCCTTTAGGATTTTTAGAATGAGAGCAAAAATTTTGCCTGTTTTGCTTTCAGCCTTTTTTGTTGTTTTTGGGTTTATATTAGGAGTGGGTTTAACCAAACTCAATACTTCTCCGCCGCCAATAGCCCAGACGTCACAGCCAAAACAAGAGGTAAAAAAACAACAGACGCAACCCCAAAAAGAGACATACAAGACCTATACAGTACTTCCAGGCGATACATTATTGGGCATCAGCGTAAAGCTAGATGTGCCGATGGATGAATTGGCCAAACTAAATGGAATTACCGACGCTAATCAGATTAAGGCAGGTCAGGTTTTAAAAATACCCGTTTCGGGCACAACTGCTCAAGCAGGCCAGATACAGATTGATTTGGCCAAAATGAAAGAAATTCAGGACTTGGTTAATCAAGGGAACCAGCCATGGCGATTGGACCCTGTAGAGGTGGTTAAAGCAGATGCCCCAGCCTCCTTTGAATTTACGGCTTTAGATACCTATTCCTTAAAGTCAAAAGACGATGTTAAAGGAGAAGCAGTGGTGGAGGTTAAGAAAGAAAAGGATTCTAAATCTTACACCTATGAAGTATCTTTGATTCAGCCCGTGGATAAAGGCCTAAAAGGCATTTGGGCGATTACTGCCATCAAAGAGGTCCAGCCTTAAAAATTAAAAAGTATGGAGAAAAAAGTGTTGCCTTTTCATTTAATTGTTTTAGGTATACAAGGTTCGGGAAAAGGAACCCAGTCTGAATTACTATCTAAATATTTTAAAATGCCATATGTGGGAGCCGGAGAGTTGATTAGAAAAAAAATAAAAGAGAAAACCCCGCTTTCTAATAAAATTCGGACTTTTCATGATGCTGGTCGGCTTCTCCCAGATGAAGTAGTTAAAAAAATAATCAAGGAGGAATTAGAAAAGATTCCCAAAGACCAAAGCGTTCTCTTTGAAGGATATCCCCGGAGTTTGAAGCAATTGAAAGACCTTGAAGATATTCTCAAGGAGAGAAAGATCCAAAAGAAGATGGCCATTGTTTTGGATATCAAGGAAGAAACTGTTTATAGGCGACTGGGAGGTCGGAGAGTATGTTCAGTTTGTGGTAAAATTTATCTTCCTCCCGAAAGTTTAAAATTACAAAACTGTAAAGAATGTGGCGGAAGGTTGATCCAAAGAGCGGATGATAGTCAAGCGGCCATAAAAGAGAGAATAAAGATGTATAAAAAAGCCACAAATCCCGTGCTTTTATATCTAAAGAGGAAGGGCGAATTGATTCAAATCAATGGCGAGCAGCGAATTGAAAAGGTGTTTTCAGATATTATCAATAAAATAAAAGTAGTTGAGAGAGAAAGAAATTGATTCATATATACAATCAAAAAGAAATAGATATTTTAAGCGAAGGGGGGCGTATCTTGGCAAGTATTTTGGAGCAACTGGTTGATGAGATTAAAATAGGCGTAACTTCAAAAGAAATAGACGAAATAGCCCGACAACTGATTGCCGAACAAGATGCCACCCCTTCTTTTTTGGGGTATAGGGGGTTTCCAGCGGCTGTCTGTATTTCCGTTAACGATGAATTAGTTCACGGATTACCCAAAGACCGGGCGTTCCAAAAAAATGATATTGTTAGTTTAGATTTAGGACTCCGATATAAAGGCTTGTGTGTAGATAAAGCAGTAACCTTTTCTGTTTCTGAGATAAGGCCAATTCAACAAAAATTTCTAAATGTTGTTAAGAAAGCACTGGATTTAGCGACCGAACAGGCAAGGCCAGGACAGAAATTAGGTAGCATTTCCGCGACCATTCAGGAAACTATTGAGAAAAATGGGTATAGCGTAGTCAAAGATTTATTTGGTCATGGCGTGGGTAAGAGGGTTCACGAAGACCCGATAATTCCAAATTTTGGCCGAAAAAATAGTGGCCCCGTTCTTTTAGAGGGAATGGTATTAGCCATTGAGCCTATGGCCGCTATGGGTTCTGCTAAGGTGAGGGTTAAAAATGATGGTTTTACTGTTGCTTCTTGGGATGGTTCTTTGACTGCTCATTTTGAAAACACTGTGGCAGTCACCAAAAAAGGACCCAGAGTCTTGACCATAATTTAAAATTTTGATAAGATATGAGAGCCTAATGCAAAAAGACGTTATTGAAATAGAAGGTGAGGTTGTTGAGGCCTTACCTAATCTAATGTTTAGAGTAAAACTTCAAACAGGTCAAACTGTCTTGGCTCATATGTCAGGGCGTATGCGCATGCATTTCATTAAGATTTTAGAGGGAGACAGGGTTCTGCTTCAGTTGAGCCCTTACGATTTAACCAGAGGCAGGATTGTCCGCAGGTTATAAATTAAATTATTTCGTTTGAAAATCTATGAAAGTAAGAGCATCAGTAAAGAAAATTTGTTCAAAGTGTCAGATAGTTAAGAGAAAGGGGAGAATTTTTGTAATTTGTGAGAATCCCAAGCACAAGCAAAGACAGGGATAAGAGGATATGATGTTGAGAATAGCCGGAGTTAATTTGCCAATAGACAAAAAAATCAAAATTGCCTTGACATATATTTTTGGCATCGGAAGGACAACCGCTCTTATGATTTTAAAACAAGCCAAGATTAATCCTGAAACTGTAGCAAAGGATTTGAAAGAAGAGGAGGTGGAGAGGATAAAGGAAATAGTGGAGAAGAATTTTAAGGTTGAGGGAGCGTTAAGGGCCGAGATTGCTTCCAATATTAAACGATTGAAAGATATTGGTAGTTTCCGGGGCTTAAGACATATAAAAAATCTGCCAGTCCGTGGCCAAAGGACACGTTCCAATGCCCGGACCAAACGAGGCAAAAAGGTGACAATGGCTACTGCAAGAAAAGTGGCCTCTGAGAAGACATAGGAGAGTTTTTAGAATACAATGAAGAAAACCAAAAAAGTTACAAGACGGACAAAAGGGATGGCGACTAAGGGAGGTGAAAAAAGATTAAACAAAGGAATTGTAAATATCCATTCTAGTTTTAACAATACCATAATCAATTTAACTGACGAATCAGGAAATGTCTTGTTTTGGGCTTCAGCAGGTTCCTTGGGTTTTAAGGGTACCAAAAAGGCTACTCCTTTTGCTGCTGCTCAGACAGCCAAGACGATTATTGATAAAGCAAGACCGCTGGGACTTTCCGAGATTGAAATAAAGGTTAAAGGAGTGGGTGCTGGTCGAGAGTCGGCCATTAGAAGTTTTGCGGGTTCTGGACTGATAGTGACCAAAATTTCTGATGTGACTCCCATACCACATGGCGGCGTTAGGCCGAAAAAAGTTAGAAGGGTTTAGTTGGAAGGTTATATGAAGATGGATAATTTGTGTAAATTGTGTCGTCGGGAAGGAGAAAAACTTTTCTTAAAAGGTGAAAAGTGTCTTTCGCCCAAATGCCCATTGGTCCGTCGAAGTTATCCGCCCGGCCAGCACGGTAGCCGGCCCAAAAAACTTTCAGATTATGGGGCACAATTAAGGGAGAAGCAAAAGGCAAAAAGAATGTACGGAGTTAATGAAACCCAGTTTAAGAATTATTACGAAAAGGCGGCAAGGCTTTCGGGTGATACTGCCAATCTTTTTCTGTCGTTTTTAGAAAGAAGGCTAGACAATACAGTCTATCGGCTCGGGCTGGCTACTTCTCGTAGCCAAGCAAGGCAACTGATTTCTCATCGACACGTTACGGTTAATGACAGAAAGGTCAATATCCCCTCTTATTTAGTTAAACCCAAGGATACAATTAAGATTGATAATTTTCCTTCAAAACTTCCTAAAGAAATGCTCATTCCCTCCTGGCTTAAATTAGATAAAGACAAGAAGCAGGGCATTGTACTGCACCTGCCTAATAAAGAAGAGATAGAGACAGATATTGACTTAGCCCAAATAATTGAGTTTTATAGTAGATAAATTGCGGAGGAAAAATGGAAGAGATCATCTTACCAGAAATTAAAACAATTTCTGAGGACGAGAACCACGGTGTATTTGTAATTGAGCCTCTTTACCCTGGCTACGGCCAGAGTTTGGGTAATCCATTGAGGAGGGTGTTGCTTTCTTCGTTAGAAGGCGCGGCCATTTCCTCAATTAAAATTGAAGGTGTTTCTCATGAGTTTTCAGCCATACCCGGGGTTAAAGAGGATGCTATTGAGGTTATTTTGAATCTCAAACAAATTCGGCTTAAACTTTTTGGTGATGAGCCAGCCACAATGAAATTAGCGGTAAAAGGTCCAAAAGAGGTTAGGGCATCTGATATAAAAGCACCTTCTCAAGTGGAGATAAAAAATAAAGACCTTTACATTGCAACCGTTAATGATAACAAACACTCTTTAATAATAGAGATGTTTGTAGAAAAAGGACGAGGATATGTACCAGCAGAATTAAAACCAGAAAAACCAGACATAGGCATTATACAAGTAGACAGTCTGTTCTCTCCTGTTTTGAGCGTTAACTTCCATGTAGAAAACACGCGGGTCGGTCAAAGAACAGATTTTGATAAATTAACTATTGATATTAGGACTGATGGGACCATTCTTCCCAAAGAAGCACTAAAAAAAGCGGCCGAAATTCTTGTCAGCCAATTTAAATTAATATCAGATATACCCATAAAAGTCAGTGGGCCGGAGAAAAAGGGTAAGGGTGGTTCTACAAAGAGAAAGACAGAGAAAAATGAAAAGAAAATTACAAAGAAAAAAAGGAGCAAGAAAGGCTCTGCTTAAAAACCTGGCTACTTCATTGATTTTACACGAGAAAATTAAGACTACTGCTGAAAAGGCCAAAGAGGTACGTTCTTTTGTGGAGCGATTAATTACCAAAGGGAAAAAAGGAGATTTGGCCTCCAGACGATATCTTCTTAAGTTTTTGCCCAAAAATGCTGTAGCCAAGGTTATGGAAGATTTAGCGCCGGCATTTTCTAATCAAAAAAGCGGATTTCTTAAAATTGTTCGGCTTGCTGCGCGGAAGGGAGACGGTGCAAAATTAGCTTTCCTTGAGTTTGGAGAAAGAACTGTTGAGGTTAAAAAGAAGGGTGAGGAAGGCGAGAAGGAGAAAAAGGATGGAAAAGACAAAAAACCAAAGGTTAAAGCGTGATTGGCATTTGATAGACGCAAAGGGTAAAATACTGGGTAGGGTGGCGACCAAAATAGCAAATCTTTTGCGTGGCAAAGACAAACCAATTTTTGTACCCTATCTTGATGTAGGCGATTATGTGGTAGTTATCAATGCATCCAGGATTAAAGTTTCGGGGAAGAAATTGGAGCAGAAGATTTACTATCGCCATTCTGGCTATTTAGGAGGGCTCAAAGCAACGCCTTTAAAAAAACTACTGGCAGAAAAGCCTGAGTATGTTATTAAAACGGCAGTTTCTGGCATGCTCCCAAGAAATAAATTAAGAAAATTATGGCTGAAAAGACTATACATATATAAGAATGAAGATTATCCCCAAAAAAATCAGGTAAAATTAGAAGGTTGAGGGAAAGGTATGCCAACTAAAACAAAATCAAAAAAACAACAATATTATCAAGCAATCGGACGAAGGAAAACCGCTGTTGCTTCTGTGAGAATACAGGCAGGGGAAGGTAAAATTTTGGTAAACAAAGAAGAGCCTACTCAATATTTCGAGCACAGCGAAGAGGCGCTTAAGATTTTTTTGGAGCCTTTCAAGGTATGCGGAGAAGAAGCGGGTAAATTTGATATATCAATTAAAGTAAAAGGTGGTGGTAAAAAAGCCCAGATTGAGGCAATCCGATTAGGCATTGCTCGGGCGTTGATTTTGATCAATCCAGAATTTAGAACAACCTTAAAAAAAATGGGTTTTTTGACCAGGGACCCGCGACAAAAAGAGAGAAAGAAGCCAGGACTCAAAAGGGCCAGGCGGGCGCCCCAATGGTCTAAGAGATAAAGCGAATGACAAAGAGAATAGAAAGGATTAATCAACTACTCCTTGAAGAACTAGCCAGGTTAATTCAAGAGGAGTTTGTGGGGCAATTTGTTACGGTTACTGCTGTTGAAACTACGCCAGATTTGAAAAATAGTACCGTTTGGATTTCAACTTACCAGCAAGATGAAAAGAAAATTTTGGAACACTTGGCAGAGAAAATCCCCTTTTTTCAAAGTTATCTTGGAAGAAAACTTTTTCTCAAAAACATCCCCCGCCTGTCCTTTGAATTGGATAGATCTTTCCAGCGGGCGGCAAAAATAGATAAAATTCTGAATAGCCAATAGGAGGAAGATGCTGCTACGGATTTACCTATACACTATTTTCTTTCTTACCCTTATGTTCTGGGCAGCATTTTTCGTCTTTATCTTTTATGTCAATCCTACAAGAGCAGATCTACTGACTCTATCTATCTTTTTCGTTTGTTTACTTTTCGCCTTATTTGGTAGCGCCACCCTCGTCTTTTTCTATTTACGCTTAAGATTTTTAAGAAAAAAGAGTGTGTCAGACGCATTTAAACTGGCCATACGACAGGGGTTGTTATTTGCCATTTTTGTAATAGGAGTATTGCTTTTTTTGGCCTTGGGCGTTTTTAATCTTTGGACAGTTGCTTTGTTTTTAATCATCTTAATTTTAATTGAGTTGATTTTGAGGGCAAAATGAATGGACATCTTCATCCTTTAACCCAATTTTTACGGCTCTCGCTGGGCTACTTTATCAAGCGGGGTTTTGAAGTTTTAGAAGGTCCGGAACTGGAGACAGAATGGTATAATTTCGACGCCCTAAATGTACCAGCCACCCACCCCAGCCGCGATGTGCAAGACACTTTTTGGACCAAGGATGGTCGGCTTTTGAGAACCCATACCACTGCAACTGACATTCGCCTAATTAAAGAAAATAACCTAAAGCCCCCATTGCGGTTGATAATTCCAGGAAGATGTTTTCGAAATGAGGCAACAGATCAAATCCATGAGCATACATTTTACCAAATTGATGGTATTGCAATAGACGCTCATTTAAGTATGGCTCACCTTATAGGCTTGCTCGAGGGATACATAAAAGAGATATTTGGTAGTCAAGTTAAGATACGCCTTAGACCTCATTTTTATCCTTTTGTTGAGCCGGGTATGGATATGGATGTTTGGGTGCCAGAGACCCAAAATGCTATAAGTAAACTGACTGCTCCGGCGCTCGCGAAGAGCAAAGGACGGTGGGAGGAAGTGATCGGAGCCGGAATGGCGCATCCTGTTGTTTTAAAAAACGCCGGCCTTGACCCGAATAAATGGCAAGGAATAATGTGGGGGATGGGTGTTGATAGGTTGATGATGCAATATTTTAAGATTAATGATATTAGATTATCATACTCTGGTGATTTAAGGTTTTTGAAGCAGTTTTAAATGAAACTTTCATTAAATTGGTTAAAAGACTATCTGGATATTAAAAAAACACCAGAAGAATTGGTGGATGTTTTGAATTTGCTGGGCCATGAAGTAGAGTCAATTGAAAAGGCTGGCGATGATTTTATTTTGGATTTAGAAATTACCCCAAATAGAGGCGATTGTCTTTCTGTTTTGGGAATTGCTCGGGAACTCAGCGCAGCGTTGAACTTGAAACTGAAAACTAAAAAGCTGGAAACACTATTTAAAACTGAGGACCTGAATAAACCACTGAACATTGAAGTTTCAAGCCCTGCAATCTGTCTGAGGTTTACAGCCAGGGTTATTGATGATATTGAGATTGCTCCATCGTCCTTAGAAATTCAGCAACGGCTCATCTCTTATGGTTTTAGGCCAATCAACAATATTGTTGATATTACCAATTACGTGATGATCGAAACCGGACAGCCTCTTCACGCTTTTGATTACAACAAAATTGAAACGGTCGTCGGCAAAAAGTTAATGCGGCTTCGGCAGGCCAGAGCAGGTGAAAAAGTGATAACCTTAGATGGAAAAAATCGCCTTTTAAACGAAGGAGCAATCATTATTGAAGACAATAAAAAAATTTACGACCTGGCTGGCATTATGGGAGGTTTAAATTCCGAAATTGACCAAAAAACCAAAACTATCATTTTACAAGGAGCAATTTTTGACCCAATTTTGATCCGTAAAACATCAAAATATTTGAATCTGGTCACAGATGCTTCATATAGATATGAAAGAGGGGTTGATATTAATGGAACAATTTATGCAGTTAACTTGGCCACATCTTTTATTTTAAATAGTTGCAAGCAGGCAAAAGCAGGTCATCTGATCGATAAGACATTTAAACAGATTGCTTCTACAAAAATTTTTTACAATATAGCCGATATAAACAAACTGCTAGGCACTGACATCTCTATTAATCAAGCAGAAGAATTTTTGAGGTGTTTAAATTTTGAAGTGGGCAATGAGATGAGGGAAAATATAGTCAGGACTTATGCAATACCTCCAAGTTATCGCGCTTATGATGTAAAGATCTGGCAAGATTTAGCCGAAGAAATTGCTCGGATTAAGGGCTACAATCATTTAAGAAAGCAGGATTGGCCTAAACAGAAAGCCAAAAGACTAAACAGCCAATATGCCCTTTCCGAATATATCAAAGACATCCTTGTTGCTTCTGGATACACCGAGGTTTATAGTTATTCTTTTTCTGATGAGAAAACATTAAAAACACTTGGGTTATTTTCTGACAAGATTGTTGAAGTAGAAAAACCCCTTTCTCCGGAAACGCGGTATTTGCGGCCAGACCTTTTACCTTCTTTGTTGGCTCAGATTGCCAAAAATCCTTGGGCAAAAGAGATAAAGATTTTTGAAATTGGGGATTGCTTTTTGGGCAAGAAAGAATTTAAACAAATTGTTATTGCCCAGACCAGTGGTAGTTGCAAGGAGATGGAGGAATTGGTTAAAACAATTAAGGAAAATTTAAAGGTGTCAGAGATAAATTATGAGGTTTTTAAAATTCCAAAACAGATATTAAGTCAGATGAAGATACGAAAAGACGTCTTCTTTTTAAGGATGGATTTTGATATCTTGGTACAACAACTTAATAATTTTAATTATCAACCATCCTGCACCCTAAAAAAAGTACAATTTAGACCTATTTCAAAATTCGCTCCTACAGTGAAAGACCTAGCGTTTGTCGTGGGTAGGAAAATTCAGCCCCAAGACATTGCTAAAGAAATTAAATCAACAGACGACAAAGTCAAACTAGTAGAGTTGTTTGACGAGTTTATCTCCGATAAATTTGGTCAAACCAAAAAAAGTCTTGCTTTTCATATTTGGCTAGAAGATATGGAAAGACCACTGGTAGAAAAAGAAATGAGAAAGATACTTAAAAAAATTACAAGACATCTTTCCAAAAAATTCAACGCGGTTTTAAGGGGTGAAGTTGTATAACTTTTGACAGTCGAACGCCGACGCAATGTTAACCAATCTAACTATCTCTTGACGACCGTCTTTATGTTGTTGTAAAATGAGACTGTGGAAAAAAATATCCTTACACTATCAGATGAAATTCTTTTATTGCTTTCTAGTCAACCATTAAATTTTGCCTCCATCAGAGAAATTTTAGAACTGTTTGGTTATAATAATAGAAAGGTGGTTTGGTCAACTTTAGAGAGATTGACCAGAAGAGACTTTCTTAAAAAGATAAAGACTCAGGAAGGAACAAGATTTTCTATTACAAAAGCGGGCGAAAAGGCGTTGCCAGAGGAACCGAGTTTTATCCCTACCCCAGATAGGGCATGGGATAGAAAATGGCGATTGGTACTCTTTGATATTCCAGAAGATAAAAGAAAGATTAGGAACCAATTCACCGCCGCTCTGAAAGAGATGGGTTTTGCCAAGATTCAAAACAGTGTTTATCTGACTGTTCACGATGTTCTGGGTCGCGTATGGGAGATGGCTAAGTCGTTGGGGATTTCTGGTCAGATTAAGACAATGACCGTCGAACGTATAGATATTCCCGACCTTCAGGCGTTTGCTCAACAAATTTGGGATCTGGATAGACTAAATCAGGAATACCAAGAATTTGTCTCAAAGAATAAAAATGGATATAAGGGCGAAGAATTTAGTTCTGAAGTTTTAAGATTCTGGCTAAAAAGAACCAAATACGAATACCTAAGCATTTTGCATAAAGACCCGGTTTTGCCAAAGGAACTTTTACCAAAGGATTGGATGGGTTACGAAGCAAGAAAAATTTGGCAACAAATGGAAGGCATTTTAGAAACGTATTAGATGAATGATATTGAAAGATTATACATTGAACTCAAACAACGGTATGGCCAGCCAAAGGGGCAGTGGAGTCTTTGGTGTAAGAGACCAAAAACAGAAAGCGAGAGAGAGGAGGTAATCGTAGGGGCGGTTTTGACGCAAAGGACGAGTTGGAATAATGTAGAAAGAGCAATTCAGAATTTAAAAAGGGCAGAAAAAATCCGATTAAGGGATATTTACAAAACCGCCCCAAGAGAACTTATTCCTTTAATCAGGCCAGTTGGTTTTTACAAAACAAAGACTGATTATCTCCTTAATTTAGCCAGATTCGTTATTGAAGAATATGGCAGTATAGCGAATCTCAAAAACAAAAAGACGCATAATCTAAGAAGGAAATTGCTAGCATTAAAAGGTGTCGGTCCAGAGACGGCTGATAGTATTTTGCTCTACTCTGTAGACAAACCAGTTTTTGTTATTGATGAGTACACAAGGCGGTTAATTAATAGGTATCAATTAACCGAGAGGGTTGATTACAATTATTTGCAGAGACTGTTTGAAGAAAATCTCCGGCGCGATTTTCGCTTGTATCAAGATTTCCATGCATTGATTGTGATTGATGGGAAAAAACAAAATCAAAAGCCCTAACTGTTTCCATCACCCAATATAAAACCTGTTTTTTATTTTCTATTAGCAAAATTTGTTTACCATGTAGACAGCCATGATATTTATTGGACAACAAAAATAAATTGTGTTAATATTTTTTTGTATGAAAATATCAAATATTGAAACAGCGGAGTTGATTGGTCAAAAGGTTCGCCTAGCCGGTTGGGTGAATAGCCGTAGGGACCATGGGAAGATTATTTTTATTGATTTGCGCGATAGGTCGGGTTTGGTTCAACTGGTCTTCAACCCTGAGAATAAAAGAGTCTATCAAACAGCTGAGCAGTTGAGGCCCGAATGGGTGATTGAAGTAGAAGGAAAAGTCAAGAAGCGGCCAAGAGGAATGGAAAATCCTAAACTGCAAACAGGCAAGATTGAGATAGAGGTAGAGCGGTTATTGCTTTTATCAGAGGCCAAAACTCTTCCCTTTGAGGTTGACAAAGATACTAAGGGCATAGATGAAGAACTAAGAATGAAGTACCGTTTTTTGGATTTACGCTCAGAGCGCATGAGGGAAAATATAAAACTGCGCCACCAAGTCATTAAATTTATCCGAGATTATTTATCTGACCGAGGTTTTTGGGAAGTTGAGACGCCTATCTTAACCAAATCAACGCCAGAAGGGGCCCGCGACTATCTTGTCCCTTGCCGGCAACACCCGGGTAAATTTTATGCTCTGCCCCAGTCGCCCCAGCAGTACAAGCAAATTTTAATGGTCTCTGGCATTGAAAAGTATTTTCAAATCGCTCGTTGTTTTAGAGATGAAGATCCCAGGGGCGACAGGCAGCCAGAATTTACTCAACTGGATTTAGAAATGTCATTTGTCACGCAAAGTGATATTTTAGACCTCATTGAAGATCTGTTTATTCGATTGGTTTCCACTGTCGCGCCAAATAAAAAAATTACTCAAAAACCGTTTCCCCGTTTAAAGTACCAAGACGTGATTAAAAAGTACAAAACCGACCGGCCTGATTTAAGAAAGAACAAGAGAGACCCAAACGAACTAGCCTTCGCTTTTATAATTGATTGGCCGATGTTTGTTTATAATGGGAAGGAGCAAAGATGGGATGCCTGCCACCATATATTTACAGCACCAAAAGAAGAGGATGTTAAATGGTTAGACAAAGACCCAAGTAAGGTTCGTTCTTGGCAGCATGATTTGGTTTTAAATGGTAATGAAATTGGTGGCGGTAGTATTAGAATTGTTGACCCAAAGATACAGGAGAAGGTATTGAGATTGGTAGGGATTTCTGAGAAGGAGATTAAAAATAGATTTGGCCATCTACTTCGGGCATTCACATACGGAGTTCCGCCTCACGGAGGAATTGCGCCGGGAATAGACAGATTAGTGATGATTTTAGCCGGCGAACCAAACATACGAGAAGTTATTGCATTTCCCAAAACCGGGGATGGTCGAGATTTAATGATGGAAGCGCCTACAGAGGTTGAGGAAAATCAATTGAAAGAACTCCGGCTTAGGATAAAGGAATAGTAGCAATGTTGGCCAAATTACTTGTAGCGCTCGTTGTTTTTTTAGAGATATTAAATGTACCCAGCGCCTCAAACAAAACAGAACAATGGGCGCGTTCTGCATTAAATGAACCTATAACAGAAAAACCTCAAACTGTCACTGATACGAATTGGGCTCAAATCCTTCCTTATCCGCTTAGAAAACCCAATATAAAAGACCCACTCCTTGATGCCGAAGGTGCAATTGTTATTGACTTGCCTACATCAAAGATACTCTTTCAAAAAAATTTAGATAAAAGATTTGCTCTTGCTTCTCTGACTAAAATTATGACTGCTTTGGTGGTGCTTGAAAATTATAATCTGGGCGATGTAATCATTGTTCCAAAAGAAGCACCACTTTTGCCAGGCGCAAAGATAAATTTAAAAACAGGAGAAAGATTGACTGTTGAAAGTTTGCTTTATGGTTTATTACTTTACTCTGGGAACGACGCAGCCTATACCCTTGCTTCTAAAATGGGAGAAGGAGAATTTGTTTTCAGGATGAATCAGAAAGCCAAGGATTTAGGACTTTATACCCTTCACTTCGCCGACCCAACAGGTCTTGACCCGAATAATAGCACTACCCCAAAAGATCTTGCCTCTCTTGCTTCTTTCGCATTAAAAAATCCTAAATTCGCCCAGATTGTTAAGACTAATGAATTTGTCATTTATTCAGTAGATGGCAGGATTACACACCCTTTAAGAAACACCAATAGACTATTACGAGAATACCCAGGTACCTTTGGGGTAAAGACTGGTTATACAGAAGAAGCAGGGCATAACTTAATTTCTGCTGTAGAAAGAGATAATCACAAGGTTCTGGCTGTTGTCTTAAAAAACCCATCGAACCAGTTCAAAGAAAGTGAAAGATTGTTGGATTGGGTATTTAGTGCTTATATTTGGGATTGACTTGACAGAGAAGGTTAAATTGTTTTATGTTAGAATCAAATAACCTTCCCGCAGAGACGGGAGTTAATATATAAAAATGAATATGGAGGCAAAAAATGACTCAAGATCCAATTACTATTACCAACTGGTGGGATACGATTGTTATTGCAGTTTCTGACGCCTGGGTTAAAATTTTGGGCTTTATCCCAAATCTGGTGGGCGCCATTATTGTAATTTTAATTGGTCTGCTTGTTGCTTATGCCTTAAAATGGGTAGTTGTTCAGATTTTGAGTGCTATTCGGTTTCAGACTTTCTCAGAGAAGATAAAACTGACTGATATTCTCAACAAAACAGGGGTAAAACAGGATGTGCCCGAACTTCTGGGCAATTTAGTCAAATGGATTACGATCATCGTGTTCCTCCTGCCCGCCTTAGAAGTTTTAGGACTTTCCCAGGTGAGTGACGTACTAACGCAGGTTTTGGGCTATTTGCCTAAAGTTGTTGTAGCCGGCTTTCTGGTCTTTGTTGGTATAATTTTGGCAGATGTGGTTGCTCATGTGATTAAGGCCACCGCTATCACCATTGGGGCGACAACAGCAGGTATTCTGGCTTCTGTGGCTAAATATGCAATATACGTGTTTATTGGATTGAGTGCTTTGGTAGAATTAGGTGTTGCCACCAATTTGCTTTTGAGTCTGTTTACTGGTGTTGTGGCGATGGTTGCAATAGCGGGCGGTTTAGCCTTTGGTCTGGGCGGCAAAGACGCGGCTGCAGATTTAATTAAAAAGATTCGTGAAGATTTTTCCAGAAAGTGATATCTACTCTTTAATAGTTTCCAAAGCAGACCAAGCGGCAGACTGTTCTGCAATTTGCTTTGACGAACCAGAGCCTTGACCAAGAAGTTTGTTTTTAAGATAGACTCCAACTGTGAATGATTTAGCGTGGTCAGGTCCGTATTCTGCTAATACTTTATAGGTTGGGGTGATTCCCATAGCCTCTTGAGTAATTTGTTGCAGTTTAGATTTGGGGTCAATATACAGTTTTTTACTCAGAATCTCTGGTAGTTTTGAGAGTAAATGTTTTTTGATAAACCCTTTTGCTGTTTGTAGTCCTTGGTCCAGGTAAATTGCGCCAATAAGAGCTTCAAAAGTGTTAGCCAAGATTAATTCACGCGACCGGCCGCCGGTTTTCTCTTCCCCTTTGGATAAATATAGATAATCACCCACAGAAAGAGACTTTGCTATACCAGCGAGCATTGAGCCCTTTACAAGAGCAGCTCGCCAGTTGGTTAACTCGCCTTCAGGTTCTTTATAGTTTTCATATAAAAATTGAGTAACAACAAGTTCTAAGACAGCATCTCCCAAAAACTCTAAACGCTCGTTGTTATCTAAGTCAAAGCCAATGTTTTCATTTAAAAACGAACGGTGGACCAACGCTTGACGCAGGAGATCTTTATTTTTAAATTTTATGCCAATTTTCTTCTCTAAATCAGATAAGTCATTTTTTGGTACCATTTTGTCTCCTTTTTTCCTCTAACTCTCCTAACTTTATGCAGGCGTTTTGTAATATTGCCCGGGTATTTTTGTAAGCAACTATTTTTGGTGTCTCGATGGCTTTGAACCAACGCGCATCTTGAATTTCGTAATTTGGTTTCAACTTACCCTGCTCGCTCTCTATTAAGAAATGATAAACAATCTTAAAAATGGGTTGGTCGTGCAGGCGATAAAAATATTTAACTTGGCCTAATTGGCCCACAATTTTTAAGTCCGAAAGGCCTGTTTCTTCTTGTATTTCTCTTATGGCTGCCATCTTTGGTGTTTCGCCCTTTTCTATTTTACCCTTTGGCAGTGCCCAGCGTCCGTAGGAATCTTTTATTAATAAAATTCTCGGCCCGCTTTCTGTTCTTCTATACACCACCCCACCAGAAGAGATTTCCAGTTTAGTTTTCTTTTTTATTTCTTTTGGTTTTGCTGTTTTGTTAGATAATTTTTCCATCGCTTTTTAATTTCCTCTTCAATGGTTTTACCATCGCTAAATTTCTCTTTATACAGTGTACCCAAAACTCCGTTTATAAATTTGGATGTATTTTCACTGCCAAAGGTTTTTCCTAATTCCACTGCTTCATTAATGGCCACTTTTGGAGGAATATCTTCTACGTAAAGTAGTTCATAAGCAGAAAGGCGGAGTAATGTCTTATCCAAAATGGGCAACTGGTCCACTGGCCATTGGGGAGCGGCTTTTTGTATTTTTTTGTCCAACTCCTTTACTCTTTCTACTACTCCCTGCGTAATTTTTAAGATGTAATTGCTATCAAGTTCATCTTCACCGAAAAACTGGATATTCCGCCGGGCTAACTCCTCAATCTGCTTATTTTTCTGGAAGTCCCACTCATATAAAGTTTGCATTGCTACTGTTCTGGAAAGATGCCTATTGGGCACATGCGCTCCTCGCTCCTCGCCTGCCATGCTTCGCAAGACGATGCGGGCAGGCCCTCGGAGCTAAACTAAAAACTTAAAACGAAAAAGTAAAAAATATTTTAATTAAACCTTTGCCTTTTGCCCTGTGGTTTTACCTTTTACCTTTTTACTTTTGACTTTTATCACTTGCCGGCCTTTATAATAACCACAGTTTGGACAGGCACGATGGGGCAGAATAGGTTGTTTACAATGAGGACATAAAGACAAATTTAAAGGAGAAAGTGCCTGATGTGCTCTTCTGGTTCCTTTTCTTGCCCTGGTTGTTTTCTTTTTTGGTACACCCATGTTTCCTCGCTTGCTACGCTCGCTCGGTCAAAGGCAAAAGGCAAAACGAAAAACTCAAAATATATTATTGAATTATTAATTAAACTTTTGCCTTTTACCTTTTTACTTTTGACTTTATCATGATTCCTTTACAACTCGCACTACAGATTGGCTTTATCGGAACAGAGAGTAAAATCTCTTGTCTGATTGAAGGAAGTATGTCTATTGTCTTATTATTTAAAATAGTAAAGTCATTATCTTTTTGACTATACTCTTGTTCATAATTTAAAGAGAGGGGAGTTTTAAATTTATTCAGGCATCTTGCACAAGTCATTTCCAAAACAGTCTTTAGATTAAAGATGAGTAGAAGACGGTTTATTCCAATATGCTCTACGGTCACATTACCTGTTATGTCATCAGATAACCTGATATCAGTATCTATATCTTTTATCCTACACCTAATGGTTAAACTTTGTGAACTACCGATTTCGGCGTTTAAAACAGGAGCAATGTCTAGGATTATTTTTTGGGGGTTCATTTTGGCCTCGATGCATTCTATCTAATTATATTACAATATTTAATATCCGTCCAGGGACATAGATGGTTTTTTTAATTTTCTTGCCAGAAAGCCTTGATTGAATTTTAGGTCTACTCAAAGCAATTCGTCTAATTTCGCTTTCGTTGACTTTTGGGCTAATCTCTATTTTATCTCTGACCTTGCCATTGATTTGTATCACCAGAGTAATTTTTTCTTGTACGACCATTTTAATTTCATATTGAGGCCATGATTCTTCAAAGATAGATTTTTGATGTCCTAAATAAGAGCACAATTCTTCTGCAAGATGAGGAGCAAAAGGTGCAAGAAGTTTTAAAAAAATATCTAACATTTTGTTGTCGACCGCCTCAAGATTGTTAGACGCAAGGTTTATCCATTCCATAAGTGATGCGACCGCTGTATTAAACCTTAAACTTTCTAAATCCTCAGTTACCCTTTTGATTGTTTGATGTAATTTTCTTATAATTTCTTTGTTTTTGGTTCCGCGTTGCGGTTTTTTATCTTTCTTATTTCGTTTTGAGTTTACCAAGTTCCAAACCCTATTTAAAAACCTCCACACTCCTATAATCCCGTAGTCTGACCAGTCACCCCCTTCATCATACGGACCCATAAACATTAGATACATTCTAAATGCGTCCGAGCCATATTTTTTGATAAACCCATCTGGAATCACCACATTTCCTCTTGACTTGGACATTTTAGCCCCTTTATGAGTAATCGTTCCTTGGTGATATAAGCGAGTGAACGGTTCTTCAAAATGAATAAGATTTAAGTCATGCAGGACCATTGTGATAAATCGAGCATAAATTAAGTGCATTGTGGCATGTTCAGCGCCGCCCACATATAAATCAACAGGCAACCATTGGGCCACCAGTTTATTATCCCAAGGGTCTGAGGAAAGATTTGGGGAGAGATAACGGAGGAAATACCAAGATGAACAGACGAAGGTGTCCATTGTATCAGTTTCTCTTTTAGCAGGACTTCCACATTTGGGGCATTTTGTATTTACAAATTGACTGGCCTCGGCTAAGGGAGATTGACCAGTTGGTTTAAAGTCTACATTTTCAGGAAGCAAAACAGGCAAGTTTTTTTCTGGTATCCCAATCCAGCCGGGGTTTTTCAACTCGCCTTTAGTAAAATTTTTGATATTTGATTTTTGACTTTTGATTTTGGCTGCACAGTTTTCACAGAAAACAAGCGGGATTGGTGCGCCCCAATATCTTTGTCTGGAGATTAACCAATCCCTAATTTTATATTGAGTAGATTTTTCTGCCAACCCTTTTTGTGAGAGCCATTTTACAATTTCTTTTCTGAATTTTTCTGAAGCCATCCCATTCCATTTACCAGAGTTAATCATCGTGCCGTCGCCTTCATAGGCTTTCTCTAAGTTTGAGTTTTCACCTTCGGTATTTTTAATAACCTGTTTTATTGGCAGATTGAATTTTATGGCAAAATCAAAATCTCGCTGGTCGTGAGCAGGTACACACATAATTGCGCCTGTGCCATAGTCCGGCAGTACATAATCAGAAATCCATACAGGGATTTTTTCATTATTAACCGGATTTATTGCGTATAACCCTGTAAAAACTCCCGTCTTTTCTTTGTTAAATTGTCTCTCAAAATAAGTTTTCTTTTCGGTTTCCTTAATATATTTTTGAATTTGAGCAGTTGTAGAGATAGAGATTTCATTTTTTGTTTTGATTTTTGGACTTAATTCTTGCCATTTTTCTGGCGCAAGTACTAAGTATGTTACGCCAAAGAGAGTGTCCGCTCGAGTAGTAAAGATAGGAATTTGCAAGTCAGAATTTGCAATTTGAAATTTAATAATCGCACCCTCGCTTCTACCTATCCAGTTTCTTTGCATTATTTTTGTTTTTTCTGGCCAGTCTAATTTATCCAATCCTGAGAGCAGCCTTTCGGCATAATCCGTAATTTTGAAAAACCATTGCTCTAATTTTTTTTGAATAACTTGGGTGTCACATCTTTCGCAACGGCCGTCTGCCACTTGTTCATTGGCTAAAACTGTTTTGCAAGACGGACAATAATTCGCTGACGACCGTTTTCTATATGCTAACCCATTGTTAAAAAGTTGCAGAAAAAGCCACTGAGTCCATTTATAATATCTCGGGGACGAGGTATTGACTGTTTTTGACCAGTCATACATTGCCCCGATTTGTTTAAGTTGTTTAATCATATATTTAATGTTCGTTTCGGTTGATCTTTTGGGGTGAATACCTGTTTTTATCGCATAGTTTTCAGCAGGAAGGCCAAAAGCATCAAACCCTATAGGTTCAAAAACATTAAAGCCTTGCATCCGTTTAAAACGGGCGTAAGTGTCTATAGGCCCAAAATTATACCAATGCCCAATATGGAGTTTGTCTCCAGAAGGGTAGGGAAACATAACTAAACAATAAAACTTGGGCTTTTTCTTAAAATCTACTTTATAAAGCCCTTTCTCTTCCCAAATTTTTTGCCATTTAGGTTCAATTTTAGAAGGCTCGTACTTACTCACGCTTTTAATATAGCGAAAAAGAATAAAAAAGACAAATGACAGACGATTGACCAGACTATTTAATTATGATAATTTAAAAGCACAATGAAGATTATCCAAGATAAAATAACCTTAAAAGAACTTAAGGGTATGGCTAAAGAAAAGTTTGGTAATTTGGTTAAGGCAGTTGTGGATGTTGAAAAAGAGATCATGGCTATTGATGCGCCAATGCACGCAGACCAAGAAGCTGAATTGCTTCGAAAAGGTTCTAAGCAGAGGAATCTTTGGGGCATAAATTTATATCCAGAAAAGACTGGTAGAGAATTTATTGAGTTTGATTCCATTATTAATTTAAGACCGAGTCAAAAAAATCGTAGTCGCGGGGTGGATGACCCCGAAATTAGAAGGAAAATAATTAATATTGTTAATAAATTAGTTGAAAAATGAAGATAGTTTACCATAAAGGCTTAACAAAAAAACAATGGTTTTTAAAAAGTATCTTTGAGCAAATGGCTAATGTTGGTGCAGAGGTTGAAAGAGCAATTAACTGGAAAAAGAAAGACCGAAGTTATAGTCAGTTGGCCTTAGAGCGTGCTTTAGAGTTGTTAGATTTAACTATTGACGACCCCAAAAATAAAAAACGCCTTAAAGAAATTATTAGAGTCCGCGAAATGCTTGTTGATTACTTTTTTGAAAATCAATACGCCTCAACAGCCAAGTTTTGGCATAAGTACTTTTATCCCTTCAATTATGCAACACGATTAGATTTGTAGTTCGTAAAAACTTTATTCGCAACAACTTTAGTGGACCCAAGGGGATTCGAACCCCTGACCTCCCCGCCTTGATTAGATATTTCATTTTGTTTTGGAGCAGACGGGAATCGAACCCGTAACCTCTACAATGCCATTGTAGCGCTCTACCAATTGAGCTACTGCCCCTTAATCAATTTTTTGAAAGCGTTACCGCCTTTGTAGTTCTTTATTTCTTTTTCTCTTTTCCTCGCCATAGATTGAGTCGGATATTTCTCGTAATAAACCAACTTTAACGGCAATCTGGATCTTAAAGACTTTGTTCTGCCTAGATTGTGATCGCTAATTCTGTTATCAAGATTTTTAGTAGAACCAATGTAATATCGTCCGTCCTTCAAGCTTTTTAAGATGTATACATAATACATTGCTATCATCGGCGGGGTGCTCTAGCCAACTGAGCTATGGGCCCAGGCGCTACAATTTTAGCAAAAATAGCCCGCACCATCAATATTAATTGCGCATCACTTGTCTATTTTTAATGACTTAATAAACTCTATTGCCTCTTTTTTATTTTTTATTTTCCCCTCAAGTTGGGCATCTTTAACTTCTTTAAGGATTTTACCCACCAAAGGGCCTGAAGGAATGCTCAACGTATTCATCACATCATAACCATTAATCAATGGCTTGGGCGGCTTTGGACGTCTTAGCTCATCCTCGTATAATTTTTTTGCATAATCGTATAAACTTAAATCAACCACACCCTCTTTTCCTAAATAAGATGCCTCGCCGTCCGCCTTCCATACAAGTAAAAGGTCAGAAAACAAAGGATGTTGCGCCCAACTTCTTTGTCGTGCTAATCTCATTGTTTTAATATCTTTGTGCCTCAAATGCTCGCGAACCAAAAACACCACTTTCTCTCTTTCTTTTTTGGAGAACTTTAAGCGCCTGCAGATTTTCTCGGTCAATTCTGCGCCTAACTTAACATGCCCATAAAATGTTGCCCGCTTGCCATACTTTGGATGGTCTCGCATTTTAAATGTATCTGGTTTGCCTATGTCGTGCAAAAGTGTTGCCCAAGCCACTTCTTTTGAAACTTTTTTAGGCAATTTTTTTAAAGACAATATGGAGTGCTCAAAAACATCGCCCTCTGCATGGAAATGAGGTGGCTGCTTTACATTTTTCATCTTTTCAATCTCTGGAATTATATGTATAAGCACTCCCAAGCGAGAAAGGTCCAAAATTGCTTCTGCGCGCGATGGATCGATAAGCATTTTGTCTAATTCTTCTTTAATTCTTTCTTTTGAAACATTTTTAATGAGTGCAGCATTTTTAATGATGGCTTCTTCGGTTTGCTTTTCAAATTTATAACCTAAAACATTTTTGAACCTAACGGCCCGCAAAAGTCTTAAATTATCTTCCTTAATTCTTTCCTCTGGGTTGCCTATGAATCGAATTAATCCTTTTTTGATATCTTCCTGACCATGGACGTAATCGATTACTTTTTTTCTAATTGGGTCGTAAAACAAACCATTGACAGTAAAATCTCTACGCTTGGCATCTTCCTTTGCGTCCACCCAAAAAACAGAAGAAGGTCTTCTTTTGTCTTTATATTCGCCTTCGCCTCGGAATGTTGCCACTTCAAATGAGCCGGTTTTGCCTAAAACTAAAATTACCCCAAACTGTTTGCCAACCGCCTTTGTTTTTTCAAAAATCTTTTCAATCTCTTCAGGGCGCGCTGAGGTGGAAATATCAAAATCATTGGACTCTTTACCCAAAAGCATATCCCTCACGCACCCGCCAGCCAAATAGGCCTTGAAGCCTTTGTTTTGAAGAGTTTTAACAATAGAGACCGCCTCGTTGTATTTTTCAGAATCTGCTTGTTTCATAAGAATCAATTCTACTACTTTTCTCTTTTCACCTCAATAGCAGTATCCGGGCAGACAGTTTCACATAGTTTACAGCCAATACATTTTTCTATATCTACCTCAACAATTGGAGTTCCATAAATTCCGGTTAATTTAGAAGAAAAATGGAGGGCTCCGGTTGGGCATCTATAAATGCAGATACCACAGGATTTGCAAAGTTTGCGGTGGATGATATGGGTGATTTTTGGCTTGGTTTTTGATTGTTTGACATCTGCTGGCCAATTGCGATGGTCTGAAACAGGGATTGGGTTTAATTTTTTGGCATAACCTGGCAATTTTAATCCCAATCCTCGACCAATTAAAAAAGCCTGTTTATTTTGTGCTATAAGCTGGGCGGAGGCGCCTTTAAATCTTTTTTCCATCGCTTTAATGATGAGATCCTTATTTAAGGGGAGAAATTCAGAAAGAATACCCAATATTAAGATATTATGAGTTTTTGGCGAAAGATTATGTTCGGAGGGTTTTTGAATGAATCCAATCCCATTGATAATTTTTGTTTTGCTGTTGCAGTAGTTTTTTACTCTCTTTATGGCTCGGGCACACATAACAACTAAAATATCAGCAATTTTAAACTTTGGATAGGGGATAGGGGAGTCGGAGATTTGAATAAAAGTGAGAGAGACGCCTCCTCGCTGTTCTACGCCATAATTTGGGATATAAATACTTTCAAAACCTTGGTCAATTGCGGCCATATTCAAAATTTGTCCCATTGCTTGGACTCCCTGACCGCCCTCGCCTGCGATAAGAATTTTAAAAATTGGGTTTTTCATTTTAGTCTTTTTAATTCTCCAACTTGATAATATGCTTCCACCTTTTTCAAAAATTCAAAACTTTCTTGGGCATTGGTTTTCCAGTTGAGCGGGCATAAAGAAAGTATTTCAACAAAAGAAAACCCTCTGCCTTTTGTCTGATTTTTAATTGCCTGCTCAATATATTCTTCAACTTGAAGCGGGTTTCTAACAGAAGCACGGGCAATATAAGCATATTGGTTGGTTAAAGTGGTAATGATTTCCGGTCCCAAAAAAGGAAGCCCTGTTTTATTTGAATCCCGGCCTCCTGGCGTGGTGTCTGTAACTTCTGCGGGCAAAGTGGTGGGAGCCATCTGACCGCCAGTCATTGCATATAAGGTGTTGTTAACTAAGATTACTGTTATTGGGTCATTTCGATGAGCAGCGTGGAGCAGGGACTGGAGCCCAATTGCATATCCGCCACCATCTCCCATTAAGGCTAAAACAATTGTATCAGGCTTTGCCAATTTGAAACCGACCATCACAGGCGTTGTTCGACCATGGTGGGTTTGGATAGTATCAACCTTGAATAAATTCCAAGCCAAAAGCGAACAGCCAATGTCCAGCCCCAAGATAGTCTTATGAGAAATATTTAGTCTATCAATAACAAAACCCAGCGACTTTAATATCACCCCATAACCACACCCTGGGCAAAATAGATGCGGTAGATTTTCTTTTTTATAACACTTTGGAATCATATGCACTCACTTCGTTCGCTTAAATTCCAAATTTCTAAATCCCAATTTCTAAGCGATGTTTATAAATTCCGAAATTGTAATAGGTTAAAGGTCTAAGGGTTTGGAAGCTGGTATGGTCTCTGGTTTTGGTTTAAGATACTCTCACCAAACCCCCTAACCACTAACCATACCAGCCTCAAGACCCTAACCTCCTCACCCTTGACCATAAATTGGAATTTGCGATTTAGATTTTGTTTAGGATTTCGGATTTTTCACTTCATCACTCCTATAATCTCCTCCGGCGTAATTCCCAAAGCGGGTTTTTGATATTCTAAAATTGGAACATCTACACCATAAAGCGCCTCTTTAACCAAGCGAGCAAATTGACCTGCAGATGATTCAATAATAACTATTTTTTGGGCCCGTTTAGCCAACATTTTCGCTTCTTGTTTGGGAAATGGTCTTAAAGTAATCGGTCTAAATAATCCTACTTTTTTTAGTTTTTGACAAACGGCTTGACAAGCTGAAGCCACTGAGCCATGAGCAAAAATGAGTGTCTGGGCGTCGCTTGCGCCATAGGTATCGTAGTCGCTAACTTGTCTAGAAATTTTTTCATAATCGCTTAAATCTTTACTTAGAGCTTCATATAGTTCTTCCTCCATTGAGTAGGTATTTCTGATATTAACGATTTTTCTGGCGTCTCCTAAAATATGTTTGGTTGTTGAAAGATAAGCGGGTTTTTGAAGGTAAATTGTCCCCTTGGCCTTGGCTAAATAGCCGTCTGTTAATAAAAAGGCCGGAAAACGATATTTCCAGGCCATGTTAAACGCTTTTATGGTTAAGTCGTAAACTTCCTGCAAGGTGGAGGCGGAGTAGACAAATCTTAATCCTTCTGTATTGCCGCCGAAGCAGGTTAAATTTACTTCCTGTTGCGAGTAAATAACTGTTCCTGTTGATGGTCCGCCACGCTGGGTTATTATTCCAACAAAAGGAAGTCTCATCGCTTCAGCCATTGAGATAGGATCTTGCATTAAGACTGTGCCAGGTCCTGCTGTGGCGGTGAATGCCTTTTCGCCGCCCAACAAAGCACCAATGACTCCAAAACCTGCTGAGGTTTCATCTTCTGTTTGAATAAATTTTAAGCGGGGATTTTTTTCTGCCGCTTCTGCAAAATAGTGGGTAATTTCTGTGCTGGGAGTGATGGGATAGCCAAACATCAATTTGGCACCGGCAGCAATGGCTGCCTTTACAACAATTTCATTCCCAGTTAGATATTCTTTTTGCATCCTGACCCCTCAATGTATAGTATAAAGCGAAAAGAAAAAAGTAGCAAGAGTTAGACAAAGACTTGCTCTGTTCGGTTTTTGTTTGGTAAAATAAACTTGCTATGTCCCTGTGGAAAATAGAGGATTATCAAAAATTATTTTTAGATATGGATTCCTTTTTTGCCTCAGTAGAGCAACAAGTCCAGCCGGGATTAAGAAAAAAACCAGTTGGCATTGCTCCATATACAGGCGATACAGGCTGTATTATTTCATCGTCTAAATTGGCCAAAAAATTGGGTGTTAAAACTGGTATGTCGGTGGGCGAGGCAAAAAAGGTTTGTCCAGATATTGTAATTATTGAATCAAGACCAGCGTTGTATTATCTATATCATAAGGAAATTGTTGAGGTTTTAAAATCTTTAAGTCCGTTTTTGAAAGTTTTAAGCATTGACGAAATGACTATTTTGCTCGGGCCGATTGAAAGAAACAGGAAAAAGGCAAAACAAATTGCTTTAAAAATTAAAAGAGCTCTCAAAGAGAGGGTGGGGGACTTTTTGACCTGCTCAATAGGGGTCGGTCCTAATCAATTTTTAGCCAAATTGGCTGGCGAATTAGGAAAACCTGATGGATTAGTCTTTGTTACCAAAGCCGAGTTGCCTCAATTTTACCAAAAATTGGATTTGTTAGATTTACCAGGAATAAATGAGAAAATGAAGGAAATCTTACATTGTGGCGGCATTAAAACTCCTTTAGCCTTTTATCAGGCAAGTCAAGCCCAATTAGTCCAACTTCTTAATCATCCGGGTAAAGCGTGGTATTTGAGATTAAAGGGTTTTGAGGTTGATGATTATAAAACAAAAACTGCCTCTATTGGCCACTCTTTTGTTTTACCTCCAAAATACAGAAGCAAGGATGGAGCAAGGAAGGTTGTGATTAAATTGGCTTGTAAGATTGGTTATAGATTAAGGAGGCAAAAACTTCTGGCAGAAGGACTATCATTGTCTGTTCAATTTTCAGGTGGTTCGGCCAGGCGATTTATCAATGCCACACCATTTTCTGACACTCATACCCTAATCAAACAGGCGCTTCATCTTTTTAATCAAATCGAATTTAAGGCCATTCCCTTTGGTGTTTATTTAGTCGCCTTTAAATTATCCAAAAATAAAGGATATCATTCCCTTTTTCCTCAATTCCAAAAAATGTCACGACTTTCTCAAATAATTGATAGGATAAATGATAAATATGGTCCGGAAACTATCTATTTTGCTGAGATAGAGGGAGCCAAAGATGCAGCACCAGACCGAATACCCTTTGGGAGACCTAGATATGAGATAGATGGAGTTAGATAGTTTGACAGCAAAAAAGTGGTAAGATAAAATTGAAGAAAGGGCACAATGAAAGTAGAAATCTACAAGAAGAAAAAGAGAGATTTTAAACTTCCACCTAATTTAGAAGATTATCAAAAAACTTATAAAACCTTTAGGTGGAAGGATGCGGAGAGGGAACTCGCTTGGTTTTCTGGTCGGAAGATGAACATTGCTCATTGTGCCATTGACCGCCATGCCGAAGGGGAAAGAAAAAACAAAGTCGCGCTCTACTGGGAAAATGAGACAGGGGACAAGAAGGAATATTCTTTTTGGCAACTTTCGGCTTTGTCCAATCAGTTTGCCAATGTTTTAAAAAAATTTAATCTAAAACGCGACGAGCGTGTTTTTATTTTTCTTCCAAGAATACCCGAACTTTACATCTCTTTTTTGGGAATCATTAAAACTGGTGCGGTTGCTGGTACAATGTTTCAGGCTTTTGGTCCTTCAGGTCTTTATGACCGTCTTTTCATCTCTGGGGCAAAATTTCTGGTCACCAACCGCGAACTTGCCGAAAGAGTTTATAAGGTAAAAAACAAGTTACCTAAGTTGGAAAGGATTTTTATTGTTGATGACAGGCCGCGGCATAGTTTTGAGGTGGATTTTCAAAAAGAAATGGACAAGGCAGACAATCAGTTTAAAGTTGTAAAGATGGATAAAGACGATTATGCCTTTGAACTAAGTACAAGTGGTTCTACAGGAAAGCCCAAAATGGTCGTCCATAGACATTATGCAATATTGCAGGAACATATGACAGCGAAATGGGTTTTGGATATCCATGATTCTGACATCTACTTTTGCACGGCTGATCCTGGTTGGGTAACTGGTATTGCTTATCAAATTTTAGGTACATGGTCAGTTGGGGCTTCGTCAGTAATTTATGATGGTAGGTTTGACCCAAAAAAGTGGTACGAGATTTTAGAGAAATATCAAGTAAGTGTGTGGTATACTGCGCCGACAGCAGTCAGAATGCTAGAAAGGGCGGGTCTTGATTTAGTCAGACAGTATGACCTGTCTCACCTCCGTCACTTGGCTTCTGTTGGAGAGCCGCTTAATCCAGAGCCTATCCGGTGGGGTCTTAAGGCATTTGGTTTGCCTTTCCATGACAATTGGTGGCAGACAGAAACAGGAGGTATATGTATTGCAAATTATCCAACAATGGACATAAAATTAGGCTCAATGGGCAAACCGATCCCAGGAGTGCAGGCGGCTATTGTTGATAATAAAGGTCAAGAGTTGCCTATAGATACCGAAGGCAACTTAGCTCTTAGGCCAAACTTTCCTTCGCTTATGGCAACAATTTGGCGACGACCTCAAAAATTTAAGAGTTATTTTAAAAAGGGATGGTACATTACGGGTGACCGCGCCTATAAAGATAAAGATGGTTACTTTTGGTTTATTGGAAGAGCGGATGATGTTATTAAGACTGCCGGCGAACGAGTGGGTCCCTTTGAGGTTGAATCAGCCTTGGTTGAGCACCCGGCTGTGGTTGAAGCAGGAGTTATAGGCAAGCCAGACCCGATGAGAGGAGAGATTATTAAGGCTTTTTGCGTGTTAGCGCCTGGCTATTCACCTTCAGAAAAACTCAAACAGGAAATTGCTCAATATGTTAAAAAGAATTTGGCTGGTCATGCTTATCCTCGGGAAATTGAATTTATTGATAGATTGCCAAAAACCCGCTCAGGGAAAATTATGAGAAGGGTTCTAAGAGCCAAAGAATTAGGACTGCCAATAGGCGACACAAGCACGCTGGAAGAATACTAATTCATCTTCAGGTTTTGAGTTTGCCCAACAGACTCTGTCCGGTCATCTCTTTTGGTTTTTTAATATGAAAGAGGTCTAAAATTGTTGGGGCAATATCCGCTAAAGTATATTCAGAAAGCATAATATCAGAAAGAATGTTTTTGGCGCTCAACTTATCTAAAGCAGACTGCTCCTGCTTTTTATTAAAGGGTGTAATGAGTAAAAATGGAACAGGATTAAGGGTATGGAGGGTTTCTGGATCGCCTTCCTCTTCTAAGTGAACCATTTGCTCAGCATTACCGTGGTCAGCAGTAATGATGACAGCACCTTGTTGTTTTAATGTTTCATTGGTGATTTTTTCCACGGCCGCATCTATTGCCTTGATGGCTTCCGTGACTGCAATGATATTGCCCGTATGACCAACCATATCCACATTAGCCAGATTGATAACAATAAAATCGTATTTTTTAAGCCGAGAAACGACCGCATCTGCGATTTCCTCTGCCTTCATTTTGGGGGTTTTGTCAAACGAGTCTACGCGAGGAGAAGCGATGATTAATCTATCTTCTTTTGGGAAAGCTTCCTCGCGACCGCCGTTAAAAAAGTAAGTAACATGGGCATATTTTTCTGATTCAGCCACCCGAAGTTGCCTAAACTTATTCTTGGATAAAACCTCTGCTAAACTGTTTTTGATTTCTTCTGGGGGAAAGGCCACAAATGGTGTTAGTCCTTTTTGGTACATTGTGAGAGTGACAAAGTTAAGATGTAATTTCTTAAAGCACCAAAGCGGTCTGAAGGTTTTATCCACGAAGGCACGCGAAAGTTGTCTGGCTCTGTCAGCCCGAAAATTGAAAAAAATAACGCTGTCGTTATCCTTGATTAATTGGTCTTTAATGATTTTATGGTTTTTGCCCAAAGGGATAATGATTGGAGGTACTGCTTCGTCAGTGAATCCCCTTTTGTATGCCTGCGAAATTGCATGAAGGGGTGATTCTTCCACAATTGCCTTCCCTTTTGTTAAAGCCAGATAGGCTCTTTTTGTTCTATCCCAATGTCCATCACGGTCCATCGCGAAATATCTACCCATCAAGGTACTAATTTTACCAATTTTTTGGGTCCTCATTTCATTCTCTAATTTCATCAAATAGACTAAGCCTGACGTACGCGGAGTATCGCGACCATCCAAAAATACATGGACAAAGACTTTATCTAAACCTTCTTTTTTGGCCAAAGCAAGCAGAGCGAAGAGATGGTCAATATGACTATGGATTGCGCCATCTGAAACCATTCCCATAAGATGCAAAGAGGATTTGTTTTTTAAGGAATCTTGGCAGGCACGTTTGAGCACGTCGTTTTTGAAGAATGTTCCGTTCTTTATGGCTTTATTTATTTTTGACGAGTCTTGATATATTAGTCTGCCACAGCCAATTGAACCGTGCCCGATTTCAGAGTTTGAAACCTTGCCTGATACCCCGGCGATTTTTCTAAAAGCCTGCAGAATTAGGTGCGGGTAATCTCGCCAAAGAGAATTAATAAAAGGAGGATTGGACATAGCAATGGCGTTACCTCCCCAAGAAGGTGAAAGTCCCCAACCGTCTAATATTATCAAGACGATCGGCTTTAGAATGTTAGACGTAACTTTTTTTGCCATTTCTCCCTCCCTTAAACAATTAAACTTCGGCCAGACATCTCTTTTGGCTTTTTGATTCGGAGTAAGTTTAAGATTGTGGGCGCGATGTCCGCTAAGATACCGTCTTTTCTTAGTTTAGACGAGACAACATCGGGTCTGATTAAGATAAAAGGAACTGGATTGGTGGTGTGTTCGGTATCTATTTCGCCTGTTTTTGGGTTAACCATTTGTTCAGCATTGCCGTGGTCCGCTGATATTAAAATATACATTTTTAAATTGAGTGCTTCCCTGACAACTTTTTCAACTGCCCTATCTACTGCTTCAATGGCTTTTATGGCTGCCTTCAGATTGCCCGTATGCCCAACCATATCAGGGTTAGCAAAATTAACCAAAACAAAAGAATATTTTTTTAGCAAAAGGCGATTTATTGTTGCTTCAGCCACCTCGCTTGCTGACATTTCGGGCTTCAAATCGTAAGTCTTTACTTTGGGTGATGGTATCATTATTCTATCCTCATTTGGGAAAGGCTTTTCTCTTCCGCCGTTGAAAAAGTAAGTAACATGAGCATATTTTTCAGTTTCTGCGATATGGAATTGAAAAAGACCTTTTTCGGACAAAACCTTAGCCAATGGCTCCTTTACCTCCTCAGGCGGGAAGGCAAATTTTGTGTTAGGTATGTAGTCGCCGTACCAGGTGAAAGTGACAAAGGGTAGATTGTGGAATTTTTTCACTTTAAAATACTGAAAATTCGGCTCGCAAAAAGCCCGGGTGAGCTGCCGTGCTCTATCGCCACGAACATTAAAGAAGACAACAGCATCATTATCTAAAATAGGCACCTTTAAGACAACTGTTGGTATGATAAACTCATCAATCAAACCATTTCGGTAATTAGAAGCAATAGCAGTGGCCGCGTTTTTCGCGTTAGGACCTATTCCTTCAGCAATCACACGATATGCTTTTTCTGTTCTATCCCAATGTTTATCTCTGTCCATGGCGTAGTAGCGTCCAGACACAGAAGCGATTTTACCCACTCCTATTTCTTTTAAATACTTTTCTAATCTGAGGATATATGTGAGCGCATTTTGGGGGGCAGTGTCTCTACCATCAGTAAAGGCATGAATGTAGATATTTTTTGCCCCCTCATTTTTAAACATCTTCAAAAGAGCAAACAAGTGGCTAATATGCGAATGGATGCCGCCGTCTGAAACCAAACCCAAAAGATGAAGATTAGAGTGATATTTTTTTATATGCTCGGCAACGTCGCGGAGAATCTGACTTTTAAAAAAAGAGCCATTTTTAATCAGATGAGAAATATGGCTGACATCCTGATGCACGACCTTTCCTGCCCCAATATTTAAGTGACCTGCTTCTGAATTGCCGTGTTCGTGACCAGACAATCCGACTGCTTCTCCTGAGGCGGCCAAAGTAGTATTGGGATATTTTTTTAAGAGAGAATCAAAACAGGGTGTCTTAGCCAGAAAAATTGCGTTGCCCGCCCACGGAGGAGCAATTCCCCAACCATCTAATATTATTAAAATCAAGGATTCCATTTATCCAATTTCTTCCTGGATTTCCATAAGACGATTGTATTTTGCAATCCGTTCACCCCGTTCCGGCGCCCCCGCCTTGATATATGATGCTCCAACAGCAAAAGCGAGGTCAGAAATAAATGCATCATTGGTTTCGCCGGACCTATGAGAAACAATAATTTTATAGCCTGCTTCTTTGGCAGTTTTAATGGTTTGTAAAGTTTCTGTGAGAGTACCAATTTGATTGGGTTTAATAATTAAAGCATTCGCAACACCCAACTCTATCCCTTTTTGCAATCGCTGCTTATTGGTCACAAAAACATCATCACCAACAAGCAGTAATTTTCCAGCCAGTTGGGTTGTGATTTTACGCCAACCGTCCCAATCCTCTTCAGCCACTGGGTCTTCTAATATTTTAATCGGATATAACTTGGCAAGTTTTTGATAAAACTCAATTAACTCCCCAACAGAATACGTTCGTTTTTCATTTTCAAAAACATACTTAGGCGGTCTCCAAAGAGCAGTTGCCGCTACATCCATTCCCAAGACAATGTCTCTTTCGGGTATATAGCCGGCTCGTTCTATGGCTTCCAGTAACACTTTTAATGCTTCTTCATTCTCTGGCAAATCAGGACCATAACCTCCCTCATCCCCCAATGCTAATGAGTAGGCCTTTTCAACAAGAACGCTTGTTAAAGATTGAAAAATCTCTACGGCAATCCTCATCTGCTCGGCAAATGTCAAAGACGTAGGGATGATTAGAAATTCTTGAAAGTCAAGATTATTTTTAGCATGCGCCCCGCCGTTGATAAGCACAAGGAATGGGATAGGTAAAGGGTCGCCTTGTTTTTTTTCTTTCTCTCCTGCAATTTGAGCAATATATTGATAAAGTGGCAACTTGTGCGATTCGGCCAATGCTTTACAAAGAGCCAATGATACACCCAAAATAGCATTTGAGCCTAAATTTCTCTTTTCCGCCGTTCCATCAAGCATAATTAATAAACGGTCAATCTCCTCCTGATGCGCTTTTTGACCTTTTAGTTTTTGGCTAATTATATTATTCACATTGGCAACGGCTTTCAAAACTCCCAAACCGTGAAATCTTTTCATATCTCCATCTCTTAACTCTATCGCCTCAAAAACACCTTTTGAAGCACCTGCTGGAACAGAAGCGCGTCCATGCGCCCCGTCACTAAGAAACAAATCCACTTCTAATGTTGGATTCCCTCTTGAGTCTAAAATTTCTCGGGCATGTATCTTGGTTATTTCCGCCATGGCGTCTCCTTTAATCTATCTTTTAAATAATTTATATTCAAAACAGGTCGCGGGTCTGTTTTATTTAAAATGGCCAAATAATAACTGGTAAAATCAAGGAGATAAATGAAAGAAAGGATTTCTGAAAGTTTGGTGGGCGCGTGATTTACTCTTAATTCTTCATATGGAATACCGCGTTTGGTTAATATATCAAAGATAACGTTCTGGCGGAGTCGGTTGCGGGGGTGGTCAAATGTAGAAGCGAGAGACAGAACGAAAATATCTTGGTCAATCTTTTCGGGAAATTCTAGACCAACAATAAAGTTGTGGCAGGCCTCTGGTAACTCTTCCCAAAAAGATAACTGTTTTGCATTTTCGTTCAGTTGGGTTTTAAATCTTTTGCCCACTGACTTTAGGTAGCCTGCTCCTAAAATTATCACAATTTTATTGTAAAGTTGTTCGGCTAATTTTTTTGCTTGATTTGAACTGGTAGAAACTGTAGGCTGTATCCGCGAATATAGACTTTCCAAATGAGTAATGGTTTCTTTAAATTCTTCATCTTGAATGTCAATCAAGGCTAATTTATTTAAAATGCCTAAAACGGCAGAAAATGAAAAGCCGAAAGCCTGCCTCGGCTCAGTTTTATAGTTGAATTGATATAGTGGGATTTTTTGGGACTTAGCAATCTTGCTAATTTCGCCATTGGTTGTTATGACAACCGTTTTTGCTTTTTTAAAGAGGGCTTGTTGAAAAGCCTCAAGAGTTTCTTCAGTATTGCCTGAGTAACTACTGGCCAGGACAAGGGTGTCTTTATTAACATAAGCCGGCAACTTGTAGTCTCTGACTACCTCAATTGGCACATTACATTTTTCACTGACAAACTCCTTGACTACATCGCCGCCAATTGCAGAACCACCCATTCCTACAATAACCACTTTACTAACACTGACATAGTAAGAAGGGAAGACAACCTTTTGGATTTCTTCCCAGGCCTGTTCACACTGTCTGGGGAACTCGGTGACATTTTTTAGGAGATTATTCTGGTCAATTTTAGCGTAATTTTCTGGTTTGTCTAACTCATTCATATGCCCTCAATTTATAGTATACGATATGTTTTTTGTTTGTCAAAGGTCAATTTTGAATGTCAAAAAATGGGGTCCATTCGGACCCCAAAATACAACATTAGATTTCCCCAAACTCCAAAGTCAGCAGACCAAGAATTATCGCCTGGCGCAATGCCTGAACTCGATTACTCACGCCGAGTTTCTCATAGATTTTCGAAAGATGAAAATCCACAGTTCTTTTGTCCACACATAGAGCAGCAGCCGCTTCTTTGTTAGTTTGTCCTTCCATGATGCATTTGAGCACCTCCTTTTCTCGGTTAGTCAGTCGTACTAGGTGTTTTTGCATTACCCTGACTTTTCGCCTCCTTTTAAATAATACTGCCCCTAACATCTTTGCTAGAGACACAACGGTCATTATAAAATATAAAAACAACTGCGTCAAGTCCTTAAGATAGGGATACATCCTGCGTAACTTTTCTATCTCAAATTAGCCCCATCCCTTTGATGCCTTATCGCAATACAATATATTACGCAAATATATGCGATCGTCCAAATAAGCGTATTTTTTAACTCACTTTTTTAATCAGCAGCCACTTTTGGAATGTTTTCACTCACGGCAGCGACGTTTGGAATAGTCTTATAAGAATAGTTCCACTTGCGGCATCCACCAAAAAATTATTCCACTTTGAATGATATATCATAAAAGTGGAATAATTTTACCCAAGACGGCCGCTAAAAAAATTTTCTCAAACTAAGCCGTGCCATTAGTCTAGGCCAGTGCCGCGGGAGAGATTTGAACTCTCACGGTGTTACCACCACTAGTTTTTGAGACTAGCCTGTCTACCAATTCCAGCACCGCGGCTTTTGACTGATTTCATCTTACTACTTTTAAGCCGCGGATTCAAGATTGTGAAACTATGCAATTTTTATCCCAACAATTTGACAACCGCCTTTGGAAAATTTATCATATAACCGTTTGACGGAGGGTTAATGGTTGAGGACAAAGAAAGGCTTGTTATTACTGAAGAAGAGATTGAAAAGATAATCAAGGATTTAGAGAGGAAGGAGGAGGAAAGGCGAAAAATTTTTGAAAAGAGACAGGGATGGTTCCTAAAAGAACCTCCCGCGAAAGAGCCTCCGACGACCCACACAGTTTTAAAGCCATCAGTCCCAAAACCGCCCATTGCACCACCTCCTGTTGTTCCCCCATCGCCTCCTTCTGCTCCTCAGCATCCTAAACCAAGACCAGCACCTAGCCCAATCAAGTCATTTTTTAAATATCTTGCTCTATTTCTCGTGTTTTTGATTTTATTTTATTTTGGATTAAACTATAAATCTTATTTTTTAAGCGCAAGATATGCCATTAATGTTGGCGTTAAAAAACAACCTTTTGTTAGTTTGCCTTCTGTTCCAGATACTGATGAGGTTAATTTACCGGACAGCATAATTATTCCCAAAATTAACGTTAACGCTCCAATTATTTGGCAGGTCGAAGATAAGGATATTTTAAGCAAATTAGATGAGGGGGTGGTCCATTTCAAGGGTACGGCTTTGCCGAATGAAGTCGGTAATACCGCACTGACCGGGCATTCATCATCATATCCTTGGAAAAAGACCAAATATGGTCAGGTTTTTTCGCTTTTGGGTAAATTAGAACCCAATGACGACATAATCATTGTCTATAATAAAAAAAGATACGCCTATAAGGTAGACAAAAAGGAGGTTGTCTCCCCACAGGACGTTCAGGTTTTAACTACCAAGTATTCAAAACTGACTCTGATTACCTGTTGGCCAATAGGAACTACATTAAAAAGACTGGTCGTCTATGCCAATCAAACTAAAAAACCTCAGCCCCCCTCAAAGGAACTATTTTTGCCTATCGTATTTTAGCCCTTTTAATTTTATTATTCTCCTTAAAGTACACTTGTTCTCCCGAATTTGAAACAGCAAAATCCAAGGACGGTAGGTCTAGCAATTTGGTGTTGTTGGTCCCGGATGTCTCTATAATTCTTAACTCATTGTTGAGCACGAACATTATATGTTGAGAGTCGGGATAGAATAGCACTTTTTTTAAATCCTGGGTAAATCTGGCTACAATTTTGTTTCTTTCTTTTTCGGGTTTGTCGCGGTAATATAACCAGATTTCAGAACCCGTGCGATAGAGAAGAATTGATTTGGTTTTGTCCCAAGAAAGGTCACTCAAGCCGCTTGGAAGTGACTTCTTGATATCTTCATCCACGACAACTTCCTTTGGTGGCGTACGCAAAGATTCTGCTTCAACATCCGTCGCTTCGGTCACCACTGGATTTTTTAAAAATAACAGTGCGTTTTCTTTAATAAACTTGCCCGCTTCAATCTTTTCAGTTTTTTCCCAATTATGATAACCTTCTTTTGTCAGAGTAATACGATACAGCCGGGGCGTTAAATATTCTAGTTTATATGGCGTTTTACCCTTAAATTTACCATCAAGATATAAATCAGCACCCTTGGGATCTGAAGAAATGACTAAAAGACCAGTTTTTTCCAATATTTTTGCTTTAAAATTAAAAGTAAGACCGGCTGCTTTTGCAATTAGTAAAAACGACAGCAGTAGAAAACTTAAAATGACCCAAAACCAAATAAATAGATGCAAGTGGAATTTTTGTGGCAACATAGTACAACTTTCATTCTATTTTATTCTTGAATAATTTGCAAACAGATGATAAGATAATTTTGAAGGTGTGAAACAATGAAATTTATGATAAAAGGTGGTCAACCCTTAGAAGGTCAAATTGAGGTTTTAGGTTCTAAAAATGCGGCGTTGAAAATCCTGGCGGCCTGCTTATTAACCAATGAGACCTGTCTTATTTCAAATGTCCCAAACATTTCGGATATAAATGTTATGGTAGATATAATCAAGGACCTTGGTGGGAAGGTTGAGGTTGATGGTCGCCGAATTACTCTGAAGGCAGAACTTGCCCATAATCATCCTTCCGATAGACTAGTTAATCTGCTTCGAGCTTCGGTTGTTGTGGTGGGACCGCTACTTGCCCGATTTGGAGAGGTTGAGATCGCTCAGCCGGGTGGATGCTTGATTGGAGCGCGCCCCATTGACACTCATCTTGATGCATTTAGGCAATTAGGGGTTGAAATTAGGCAAAAAAATGGACGATTTGTCTTTCAAGCGAATAAACTCAAAGGGGGACTAGTTATTTTGAAAGAAATGAGTGTAACGGCTACAGAGAATGTGATAATGTTAGCGACCTTAGCAGAAGGGGAGAGTGAAATCAGAGTGGCAGCAGCCGAGCCAGAGATAGAGGATCTAGCCAATTTCTTGAATAAAATGGGGGCTAAAATTACTGGAGCAGGCACGCATATCATTAAAATCAAGGGCGTAAGAAAATTAAAAGGGACGGAATATAAAGTAATACCTGATAGGATTGAAGGCGGGACGCTTATTATTGCCGCCGTCGCCACAAAAAGTCAGGTTGAGGTGAAAAATGTTATACCCCAACACCTTGATTCGTTGTTGCATAAGTTGAAAGAAATAAACGCCAATATAATCATCAAACCCAATTCAGTAGAGATTAAACCTCACACTTATCTTAATGCCACTTATATTGATACCAGGCCCTATCCCGGATTTCCAACAGATCTGCAATCTCCGATGGCAGTTCTGTTAACTCAAGCAAAGGGCACCTCCCAAATTTTTGAGACATTATTTGAAAGCAGATTCAATTACGTGAAAGAGCTGGTAAAAATGGGCGCTAACATTTCGGTCTTAGACCCACACAACATCGTCATTCATGGGCCCACTCCTCTTTGCGGCAAGGAGATTGCCACCCATGATTTAAGGGCCGGAGCAAGTTTGGTTATTGCTGCTTTAATTGCTCAAGGTAAAAGTGTCATTGAAGACGTTGAGTTGATTGATAGAGGCTATGAAAAGTTAGACCAGAGATTGAAAAATATAGGAGCAAACATTGAGAGGGTAAAATGATGACAAAACGGTTAGGCATTGATTTAGGGACAACAAATGTATTGGTTTGTCTTCCAAAAAAGGGAATCGTGATTAATGAACCTTCTGTCGTTGCCCTAGAAGCACCAGACAATAAAATTATGGCAATCGGGGCTGAGGCTAAGGCAATGTTTGGCCGAACCCCTTCTTCTATTATTGCCTCCAGACCCCTTAAAGATGGTGTAATTGCAAACTATAGAATTACGGAAGCGATGCTGCGATATTTCATTAATAAAGTCATTGGAAATATCAGAATTTTTAAGCCAGAAATTATGGTTGCTGTTCCTGCCGGCGTAACCTCAACCGAAAGAAGGGCAGTGATTGATGCCTGTTTGGCTGCTGGGGCAAAGGCAGCTTGGATAATAAAAGAACCAATTGCTGCTGCATTAGGTGCTGGTATTCCTATTGCCACTCCTTCAGGCAGTATGGTAATTGATATTGGCGGAGGAACGACTGATGCTGGGGTTATCTCTTTGGGCGATGTAGTCGCAGTTACTTCTGTGAGAGTCGGCGGCAATAAGATGGACCAAAGCATCCAAAACTATATTCGCAAAAAATATAATCTGACTATCGGGGAAAATACTGCTGAGGATATAAAAATTAAAATTGGCGCCGCGATGCCTTTAGAAAAAGATTTAGAAATGGAAATATCGGGTTGTAATACAATTACCGGGCTACCCGAGACAATTATGATAAAAACGCAAGATGTGGTTGCGGCTCTTAAAGATGTTCTTTCTGAAATCATTATTGCCACAAAGCATGTTCTTCAAAAAACGCCACCAGAACTTGCCGCTGATGTTATTGATAAGGGCATTGTAATGACTGGAGGAGGCTCTTTATTGAGAAAGATTGACGAACTGTTAACAAAGGTGACGGGCGTCCCTTGCCAAGTAGCCGAAAAACCTCTGCTCTGCACTTCCTTGGGTACGGGGATTGCCGTTGAACATCTGGACGCTTATAAAAAGAGTGTTTTATGGGCAAGGTAGGACCCAATGAAAATTGGGATTGACGCCTCAAAATTTAGTGTTTTACAGAAGACGGGTACGGAATACTATACAGAAGAAATTATAAAACGGTTAATTTCAAACAGCCACAATAATTATATTTTATACTCTCAAAAACCATTGTCGCTAAATTTGCCATCTCATTGTTCAAATGTTGTTATCCCATTTCCCTATCTCTGGACACAGGTTGGACTATCTCTAAAAATGTTGTCGCAACCGCCGGATGTTCTTTTTATTCCTGCTCATGTTATTCCGATTATTCACCCCAAAAATACTGTTTTTACCTGTCATGACCTTGCTTTTAGAAGGTACCCTGCTTTCTATTCTCCTTTTCAGAGATTATATTTAGAGGCCTCGGTTAAACAAGCAGTAAAAAGGGCATCAAGAATCATTGCGGTTTCAGAAAGTACTAAAAAAGATTTGATTACATTTTACGGATGTCCCCCTGAGAAAATCGTGGTAATTTATCATGGTTGTAACAAACAGATTTACCACACCAATATAAAAGCAAAAAGAAAGATTAAATCTCCTTACATACTTTTTGTGGGCAGAATCGAGGAAAGGAAAAACATCAGGGGTTTGGTTACGGCTTTCGCTTTACTAAAGAGGAAAAGTTATCCTTCTTTAAAATTAGTCTTAGCAGGCAAACCAGGTTATGGTTATCCCCTAATTAAACAATTTATAGACGAACGTCCATCAAATGTTAGACGGGACATAATGGAGTTGGGGTACGTTGATGAAAAACAATTGGCATCGCTTTATTTTTATGCCTCCGCCTTTATCTTTCCCTCATTTTATGAAGGCTTTGGATTTCCTATTGTTGAGGCAATGGCATCTGGATGTCCAGTTGTTTGCTCGGATATTGCACCGCTTAGAGAAATTGGGAGTGATGCTGCTTTATTTTTTAACCCCCACGACCCGGAAGAAATGGCTCAAAAACTGCACCAGGTTGTAGCAGATAAAAATCTTGGCAGGAAAATGGTAGCAAAGGGCTTAAAAAATGTTGAAAGATTTTCTTGGGAGCAATGCGCAAAGCAGACAAATGAGATATTGGAGGGCAAAAGATGAAAGTAGCCTTGATTCACGAATTCTTTAATCAATTTGGTGGCGGGGAGAGGGTTTTTTCCGCTTTAAAAGAAATATTTCCCAAAGCGGATATTTATTCCTTGTTGATTGACGAGAATCGGGTTTTGACCGAATTCGGGGAGTTATCTATACATACCTCGTTTTTACAAAAACTACCGGGATTTTTAAGGAAAAGACATAAACTTTTGTTGCCCTTTTATCCGTATGCAGTTGAACAATTTAATTTATCTTCATACGATTTAGTCATCTCTGATTCTAATTCTTTTGCCAAAGGAGTTTTAACCAAACCAGAAACCATCCATATCTGCTATTGCCATACTCCCACAGGCTATCTGTGGCATTATTATCGTGAGTATTTGGAAGAACAAAGATTGTCTAACATTTCAAAAACGATCGTCAGTAAATTGTTACACAAGTTAAGAATTTGGGACGCGCAAGCCGCCCATAGAGTGGATTATTTTATTGCGAACTCTAAAAATGTTCAAAAAAGGATAAAAAAGTATTATAATCGTGATTCTGTGGTGATTTATCCGCCTGTTGATTTAGACAAGTTAAAACCAGAAACCAAAAACACAAAATCGCAACCAAAAGATGGGAATTTTTTCTTAATTGTTTCTCGATTATCTCCTTATAAGAAAATTAATTTAGCAATAGAGGCATTCAACAAATTACCAAGAGAAAGGTTAAAAATTGTGGGTGAGGGTTCAGAATTGGAAAATTTAAAGAGATTGGCCCGGCCTAATATAGAATTCATCGGATATGTCCCTGACGAAAGATTAAAAGAATATTATGAAAATTGTAGAGCGCTGATTTTTCCCGGGGAAGAAGATTTTGGAATAACACCCGTCGAAGCAATGGCCTTTGGTAAACCGGTTATTGCCTATAAAAAAGGAGGTGTTTTAGAATCAGTAATTGGCGGCAAGACAGGTGTTTTTTTTGAAAAACCGACCTCAAGTAATTTGTTAAACGCCCTAAATGTATTTAAGGAAAAAGAAAAACAGTTTGAGGCTAGTATCATAAAAAAACAAGCAGAAAAATTTGATAAAGCAGTCTTTCAGAAAAAAATTAGACAATTTATATCCGAAGTTACAAGAGAATTAAAGGAATAGAATGAAAAGCCAAAGAATAGACGAAATAAAGATTTTGGGTGTCAAGGTCAATCTCATAGATTTCCAAGAAACCTTGGACATCATTGAACGTTTTATTCAAAAAAATAAACCACACCAGATTGTAACTGTTAATCCAGAATTCATAATAGCAGCCCAAAAAGATGAAGAGTCCAGGCGTGTTTTAAATCAAGCGGCATTAGCAGTTCCAGACGGCATAGGTGTAATCTGGGCCTCAAAACTTTTTAAAAAACCCCTTAAAGAACGAGTAACAGGCGTGGATTTAGTTGAAAGGTTGGCTGAACTTGCCTCAAAGAAGGGGTATTCTGTTTATTTTCTCGGCGGGGAAGAAGGTGTGGCCCGTAAAGCGAGTCAGATTCTTAAAGCCAGATATCCAAGACTTCGGGTGGCGGGCTATAAAGCGGGACGGCCTTATGATTTAGATTTGATTCCTCAAATTAAAAAAACAAAACCTGACATTCTCTTTGTAGCCTGGGGTTTCCCGAAGCAAGATAAATGGATTGCAAAATATAAAGCGCGATTGGGCATCCCTGTTTGTATAGGGGTGGGAGGCGCTTTTGATTTTATTTCCAAGAAGGTCCCCCGCGCGCCTGTCTGGTTACAAAACCTTGGATTGGAGTGGCTATACCGCCTGATTAAACAACCTTGGCGGATAAAAAGACAATTAGCATTGCCGAAATTTGTTTATCTTGTCTTTAGGGAGTATTTGACTAAAAAAGATGCTTGATTATTTTTTGCCTTTTTGTTAAAGTAAACTTAAGGAGAATTCTATGCCAATATCACCTTTTATGGCTGCGATCAATCAAATCTGCGATGAGAAGGGTCTTTCGCCCGAAACAGTAATTGAGACAGTAGAAACAGCCTTGGCCGCTGCTTATCGCAAGGATTATGGTCACCCTGACCAGTTAATTAAAATCAAACTCAATCCAGAAAACGAGGAAATGAAGGTTTTCCAACTTTTTGAAGTGGTTGATGAGTTGAAAAACGACAAAAGAGAAATTTTACTAAAGGAAGCGAAAAAGCTCAATAAAAAAGTTAAGGTTGGCGATTTTATTGAAAAGGAACTTTCGCCGCGCAAAGAGTTTGGTCGCGTTGCTGCGCAGGTAGCCAAACAGGTTCTTGTCCAAAGATTAAGAGAAGCAGAAAAGGATGTTCTATTGAGTGAATACAAAGAAAAGGAAGGTCAAATCTTAACGGGCGTTGTTCAGCAAATTGAAGGAAGAAATGTCTTTATTAATTTAGGCAAGTTGAATGGGATAATGTTACCTCCTGACCAAATCCCCAATGAAAAATACTTCATTGGCCAGCGGCTAAAGGTTTATGTAATGAAGGTTGAAGAGTCTCCCAAAGGTCCTCAGGTTTTGCTTTCTCGCTCTCATCCGAATTTTATCCCAGCCCTATTTGCCCAAGAAGTACCCGAGATTATCCAAGGAACGGTCAAGGTAATGGCTACTGCCCGCGAAGCCGGTTTCAGAACAAAAATGGCTGTTTTAGCCACCCAAGAAGGAGTAGACCCAATAGGCTCCTGCGTTGGGCAAAGGGGAACCAGAATATCTACTGTCTTGTCCGAATTAGGAAATGAGAAGATAGATATTATTTTATGGGATGATGATATAGAAAAATTTATCGTCAATTCTTTATCTCCGGCGAAAATTGATAAAGTGGAATTAAATCAGAAGAAAAAGCAAGCAAAAATCTACGTGCCAGAGGACCAATTATCGTTAGCAATTGGTAAAAATGGCCAAAACGTTAGATTGGCCTCCAAGTTAACTGGATGGACTTTGGATATTGTTAAGTTGGAACAGCCCAAACAAAAGTAGTTTTATGGCAACCATTTTGACACTCTTGCAGAAAGTTAATTATTTAGATGAGGGCGGCCAAAGATTGATTGAAAAAGCATATGCAAAAGCAGAGGTTAATCATCGTGGTGTCTTTAGGAAATCTGGGGAGCCGTTCATTCAGCACCCTCTAAAAGTGGCTCTGAAATTAGCCGATTTAAATATGGATGCTGAAACAATTGCCGCTGCTCTTCTTCATGATCTTCACGAAGACAGTGGGATTAGTTTGAAGGAATTACAAAACGAATTTGGTAGCCAGATTGCCGAGATGGTCAACGGGGTAAGCAAATTGCATCGAGTCAAACTTGGCGAAGAAGACCCTGAGGCGCAAACGGAGAGACAAATAGAAGCCTTAAGAAAAATGTTTGTTTCAATGGCGAAAGACCTCAGGGTTGTTTTAATAAAATTAGCAGACAGGTGGCACAATTTAGAAACATTGTTTGCCTTGCCACCTAAAAAACAGAAGGAAATTGCTTTAGAAACACTAAAGATATATGCGCCATTGGCTTATCGACTGGGCATGGGTGAAATCAAGGGGATTTTAGAGGATCTAGCCTTTCCCTACGCCTATCCGGAAGAATATGAAGAATTAAAAAAAATGGCCCTGCCAAAATATGAAGTTCGCAAAAAATATATTGAGAAGGTTAAAAAAATTCTGGCAGACGATCTAAAAGAAGCAAAAATAGAGCATGAAATTCACGGTCGGGCTAAACATATGTATTCCCTTTATAAAAAATTAAAAAAATACGACTATGATATGGATAAAATTTACGACCTGGTTGCCTTAAGAGTAATCGTATCCGAAATTCATGACTGCTATGCTGTTTTGGGACTTATTCATAAAAGATGGAAACCATTACTGGGTCGCATCAAAGATTATATAGCAATACCCAAACCAAATGGCTACCAAAGTTTGCATACCACTGTCTTTTGCCAAGATGGTGAAATTGTTGAATTTCAAATTAGAACAAAAAAGATGCATGAAAAAGCAGAGTATGGTGTGGCCGCCCACTGGCACTATACTGAACAAACAACTCCCAAGGAGTTCAAGCAAGGAGCCATTAGAACAGAAAAGGCAACATTGATGTCAGAAAATGAACTTAGATGGGTAAAAGAATTAACAGTTTGGCAAAAAGAGTTAAAGGACTCTAAAGATTTTTTTGAAGCCCTAAAATTGGATTTATTTAAAGATAGAATTTTCGTTTTCACCCCGAAAGGAGACGTTGTAGATTTACCCGAAGGAGCAACGCCGATTGATTTTGCTTATTATATCCATACAGACATTGGCAATAGCGCCTTTGGAGCCAAGGTGAATGGAAAGATGCTATCCCTAAGCGCTGAACTGAAAAATGGTGATATTGTTGAGATATTAACAGCAAAAAATATTAAACCTTCACAGGATTGGTTAAGAATTGTTAAGACGGCAAAGGCGCGTGAAAGAATTAAAAGCTGGTTAAAAAAAGCTACTGAGGTTTGAAATATTATCTTTTTTATGTTAGAAAGGAAAAGAAATGTTACAAGCCCCTCGAGGAACCGAAGATATTTTGCCAAACGAGCAAGTGTATTGGCAAAAAATAGAGAAAGAATTTGAAAGAATAGTTAGCTCTTTAGGGTTTGGAAAAATCGCCACTCCCTTTTTTGAGTATAAATCAGTCTTTGAGCGGGGCGTCGGTGCTGTTACGGACGTGGTAGAAAAACAGATGTTTATTGTGAAAAGGGCGGGAACATTTGATGAATTAGATACAGTTGAGGAAGAACTAATCTTAAGGCCCGAGGCCACGGCTGGGATTGCCCGTTCGTACGTAGAGCATGGTATGCAGACTTGGCCGCAACCGGTCAAGTTATATTATTTTGGCCCAATGTTTCGTTACGAAAGACCTCAAAAAGGACGTCTCCGCCAACACTATCAATTCGGCTTAGAAATATTAGGTACCAATAATCCCTTTACTGATGCCTTTTTAATTGGTTTGGTTAAAACAATATATCAAGAGATAGGACTATCTAATTTTATTTTCGAAATCAACAGTATTGGTTGTCCGAATTGCCGAGCAAAAATGAAAAGAGCCATCACCAACTACTATAAGCCATTCAAGGATTTAATCTGCTCTTCCTGCCAAAATAGGTTATCTAAAAATCCTTTAAGGCTTTTGGACTGCAAACAGGAAAAATGTCAACCATTTATCGCTAATGCGCCTGCCTTAATTGATTACCTATGTCCCTCTTGCAAAGAACACTTTAAAAATACACTTGAGTATTTAGAAGACTTAAACATTCCTTATGATTTTAACCCGCGTCTTGTCCGCGGCTTGGATTATTATACCAAAACCATTTTTGAGGTTGTTCCACAAGATAAAAGTGCCGCTTTGGGCGGCGGCGGAAGGTATGACAATCTAATTGAGTTGTTTGGAGGGAGTCCAACTGGCGCAATCGGCTTTGCTGGTGGGGTGGAAAGAACAATTTTGGAGATGAAAAAGCAAGGAATTAGACTAGAACCGACCCCAAAGCCCGATATGATTTTGATCCATTTAGGCGATTCTGCGAAAAAGAAATCTCTTTCCCTTCTCTTTCAACTTCAAAAAGAAGGGTTCAAGGTGAGTCTTTCTTTGGAAAAAGAGAGTTTAAAGAGCCAACTGAATGCTGCCAATAAACTAAAAATTCCTCTTGCCTTAATCTTGGGCCAGAAAGAAACAAAGGAAAAAACAATAATAGTCAGGAATATGTTGGACGGAGCACAAGAAACTATCCCTCTTAAAAAATTAACAAATTTTTTAAAAGCCAAATTAGAGGTTCAATCATAAACTGCCAGCCACTTGACATTCGGTTTTTGTTCGTATATTCTGAAATGGGAGGCGAGGATGAAAAACTTGACCAAAAGGCAAAAAAAGATTTTAGACTTCGTGAAAGATTTTATAAAAAAGCATGATTATGCTCCTTCTTATCGCGAAATAGCAGAGTATTTTCATTATAATAGTCTTGCAACGGTCGCTGACCACATAGAGGCATTGCAGCAAAAAGGGTATCTTAAAAAAGACCCAACCATGGCCCGCTCGCTCCAACTCACCGCAATAGCAGATAAGAAAGTATACGAAATACCCTTACTTGGAACCATCGCCGCAGGAGAACCCATTGAGGCAATTCCTACATCTGAAACAATTCAAATTCCCAAGGATATGATGGGCAAAAATGTCTTTGCTTTAAAGGTAAGAGGCGATTCAATGATTGAGGAAGGAATTTTTAATGGCGATTATGTTATCATAGAACCATGCCAGAATGCGAAAAATGGAGAAATTGTGGTTGCGTTAATTGATAACGAGAGGGCAACTTTAAAAAAATTTTATAAAGAGAAGAATGGTTTAAGATTAGAAGCAGCCAATAGTAAGATGAAACCAATAAGATTTAGATACGAACCAGGCGAAGCAAAAACAGATAAGGTGCTGATACAAGGGAGGGTAAAAGGAATAATTAGAAAGTTTAAGTAGTCTAACAAAAACAAGACGACCGTCAATGTAATGTTAGACGTAAATTTACAAAGGGAGGAGCAAACAATGACAGGGAGAAAAGTAATAGGCATTGATCTGGCAGGCAATCCGGAAAATCGTTCCGGCTTCTGTTTAATAACCGAAGAATTTGGCCAAAGGGATACAAGATCAAAAACAATTTTTACTGATGAAGAAATCCTGGAGGAAATTAAAAGGACGTTACCTAACTTAGTGGCTATAGACGCTCCATTAACAGATAAAAAACAAGACAGAATGTGCGATAAAGAAATGAGAAAATACGGCTCTCTACCTTTAAACCTGCCCGGTGTCCAGATGTTAGCCAAAAGAGGCTATAAACTAGCCCAAGAAATTTCTAAATTGAATATTCCAGTCATTGAAATTTTTCCCCGCGCTACTGAAAAAATAATGGGTCTTGAACGGGAATCTCTGAGCAAATCCTCTCATCAAGCCGACGCCATTATAGCCGCCATCACTGGTTTTCTTCATCTTGAAGGAAAAACGAAAGAAGTAGGTGATAGAGAAGGTAAAATTGTTATCCCAAAACCATCAAGAAAAAAACCATTAAGTAGTTAGTCCCCATAGCTCAACGGATAGAACACCCCGCCAAGGCGGGGAGGTTAGAGGTTCGAGTCCTCTTGGGGACACCAGTAAGAAAATTGCAATTTTTGAAAGAAGAAAAAATTTCAATCACCCGTATGAATAAATTAAACGATTTAAAACCGAATAATGGTAAAAATTTAGTCATTGATTTAGCCGCTGATGGTAAATGGGCGAGATTGCCAATCAAAACCCATGTTATAACCAAAGATGACAATATTGTTGAGGTTGTCAAACGATACGCCAAACCGCATTTGCTAAATGGCGATATTCTTTTTATAAGCGAGCGAATCGTGGCCATATCACAGGGCAGGGCGTTTCCTATAAAAGATATTAAACCATCTTTTTTTGCGAAATTTTTGGTAAAATTTGTCCACAAATCTCAGTATGGAATTGGCCTGAGAAGTCCTTGGACAATGGAACTGGCAATTAAAGAGGCTGGGATTATGAAAATAATCATAGGTGCATTAATTGCTGCTATTACCAGACCTTTTGGTATAAAAGGTATTTTTTATAAAGTTGTTGGTAAAAATATAAATGCGATTGATGGTCCGTGTGATTATACTTTACCGCCGTACAATAAATATGCGAAGCTGGGACCGTCCGAGCCGGAAAAAGTAGCGAAAAATTTGAAGTCTGAAATAAATCATGATGTCGTTATTATTGATGCTAATGATCTTGGTGTTGCTGTTCTTGGCAAATCTAATAAAAAAATTTCCGACGTGTTTTGTAAAAATGTTTTTAGGGATAATCCGTTAGGACAGTCCTCGGAACAAACACCTCTTTGCATTGTCAGAAAAATTATGTAAATACTGCCAGCCTAGTCTGATTTATCATATGTTTGTCATTTTTGGGACTACACAAAAGACGAAATCATCACAAACGATGTTGGCACAAGGAATGGAGAAAGGTACAGATACTCCTACACAATTTTAAACAATGCTCTCCATGACTGGACAGGCAACCCTGACACAATCCAAACAGGCAAAAGGGCAATGCTTGTTATTGATTAGAAAAGGGAGCAAGATAGGCCAGAAAATGGTAGAATTGAAGGAGAGGAAAACTAGGAAAGTAGAAATGCCAAAGACATTTACTATTCACGATCTACCAAAATCCGAGAGGCCAAGGGAAATTAAAAGACAATGTGCAATTTGCGGCAAAAGATTTTTGATTAAAGTTATTGGGAGTGGAAAATACACTGGCGGACATTTTTTTGGCAAAATCCCTTTGTATACTGACGAAGAATTCGAAAAAGCCCGGAGAGCCGGCACGACCAAGGAACACTGGGGTAAAACCGTTGTTGAGATCCTCAAAAAAGACCCCAAACCGTACCGCTACGAGGAATATTGGGAATGTGAGAAGTGCTATAAGGACAAATAGCTATGAAATCGTATCTTAGTGAAATTAAATCAGAAGACCATTTAAGAAATCTATTTATTGAAAGATGGAATTGGGAATCCCCGCAAATTTCAAGTATTTATTTTGATTTTCCCAACGAATTAAGTCCTAAAATTGATAAATGCAAAGTTTTAGCCCAAAAAGCCGATTACAAAATTTTTTTTATTGCTCTCCAAAATATAGAAAAAACAGAACGCCAAATAAGAGCTTTTGAAAGAAAATTAATTACTCAATCCGATTTTAGAAAAAGCGCTGAAAATAGCATTTTAATTTTTTCCATTTCCAATTTTGAATTTTTAGATTTTGTAAAACCTGAAAAAATTGGGCCAACTATTCGCATTAAAAGATTTTCTATTAATCCAGATAATCGTGAAAAAATACGCACCCCGTCCGAGCAATTAGAAAAATTAGAAATTCGACCAGGCGATTCTCCTTCGCAAATTAAAGATAAAATCGACGGAGCCTTTAGTGTAGAATCAGTAACAGAAAAATTTTATAAAGGTTACCTAGAGATTTTTGACAAAATTAAAAAATCCTTAAAGAACCAAATAGATAACAAAGTTGACAATTATGAAAAGCTCTTAAGAGATTATATCCACCAAACCCTAAACAGAATAATGTTTATTTATTTTGTTCAAAAAAGAAAGTGTTTTGGCGGGGATAAAAATTTTTTGGCAAATTTTTGGGATGCTTATAAAAACAAATATTTCGGCAGAAATGAATTTCATAAAAAATGGCTAAATATATTATTTTTTGAAGGACTTGCTAAACAATCATGGTATTTTCAAGAGAAATCTTATCTTGATAAATTTAATCAAATTCTAAAAGATGCGCCGTATCTTAACGGCGGACTTTTTAAGGAAAATGACGAATTAGAAGAAACCGGCTGGAAAATTCCAGACGAGATTTTTGATGAAATTTTTGAATTCTTTGAAAGCTATAATTTCACAGTCGAAGAATCAACTTCGTTTGAAATTGACATTGCTATTGATCCTGAGATGTTGGGTAATATCTACGAACAGTTAGTTAATACCGAAGAACAAGAAGAGCAGTCAAAAGCTGGCATCTTTTACACCTCAAAAACCGAAATCGAATTAATGGTTAGACGCTCTCTTGTTGAATTTCTTTTCAATAAAACTAAAATTTCGAAAGAAAAACTTTACCAATTTGTTTTTAGGGAAGCCGGCGAAGAAGCAAAGCTTTCTTTTAATAATGACGAAGCCAATGAAATTTTGACCCAATTAAATCAAATCTTGATTTTAGATCCGGCTTGCGGTTCGGGCCATTATTTAGTAGCAACCGCCCAAATCTTATATGAACTCAAAAAAATTCTTCGCGACGTCTTGGGTAAAAAAACTGATAAATACGATGAAAAAAAGAAAATTATTGAGCATAATATTTACGGCAATGACATAAAAGAATGGGCAGCAGAAATCGCTAAACTTAGATTGTGGCTGGAATTATTTGTCGATGCCGATTTAGAGAGAATTAAAAATCAAATGGAACCACTGCTACCGCATTTTAATTTCAAGATTCGTGTTGGCGACAGTTTAATTCAAAGAATCGGCCACCAACTCGTGCCCTTAAGGAAACTTACCCCCGAGATTAAAAGAGACTCTTTATTGGAAACACTCCAAAAGAAAAAAATTGCTGTCTATGAAAATAAAGCGAAGCCGGAAGAAGCAGAACACTTAGAAAGACAGGTATTTGGAAAAGCATTATTTAGATTAAAACACACTCTCGAGCAGGATATCATACGAAAAAGAAATCAAATCAACCAGCTAAAAAATCCCAATCAATTGTTTCAAGTCAGCGGCACAAGACCGACTTTAGATGAAGTAGGAGTTCAGAAATTAGAAAAAGAGATCGAAGATCAAGAATACGAACTTGGGCAGGTCAAGAAATTTCAAGAAGAAATGTTAAAATATCAAAAACCACCAATGATTTGGGATTTGGCTTTTGCTGAAGTTTTTGCGATGAAAAATGGCTTTGATATTGTTATTGCCAATCCGCCTTATGTTAGACAAGAGTCAATAGCCGATATTAATGGCATTTATGAGAAAAAAGAATACAAGGAAAAATTAATTGAACAGGCAAAACTTGATTGGGGCTATCATTTTGGCAAAAAAGAACCATTCCAAATAGATAGAAAATCAGATCTCTATGTCTATTTTTATCTCAAGGGTTTAAAACTTCTAAATCCAGATGGCATTCTTTGTTATATTTCCTCAAACTCTTGGCTTGATGTAGGCTACGGCGCCAAAATGCAAGAAATTTTATTAAAAAATGTTCCCATTGTTGCTATTTATGATAACCAAGCCAAAAGAAGTTTTAAACACGCTGATGTGAACACTATTATTGCGATTTTAAAAGCGCCCAAAGATAGGGATTGCGAAAATGAAATAAATAATAACGAAGTCAGTTTTGCGATGTTTAAAAAACCTTTTGAAGAAGTGCTTTATTCAGAAATTTTTATTGAGTTAGAAGACGAGGAGGGATTAAAGGATTTACCTGAGGGCAGAAGACGAGAAAACGAAATTTATCGGCTTCATAAAGTAAAGCAAAGCGATTTATATGAATTTGGCAAAGATAAAGAATCACAGATTTACGCTGGCAACAAATGGGGTGGAAAATATCTCCGCGCGCCGGATATTTACTGGACGATTTTGGAAAAAGGCAAAGACAAATTAGTTCATCTTGGCGATATCGCTGAAGTCCGGTTCGGAATTAAAACCGGCGCCAATGAATTTTTCTATTTAGAAGATGTGACGGATAGGGTGGAGGAATAAGAAGAAAGGAGAAATTATGAATAATAAAGATTGGCCAATAGATGGCAAGAAAAGAAGAGTAAAGATATCGAATGATACAGAATATTTGGTTTCTATTTTTCCTTTTCAATCTAATCGAGCAGCCTATTATTTACAATTTGTTATCGATTTTGATGATAATAAAAAGGCAGTTAACATTGGGATTTCTAATACTTTAATCTCTATTTGGAGACTACAAAATGAGGCAATGTTTGAAAATGTTTTAATCGGCCTTGGTCTACAAAAAATTAGAAACTGGATTACTAGCGGGGAAGTAATTGAGGATGCAAAAGAATTTGCTTTTACCTCATATAATTCTCCTAATACGCTGAAACAGACGCAAAAAATGTTAGACGAAGAATTCGAAAAAATTATGGAAGATAAAATAAGGTTTAAACAATGAAATTTTCAGAAATTAAAGACAAAATCAAAAATTTAGGGAATTTTAAAACGCTTTCGGAAATTAAGAAAGCCGGCCTTCGCATTTGCCGCAACACCAAAACCGGTGATTATTGGTTAATTGAAGAAGAATTTTTAAAGCCGGTGATAAAAACAGTTTCTGAACAACAAACAATAGAAGCGAGAACAGACTACTTATTTTTTGTGTATCCACCTCGAAAAACAGGCAATTATTTTGCTGATAAGTATATTAAGTGGGGCGAAGGTAGAACTACAAAAGGATATCAAAAGAAACAAGAAGCTGGTATTAAGTTACCTAATGTCTCCTCTTTTTCTGGAAGAAAATATTGGTACAGTTTTCCGTTAAACGATGAACAAAAAGCAAATTTATTTTGGTGGAAAATTGTCGGTGAAAGATTTGCTGTCTTTTATACCAAAAAAGAAACACTATCTGATCAGAAATTGTATTTCATACGGACTAAGAATCCCGAGATAGATAAATTATCGCTTCTTTTATCTCTTAATTCTACTATCCAACGGCTTTTTGTTGAATTGGGTGGGATTCCGCAGACCGGGGCATATACCGTTACCGAACTTACTGTGGAAGATGTAGATAAAATACCGATAATATTGTTACCGAAGGACCAAAAAGTGCCGGCAGGCGCAGTTCTTCAAAAGAATATTTTAAGCATTTTTCAAGAGCTCGGTTTTAATAAAAATAAACCCATTCGCTCCCAAGAACCCAACCCCTTACCCGACCGCAAGGCGCTTGATGATATTGTTTTTGACGCCTTAGGTCTAACTGAACAAGAACGAAAAGAAGTTTACTGGGCCGTATGCGAATTGGTGAAAAATAGGTTAGAGAAGGCAAAAAGTGTGTGAAAAGAAAAAAATGAAAAGGGAATTTCTAAATTTTTTTAGAGAAAATAATATTCAAAAACAAAAAATTCCCCTAAAAATAATCGGTTATATTTGTGAGAATTTTCCTTCGGAATGTGAAAAAATTAAAAAACATTCTTACTTTTTGGTCAATTTTGAGAATGAAAAATTCAGTGAACTATTAAAAAAATATTCTCATTTTAAAATTGAATTCGGGATTGCATCAAAAAGTTTTGATTTTGTTATAATCGATAGCCGCCTCAGATATCCTGAACCTATGATTGTTCATGAATTAGTTGAATGCTTAACGGGATCACACGAGGAAGCATCAAATCATGAAATTCTTTTTGCTAATAAAGCAGGTATTCAAGGATATGATAAAAATTTTAATAATTTTGATCAGAAAACGAAAAATGATAAAATCAGACAGTTAAAAACATCTAGAATACCATTTATCCAATCATCTGATATAAAATTTAAAGAGGAAATAGAAAATTTCTTGAAAAAAAAATGACGAGCGACATCATTGATAATTCCCAAACTAAATTGGTTGAGGCTTTGAAAGAAGAACTATCAGTTTTCCAAATAAGAAAGAATGATGCATTTGTGCAACAAAAATTATTTTTTGCTGCAGAATATTGACAAAGTGCAACATCGATTTATAATAGAATTATGAAACCATATCATCCACCAAAATTACCAGTAAAAATAGATCTCGGTCTCCTTGCCAAAGAAATTGAGGAGGCATCTTTTGAGTTAGGCAAGCTTGATGGACTGCATCGCAATTTACCCAACCCTTCTCTTTTAATCGCCCCCTTAACCACAAAAGAAGCAACGGTTAGCTCTAAAATCGAAGGCACAAAAAGCACTGTTGCTGATGTTTTTTTACATGAATCGGGGGAAAAAACAAAATATCCTGATATTATTGAGGTGACCAACTATCGCAAGGCAATGATCTGGTCTATGGAGGCTTTAAAGGAAAGAAGGTTTAATCTTTCTTTTATAAAAGAGTTGCATAGTATTTTATTGGAAGGCGTCAGAGGTCATTCTAAAAGAGGCGAATTTAGGAAAGAACAAGTTTTTATTGGAAAAGAAGGGGTAACGATCGAACAGGCAACTTATATTCCGCCAGAAAGTATTTTAATACCAGAATATATGGAAAATTTGGAAAAATATATTTTGAGTAATGGTGAAAATTATTTGGTTAAAGTTGCCTTAATTCATTACCAATTTGAAGCGATTCATCCATTTGCAGATGGGAATGGCAGAATAGGGCGATTAATTATTCCTTTATTTTTACATCATAAAGGGTTACTTTATCAACCGATATTGTATTTAAGCGGTTATTTTGAAAAATATAGAGAAAAATATATTAATTCTTTACATTATGTAGATAAAACCCAAAAATATGAGGAATGGATTAAGTTTTTTCTTGTGTCAGTAAAAGAACAGGCAAAACAAACTCAAGCATTAATCCAAAAGATAACTGATTTGGCACGCGAGGTGCAAGAAAAAACAGAGACAGTAAAATCTCCCTATATTGCCAAACTAATTAGTTTTATTTTTAGAAAACCAATTTTTAACACAAGAGAGCTGACTAATTCAATTAAAGCTAATAGGGTTACTTCACTAAGGTTGATACATAAATTAGTTGGGTTGGGAATTTTAACGCCATTTCGCCCGCCTAAAAAGCGCGGATTATTCGTATTTAATGATTTATTGAGGTTGTTGTAATATGCCCCACGACATTATTGATAATTCCCAAACTAAATTGGTTGAGGTTTTGAAAGAAAAGCTCTTGGTTTCTAAGAGGGCTAAATTTGCAGTTGGCTGGCTTTTTTTGAGCGGATTCAGAGAACTGAAAGATGAGATTGATAAATTAGAAAAATTGGAAATTTTAGCCGGCGCAAGGACCAATAAACAAACTGCTGAAGCATTGCTTCTGGAGCAAAAGTGGGAGAAAGCGGTTGCTGATACTTTAGAAAAAACAAAATTTCTACCCGAAGACAAAAGGCAGGAAATTTTAG
>Ga0272448_1000509_pt1 | contig 60612 bp, 37 predicted proteins | sample YNPCB0191_FD_202220 | JGI IMG/M metagenome (GOLD analysis project Ga0272448, IMG submission 202220) | Hot spring sediment microbial communities from Yellowstone National Park, WY, United States - YNP-CB-019-1 | ecosystem: Environmental > Aquatic > Thermal springs > Hot (42-90C) > Sediment... | reverse complement strand
CGAAGCTTGTGTCAGTCAAGCGGAAGCTGCGGTGTATCAACAGCGGTATCTGGACCTGGTAGAGACTTTGCCGCGTGCGGTGGCCGATTGGCCGGCCAAGGCTTTGCTGGAAAACGACCATCTCGGCTCCATTCCGCGAACCAACGTGTCGATTAAGATCAGCTCGCTTTGCGCACGGACCGATCCGATAGATTTCCAGGGTTCGTTGCGGATGTTGGAGGATGGTTTGCGACCGATTCTGGAAGCTGCCGCACGGAACAATGTCCACATTAACTTCGACATCGAACAATACGCCCTGAGAGACCTGACGCTTACCTTGTTCGAGCGCTGTTGCGAGGCGCTGGATTTTCCGGCCGGCTTGGCGCTGCAATCCTATCTTCGCAGCGGTATGGAGGACGCCGAACGGATTATCGCCTGGACGCGCCGCACCGGACGGCAAGTAACGATTCGCCTCATCAAAGGCGCCTATTGGGACTACGAATCCATCAACGCCGAACGGATGGGCTGGCCGAATCCGGTCTGGACCGATAAGCGCCAAACCGACGCCTGCTTCGAGCGCATGGCGGAGCGTCTGGTGGCGGCCATTCCGCGCCGCCCGGGCGAAGGCGGCGTGAAGCTTGCCACCGGTACGCACAACGTCCGTTCGATCGCCTGCATTCTGGCCCTCCTGGAGCGAAACGATCTTCCCCCTTCAGCCTATGAAGCTCAAAAGCTGGCCGGCATGGCGGATCAACTGCGCGCCGCGCTTGTCGAACGCAGCATTCGTGTACGCGAGTATGTTCCGGTCGGCGAGATGATTCCCGGCATGGCTTATTTTGTCCGACGGTTACTGGAGAATACTTCCAATCAATCGTGGTTGCGGGCGGGCTTTGCCGAAGATGCTTCGGATGAGGTCCTTCTGGCCTCACCGCATGTGCCTCTCGCTGAGCAGAAACCGGCAGCGGAGACGCTCACCTGCGCCACGGCCACGTGTGGCGCGGCGGCTGCTCGGCGACACAAACTCACCCCGGCCTACGAGCAGCTCGGCGACGGCTTGCCGATGATCAACGAACCGCTCCGCGACTTCTCTCAGGCGGAAGTGCGCGAGCGGTTTGCGCGCGCCGTAGCCGAGACGAAAGTTCCCGTCGTTACCTGGAAACCTACGGCGGAAGACGCCAAACAAGCCATCGCCGAAGCGTATGCAGCTTTTCCGGCGTGGCGAGAGCGCGATCCCTTCGAGCGTGCGCGGTGCTTGCTCGAAGCGGCTTCTTTGATGCGGCGACGACGCGATGAGTTGGCGGCCATCATGATCCGCGAAGCAGGAAAGCCCTGGCGCGAAGCCGATGCGGATGTCTGTGAAGCCATCGACTTTTGCGAATACTATGCCCGTTCCGCCGTTCGACTGTTCCAACCGGAACGGCTCGGTTTGTTTGTCGGCGAATTGAACCACCAGTGGTATCAGCCGCGCGGAGTGGTTTCGGTCATCAGCCCGTGGAACTTTCCTCTGGCCATTTGTTGCGGCATGACTACGGCCGCGCTGGTAGTAGGCAACACGGCCGTAGTGAAGCCTTCCACACAAACCCGCGGCATCGCCCAGGTGATGTGCGAGATTCTCTGGCAGGCCGGAATCCCGAGGGAAGTGCTGCATTTCCTGCCGGGATCCGGCGGAACGATCGGCGATATTTTGGTCCGCGACCCGCGCGTGGCAATGATTGCCTTCACCGGCTCGAAGGAGGTGGGCTTGCACATCATCCGCGCCGCCGGCGAAACTCCGGAAGGACAGCCTTTCGTGAAAAAGGTCGTCTGCGAGATGGGCGGGAAGAACGCCATTATCGTCGATGACTCGGCCGATCTGGACGAAGCCGTAATCGGCGTGCGGCAGTCGGCCTTCGGCTATTGCGGGCAGAAATGCTCGGCCTGTAGTCGCGTAATCGTACTGGACGGAGTCCATGACTACTTTCTCCATCGGCTCATAGAATCTACACGCACCCTGGTTATCGGCGATCCGGCCGATCCCGGCACGGACTTCGGGCCGGTTATCGACGAAAGTGCGGCGGCCAAAATTCGGGAATACATCGAAATCGGGAAACGCGAAGGCAAGCTGGAACTGGCGATGGAAGTGCCGGCCGGGCTGGCGGAACGAGTCGGCAAGCCTTATGTCGGACCGCATATCTTCTCCGGCATTGAGCGTCATCATCGGTTGGCAAACGAAGAGATTTTCGGCCCGGTGCTTTCGGTGATGCGCGTTTCCAGCTTTGATGAAGCGCTGGATTTGGCCAATTCGGGAGTGTACAAGCTCACCGGCGGAGTGTTCAGTCGCAAGCCTGCCCATCTCGAAGCCGCTCGTCGCCTTTTCCGTGTGGGCAATTTGTATCTCAATCGCGGCATTACGGGGGCGTTGGTCGGACGGCAGCCCTTCGGCGGCTTTGGACTTTCCGGCGTTGGGAGTAAGGCCGGCGGAGCGGATTATCTGCTACACTTCACCGAGCCGCGCACGGTAACCGAAAACACCATGCGCCACGGTTTCGCACCAGGTTTGGAGTAACAACGCTTTACAGCCCTGAATACACTTTTTTCGAAGCTCATTGACCCAATCGCTGTCGGATTTGGTGGAGGAACCATCCATGAGAATCCCTGTTTTTTGGTCCAGAGAAACGGCCAAGGAAATGGACCGGCGCGGTCGAGAGGTTTCCTTTTCTTGCTGGGGTTGGTCCGAGAAAAGCGAAGCGGAAGCGCGCGAGTCGGCCCTGGCTGCTGCCCGACGGGTGCTGAAAAAGTATCTCGCCGGCGAACCGCGCTCCCATTATGCCTACGACGCCAGGCCGTTACGGGAAGAAGTCGTGCAACGCTTCGCCGACGCCGACGGCAGGCTCTATGCCGCCGTTACACGAAACGTTTATGGCGCGTTGGTCCTGAATACCGCCGGTGCGATGTTTATTGATATGGATTTTCCTGAAGACGCAATCCGGAAAAAGTCAGGCGGCTTTCTTTCCACCCTTTTCCGCAAGAAACCGGCACAGGATACGGAGAACACGCTGGAAGAAGAATATGTCGCCCGACTGGAACAGTTCGTAAATTCGCACAGCCAGTGGGGATTCCGCGTGTATCAGACCTACGGCGGCCTGCGCGCGTTGGCCACCCATACGCTTTTCGAGCCTTCATCGCCGGAGACGCCGGCGGTGCTGGAAGCGCTGGGCGCTGACGCGCTTTACATTCGGCTCTGCAAGAATCAGGAATGTTTTCGTGCCCGCTTGACTCCCAAGCCCTGGCGCTGCGGCTATTACAGCAATACGCTTCGCTGGCCGTGGGAAAACGAGCGGCAAAAAAAGCAATTCGAGCGCTGGCTGAGCGGCTACATGTCACGTCAAGCAGATTATGCAACTTGTCGGTATCTCCGAGCGATCGGCAATGGCGGATGTCATCCCGAAATTGAACCTATCCTCGAAGTTCACGACAAAATCACCCGCTGCCACGAGCCGTTGAAACTGGCGTGAGAGTTTCGTTTGCGGTTTAGCAAGGAGCTTTATATTGTCCGAACCGATTATCAGCGTTTCAGGCTTGCGGGGTATAATAGGCGAAAGCCTTACGCCGGAAATAGCGGCACGTTATGTGCTGGCCTTCGCCGCCGGACTGCCGGAAGGTGAAATTCTGGTCGGGCGCGACAGCCGACCGAGCGGTAGTATGCTGGGGGCGGCGGTCCACGCTGCGCTGCGCTCTCTGGGCTGGAAGACGATCGATCTGGGAATCGTGCCCACGCCGACCGTCGGGGTATTAGTGAAAAGTTATTCCGCCGTCGGCGCCGTGCAAATCACCGCCAGCCACAACCCGCCGCAGTATAACGGTCTGAAACTCTTTTCCGCCGAAGGGCGCGTCATTCCGGCGCGGCTGAGTCAGGAAGTTTTAGAACGCTATCGGCGAGATGCCGCTCGGTCGGATGCGGCTTGCAGTCTGAGCGGACTTGACTCGCAAAGGGCCGGCCTCCACGCTGAAACAACGAACTATCACAAGGTGTTTACACCCCATCTTCAGGCGATCTTGTCCATCGTTGATGCTCCTCTGATTCGACGCTCTCGGTTTCGTGTGCTGTTGGATGGCAATCATGGCGCCGGTGGGCCGTTTGGCCGCTTATTGCTCGAGGAACTCGGCTGCCGGATAACGATGCTGGGCGAGGAACCCCACGGCCGCTTTGCACATCCGCCGGAACCTCTTGCCGAAAATCTGGCGGAGGTGTGTCGCGCGGTGGCCGAAAACGATATGGACATCGGTTTTTGTCAGGACCCCGACGCTGATCGCCTGGCGGTCATCGACGGTCGGGGCCGATATTTGGGCGAAGAATACACTTTGGCCCTCTGCGCCGCTCATATTCTGGCAAAGCGGCAGGGACCCATCGTGGCCAACTGCGCCACCAGCCGCATGTCGGAAGACATCGCCCGACGCCATGGCGTTCCTTTTGTTCGCGCCCCGGTCGGCGAAGCAAACGTGGTGGATGCGATGCTTGTGTGCAGGGCGGTTTTCGGCGGCGAAGGCAACGGCGGCCCTATCGACCCGCACGTGGTTCTTGTGCGGGACAGCTTCGTCGGCATGGCCTTGTTGCTGGACTATATGGCCACCCGCCGGCTGCCGATCGACCGCCTGGCGGACGAATTGCCCAAGTATGATATTGTCAAACGCAAACGGACTTTCCCCCAAGAAAAGCTCTCCGCAGCATACGACGCCCTGGAAAAACGCTTTCCAAAAGCCAGGGCCGAGCGTATGGATGGGCTGCGGCTGGATTGGCCCAACCGCTGGCTGCTGCTCCGCGGCAGCAATACCGAGCCGGTGGTGCGGATTATCGCCGAAGCCCCGCTTGCCGCCGAAGCCGAAAAACTCTGCCAGGCTGTTGAAGAAACGTTGCAAGCCTTATAGCGTCGCTCGTATTGATAGCTCTACCTTTGCATATTTTGCTAGGGGAATCGCGTTACTTCTCATATTTTCTCCTCGTCTAAATTTTTTTGACCCTTTTCCGACCCTCACGTGATTACCAAATAGGGAGAAGGAAAAGGGTTGATTTTCTTTATTTTGAGTTTTTCTACCCTCATTTAATACTTATGCCTGCGGATTCAACAAACAAGAGCCAGTTTATCAACCTCTTTTTGAAGGCGGAGCCGCGGGTATATGCTTATATTCGTTCGCAGATTCCCCATCGCGCCGATGCCGAAGACGTCTTGCAAGAAACCGCCCTGACTTTGTGGGCGAAATTCGAAAACTTTCAACCAGGAAGCGACTTTTTGGCCTGGGCATATCAGGTGGCGCGCTTCAAAATCCAACACCATCTTGAAAAACAATCGCGCCGCCGGCGGCTCTTCTCGCAGGCCTTCATCGAACTGGTGGCCGACAGAACGGAACAACTTGCGGACCATTTCGGCGATCTGGAAGCATTGCTGGTCGAGTGCATGGAAAAATTGCCGGCCGCCGACCGCGAAGTCGTGCAGCTTTCCTACAGTAGCGACTCCACGTTGGAAGCCGTCGCCCGACAATTAGGCCGCCCGCTGAATACCATTAAAAGCGTGCTCAAGCGCGCCAGACGTGCGCTGTACGAGTGTATTCAACGTGCGTTGGGCATGGAGAAACAACGATGAACCGCCTCTCGCCGCTAAATCCCGAATTGGCGGAGCTTCTTGAAGCTCTCTGCTGCGGCGAGCTTTCGCCGGCGGATGCCGAGCGGCTGGAAGCCTTGGTCCAGAACGACAAAGCTTGCCTGGACCAGTATATCCTTTTTCTTCATATCCACGCCCTGGCGGAACGCTTTCAAGGATCTGCTACCTGCGACGAGGCAAAGTTGCTCGGCAAACTTGTCCCGGCTGCTGAGCTGACTTCCTCGACCGAAGCTTCTCCCTCTGCAAAACTCAATGGGTTTGCATTGCCGCCACAGACGTCGGGCTTGCTGCCGGACTATGATTTGCCCTGGGAAAAGCCGCGGCCGAAGGTGGTGATTGAAACTTCGCCGCCCAGGCCGATTCCATGGTATAGCGTTAATTCGCCGATCGGTCTGCCGCTGATTGCTTACTCTCTTGGCGCAATCATAATGCTCATCGCCATCGGCATCGGGGCCCTAGTCCATGTTAACCATAGCTCCGAGATTGTCACCAGCCAGGCAGCTTCGAACGAAAAAGAGTCCGGCGGGAACGGGGAATTATCTAGTGCTCTGGCGACTGCCGAGAAGGCGACGCCGAAGAAGGAAGAACCGCCTGTGGTCGGCCACATAAGCGGAATGGCCGATTGCCGCTGGGCGGACCCGTCATTTAAGCCTATTGCTCGCCGTATTCGACAAGGCGCTAAATTCGCGCTTGTATCCGGCCTCATGGAAATAACTTACACCACCGGCGCGAAAGTCATCCTGCAAGGCCCTTGCACTTATGAAGTCGAATCGCCCTCCGGCGGCTATCTCGCACTCGGCAAACTGACTGCGAAAGTGGGCAGTGGCCAGCAGCCAGTAGCTAGTGCTCAATCGCATTCGGCAAATCATAAATCCGCAATCAGCAATCATAAATCCTTTTCGTCACTAACCCCTAGCCACTCGCCACTCTTCACCGTCCGCACCCCGACCGCCCTCATCACCGATCTCGGCACCGAGTTCGGCGTAGAAGTGGACCGCTCCGGCGCGACCCGGTCTTACGTCTTTCAGGGCAGTGTTAAATTGTGCTGCATAACCAACGGCAGATTGAGCACATCGGCGGTGCGGCTAGGGCTGGGAGAGTTTGTAAGCATCGATGCCCGGGGTGCTGTGACGAAAATACCAGGAAAGGGGGAGTTTTTTGTCCGGGACTTACGACCCGCCTTAGCGGCTGCCGTCCGCCGTCAGCGTGAAGCACAAATAGAACGTTACCGCAATGACCCGGCACTGGTGGCGTATTATCCTTTCGACAATGAGCTTGAGGCCCCAGGGCGGCTATTGAATCGTGCGGCGGCTACGGCCGGTCGGCTGGATGGAGTGTTGGGCGAGCCAGGAAAACCCGAGACGCGCCCTAACTGGGCCGACGGGCGTGTACCGGGCAAGCGGGCACTGCGTTTCGAGGCGGAAAAGGAGCAAGTCGTCGTTGTGCCCCACGAAGACCTTTTGAATAGCGACAAGGGGCTCACGGTCACCGCGTGGGTCAAGCCTCACCTGCCCTTACCTCCCCACTCGCGCGTGATCCTCTCTTACCGTGATCGTGAGGCTGAGGGTTTTCAGCTATCGATCGTGGGACCGGCGAAAGAGAACCCCTATAGCATTCAGATGTACACCGGCGTGCGTGGGAGCGACTACTCAGGTCCTGTGTTGCCGGAGCGGGAGGAATGGTGGCACGTGGCCGCTACGCTCGGCCGGGGCTTCAAACAGTTCTACCTGAATGGCCGCTTGGTTGATCAGGTCGGCAACACGAGCACTAACGCCGAACCGAAGAGCAATCTGTGGATTGGGGCCGCGCCGCCATGGCTCGGCCGGGGCCGCTGCTGGTTCGACGGACTCATCGGCGAAATCTGGATTTTCCGGCGGGTGCTAGCGCCGGCGGAAATCCGCAACCTTTATGATCTCGAAAGTTTTCGAGAGTTCACCGAATCTACTGCTCGCGCAGCCGACGGGGAGCAATCGCTGGACTCCCCGGCGGGTGCAACCCAATCGTCCAGCGAGGAGTAAAATTATGCAGCGTAATGTTTTTGGTTGTGTTCTTTGTCCCTTTCACACTTTTTGTAGGAGCTTAGTCATGAACGCGAGAAAGAGAGTGGTTGTGCTTATGCTGGCGCTTGGCGCTGCGGTCCTTCTTCTGGCGGTCCCTACCGCCCGGGCTGATTTGTTCGCCCAGTACAATTTCGAGAACGATACGACGTCCATGTTGGACGACACGGCGGGGTACCCGGGCTACGACCATAACATGACCGTCAAAGGCACCCAGACCGGCTTGTCCTTCGATTCCAGCGACAAGAAAGTAGGCAGTAAGTCCGCCGTCTTCGGCGGCGGAACCAGCGGTCCTTACGGCCAGTTTTCGTGGCAGCAGGGCGAGACCGACGACCCGCTTTATACCACCTCGCTTACCGTCAGCATGTGGCTGAAGGCCGACAGCACGGGCGGGGCATATATGATGCCCATTTCCTGGTGTGGCGGCGATTCGCCGAATCCTTCCAATGTGCCTTGGAACGTCCAAATCTCCGGCAGCCCTAAGTCAATCTTGTTCATCAATTATGACAAGTGGCCAACTACGACACTGCCGATGGATACGTGGGTTCATGTCGGACTTGTTCACAGTGGTAACGTCTCCACTATATATATCGACAATCTCGCTCCCGTCTCGGCAACGACCAATTATCTATGGCCTTCTCCTTCGGCTCCTGCTGCCGTCAAGAACTTCTTAAACAACCTTGGCAGCATTCCTTTCGATTTGGGGAACCGCATGGACCAGCAATATAGGTACAAGGGCAAGATGGACGACGTTGGTTTGTGGAACGAGGCCCTCTCAACTGCCAAAATGAGATCGCTCTACTACGTGGCCAACAGTGCCTTGAACTACGATGTTAAGTCGATGGATCAGTTATTTAAGGTTTATGACGCCAAGAGCGGCTCGACGATGATCGGCGGGCTAACGTGGTATTACGTTCCCAGCGGAATCACCAGCGGTGAGGGCGAATTAGGACTCCTCCCCGGCGGCAATTACGCCATCAACTTCGGCGGCGGGGAAGGCGTGAGCACGATCCCCGAGCCGTCCACGTTGGTTCTTGTGGCCGGTGGTCTGCTCGGCTTGCTCTGCTATGCTTGGCGACGGAGAAAATAAGCAGATGGTATGGAGACAGGGCGCCGGGCTTGGGCGGCGCGCCCTGAGCGGCCAAGGGCGTGGTGAATGGTTGAACCACGCCTTTGGCTTTGCGTTCAGCGACGTGTCACCATGCGTGCCGCCCCCGCCCTCACTCACTCCTGCCAAAAGTAATACCGGATAGTTCCACTTGGTTCTCATGCTAATAATCGAGAGAGAAGGCATCATGAGAAAATACTCTAAGCCGCTCTTGCTCCTTGCCTGGCTGACGATGACTGGCGGGTGGGGCTGGGCAGACAGCTTGGACCTGAACGTGAAGCGCCGCGACAGCAGCGGCAACCCATATAGTCAGTCGCTAAGCCTCGACCCGGCGAAAACCGCGGTAGTGGTGATTGACATGTGGAACTCGCACCCGGACCCGGTGGCGGCCACGCGGGTCCACGCGCTGGTCCCTCGGATGAACCAGACGCTGGACGTGGCCCGCCAGTTGGGCATGCAGGTGATTTTCGCCCCGTCCGACGTATTGGGCCATGAGAGCCTCGCGGGCCATGCACGGCGGGCGGCCGTGTTGGCGCTGCCGAACGTCACCAAGCCGGGCGGGGGCCCGATACTCTCAGGCCACCCACCCTACGACACAGACGCACTGGGAACCCGCCGGGAAATGATCCCGCCGGGCATCACCGCCCCGAACTTGCCCGACCCGACCCGCCAAGACCCCGACCTGATTGTCCGAAACGCCCAGAGCGATTGGATCGTCAATTGCAACAACAACCAGGAATTGTGGAACGTGATGGCCCACAAAGGCATTACGAACCTGATTTACGTAGGCGTGCACACCAATTGGTGCGTGTGGGGTCGGGATTCGGGGGTGCAAAAAGTGACCAGAGAACTCAATGTTCATCCCATTCTTGTGCGGGATTTGACCGATGCTTATACCGCCAACGGCAAGCACCCAGACACAGGTGTAACCGATTACTCCTGGTATCCTGACCGGGGTACGCGAGAGGTAGTCGCCTGGTACGAGAGGAACGCTTTCGGGACGATCGACGCCTCGCAGTTGCTCGCCCGAGAAGCTTCAAATTGTTATGCTTACTCCAACCGCGTTGCCAACGAGCCGGGTTTGCTAACCTATTGGCGAATGGGCGGTAAGAACGGGGACAAGCAGATTCAAGACGTAAAGGGAACACAAGCTGCCTGGAACACCGAGAGCGTTTCGCTGGGACAGCCCGGCGCCATTCACGGCGACCTGGACACTGCGGCGAAGTTCAATGGCAGCGCCGGCGTGATCGTCGCTCCGCGCTATCAGGCCAACCTGCCGCTGGACGTGCCGGCGGGCAATAGCCCGTTGGTCTCACTTTCCAACGGCAGCTTCTCGGTTGAAGCCTGGGTCCAGCTCGACGCACTCAATGGGCACAATCAGTGGGTGCTCTCGCACGACGCCGGCTCGAATGAATCGGTGGACTTTTTGTTGGGCCTCAACCCCGATGGCACGTTCCGCTTCGTCACCCGGAAGAACATGGCAAACGACCTGAGCAGTGCCGTGGCGGTAACTCAAGCCGACGTCGAGGGGAATCGATGGTTTCACTTAGTCGGCGTACAGGACCTTACCAGGGGTGTCCTCGACCTATACGTAAACGGTCAACTGGTCGCCTCCAAGAGCAGCCTAGATGGGCTGTGCGCGACGGTCCAAAACAGCCTCCAGATCGGCAGCCGCGGCACGACGGCTGTCGCCGGCGACGGTTCGGTGACCTCCAGTGGAGTGGAGTTTTTCAACGGCGCCATAGATGAGGTGGCGATCTACGGCCGAGCCTTGTCGGCCCAGGAAATCCATGAGCATTACCTGTTGGGGACTACCGGACGAGTCCCGGAACCTACCGGCCAGGCTATGACGGCGGCGGAGCTGATTACTCTGCTGGGCTATGTCTGGCGCACGAGAAAGGCCACGCCATGATGATGCGTGCGGTTACTGCCACGATTGCGGTTTTCGGCTGCTTTTCGGCCCAGTGTATATCGAGGGCCGACGACCCCTCCTTAGTCGATCCCTCTTATCAGCACGCTTCACGGACGGCCGTGGAACGATGGTTAGACTTGAAGTACGGCGTGCGGATTCATTGGGGAGTGTACAGCCTGCTGGGAGTAGAGGCCTCCTGGCCTTTGCGCGGCATGTCGAACGGGAAAAAGCGGGAGTACGAGGAATTATACAAGCAGTTTAACCCGACCGACTTCGACGCGGAGGAGTGGATGCGGTTGTTTGAGCGCTGTGGTTTTCGATTTTTCACCTTCACGGCGAAACATCACGATGGGTTCTCGATGTTCGATACCCGGACCCGCGTGAAAAGACGAGTTAACTGGATTGCCGCTGGGGGACCGAAAATCGAGGATTGCGATCAGGCTTATAGCATCAGAGAGACGCCTTTCCGGCGCGACGTAGTGCGGGAGTTGTGCACAGCCGCCGCCAGGCACGAACTTGCGGTGGGGCTTTATTTTTCACACTGCGATTGGTACGACGCTGACTTCCGGGGTGATCGGGACCATCCCTTTCACGACGCATATTGCAACAGGCAGAGCGATCCGAAGGGCTATGTCCGAATGGTTGCTCGTCACAGAGAGCAGATCCGCGAACTATTGACCAACTACGGCAGGGTGGACATGCTCTGCCTGGACCAGGACCACTTGCCGGGTATCGAGTGGCCCGACATGCGGGAAACGATCATGTCGGCCCGGCGGCTGCAACCGGACTGCATGTTCCGCAACCGCGGCATCGGCGCCTACGGAGATTATCACACCCCGGAAAACTACGTGCCCGATTCTCCCCGCAGCCGCGAGGGTCGCTCGCCGTGGATGGTAATCCATACGCTCGCCGACACCTTTGCCTACCAGCCGGATGGCGCAAAATACAAGCCGGGCAGTTGGATCGTCTCGAACCTGATCGACATTGCTGCCAAAGGGGGCAATTTCCAGGTGGCAATCGGGCCCGACGCCCAGGGCAATTTCCACCCTGAGGCCATCAAGCAGTTGGAGTACGCCGGCGACTGGCTGAGGGTCAACGGCGAGGCGATCTACAATACCCGCCCCTATACACGTTGGAAGGAGGGCCTGGACGTCCGCTTTACCCGCAGCAAGGACGGAAAATACGTGTACGCCATCAGCCTGTCCTGGCCAGGAGAAGTGGTTAAGCTCAAGCAAGTAAAGCCCCGGAATGGATCGAACATCGTGATGCTTGGCGTTGCCGAGCCGTTGGGCTGGCGAATGACCGAGGAGGGGCTCCTGATCGACTTGCCCGCCGTGCTCCAGAAAGAGCATAATCGTCCGTGCAAGCAGGCATACGTATTCAAGATTGAGTGTTCGTCCGCCCTTTGATTATGTTTTTAACAGGGAGAATAATGATGAGGTTATATGGTTTACTACGGCCCAAGCCCACTCTTGTCGTTCGGAAGCATGTGCCTTTTCGCCCCCCCCTACAGGGTTTCACGTTAGTGGAACTGTTGGTGGTGATAACGATTATCGCCATTTTGATCGCCTTATTGTTGCCGGCGGTGCAGGCGGCCCGGGAAGCGGCGCGCAGGTTGCAGTGCCAGAACAACCTCAAACAATTAGCCCTGGGCTGCCTGAACCACGAACGGGCACACGGCACCTTCCCTGCCGGCGGCTGGCGGTACACGTGGAGCGGTGACCCGGACCGAGGTTTCGACCGTAGGCAACCGGGCGGATGGATCTATAATATTTTGCCATACATCGAGCTGGAGAACCTGCACCAGATGGGCGCCGGCCTGACTTTGCCGCAGAAGAAGGCTCCGCTTGCCACTCTTCAGCAAATACCTTTCGCGCTGGTTAATTGCCCTACGCGGCGGCCCGCCGTCACCTATCCGACCAGCCCGATCGTGAACTCCACTCCCTACAACAGCGGTGCTGTGAGCCATACGCCGCGTTCGGATTACGCGGCCAACGGCGGCGCGGCCAACCCAGACGCTACAAACCCCAACGGCTGGTGGAATCAGCCGGTAACGGGAGCAAATTGGAAAAACGGCGACCCGACCATCGTGGACCAGCCCGGCTTCAACGAATGGCCTACCACGGAAATGTACAAAACCTACACCGGCGTTATCTGCTGTGCGATGACGGTGAAGATGGCAGACATTCTGGATGGAACCAGCTTCACCTATCTTCTCGGCGAAAAGTATCTTAATCCGGATCGTTATTATGACGGCATGGAGCATACCGACAACAACGGGATTGTGGTGGGCTTTGATTGGGACTTTCAGCGGTGGACGGATACGCCGCCCTGGCAAGATACGCCCGGCGATTCCCGCCTTTACTGTTTCGGCAGCGCGCACGCCGTCGGCTTCCACATGGCCTTCTGCGACGGTTCGGTCCATGCGATGAGCTATTCCATTGATCCGGAAGTCCATCTATACTTAGGTAGCCGCGCGGACCTGAAACCGATCGACGCCAAGACGTATTGAAAACGGATGGCGGGTAGCGGCAAGCTACGACTTGCGCACGCGATAGCGGAGATAAGCATCGAGGAACGCCTGAATATGGCCGTCCAGAACGTCATGGAAGTTGGTTTCGGTATGGCCGGTCCGCGCATCCTTCACCCGTTGTTCGGGATGCAAAAAGTAGCTGCGGATTTGCGAGCCGAAGCCGACCTTAGGCATCTGTTCGTACTTGGCGGCCTGGGCGGCCTCGCGTTTTTCTTCTTCGATGCGGGCTAATTTTGCCCGAAGCATCTTCAGCGCCGTCGCCCGATTCTGGTGCTGGCTGCGCTCGCTCTGACAGGCTACGGCGATGCCGGTAGGCCGGTGAAAGAGCCGTACGGCGCTGGAGGTTTTATTGACGTGTTGACCGCCGGGGCCGCTGGCGCGAAAAACCTGTTCTTCGATGTCTTCTTCGCGGATTTCGATGTCGGTTTGGTCGGCGACTTCGGGCGAGACATCCACGGCCGCGAAACTGGTTTGTCGTTTGCCTTCGGCGTTGAAGGGACTGATGCGCACCAGGCGATGGATGCCGCTTTCCCCTTTTAAGTAGCCATAGGCCATGGGGCCGCGAATAGCCACCGTGGCGCTGTTGATGCCGGCTTCTTCGTTATCCTGCCGGTCGAGAATCTCGACTTCATAATCATGGTCTTTCGCCCAATTGATATACATTCGCAATAACATTTCGGCCCAATCGTTGGCGTCGGTGCCGCCGTCGCGGGCGTTGATCGTAAGCAGTGCATTGTTGGCGTCCAGCGGGCCGCTCAAAAGGGCTTTGGTTTCCAGCGATTCAACCGCCTGTTCCAGACGGGCAAGGTGGTCGGGGAGTTCTACCGCCAGTTCTTCATCTTCTGCAGCCAATTCCACTAGGGCGGCCACATCTTCGGCCTGCCGTAAGGCGTCCTCCAACGGCTTTAAGACGGTTTTCAGCCCCTTCAACTCGGCGACCTTAGCCCGGGCTTTTTCCTGATTATTCCAGAAGTCCGGGGCAATCATCTCCTGCTCGATTGCCTCGACCCTGCGCCGCTTGCCTTCGTAGTCAAAGAGAGTCGCGCAATTGGAGAAGACGTTGTTGAATGGCCTCGATTCGATCGACCACCTCGCGTTCCATGGGATCGTTTTCTCCGTAATGCCGGTAAATGGCGGCGTTTGCTTGCCTCACCCCCGATGTAACCCCTTGTTTGTTTATTATACCTTGGGGAAGGTTGAGAAAAAAGGCGAATCTGCGGGGCCGAATCCGGCCTTACGGCACTTGACCGACAGCCGCGAATAGCAAGAATTGATGTACATGACAAGCGAAGAAAGCCGGCAAGAGTCCCCGTTGCGCACGGTGGCGGTAATCGACATTGGGACCAACGTCCTGCGGATGGTGTTAGCCGACGTTCTGGCCGATGGACGCATCGAAGTCCTCGAACGGCTGCAACGCGGTGCGCGGCTGGGCCAGGATACCTTTCGCCGCGGACGCCTCGGCAGCCAAAGCATGCACGCCGCCATCGAAGTGCTCAAAGATTTCCGCCACTTGCTGGATTTGTTCAAGGTGGAAAAGGTCCGCGCCGTGGCCACCAGCGCCGTGCGCGAAGCCGCCAACGGCGAAACTTTTCTGGATCGGGTATTTCTGGCCACCGGGCTGAATGTTGAAACCATCGACACCGCTGAAGAAAGCCGGCTCACGGTTTCCGCCGTACGCGAGGCAGTAGGCGATTCACTGGGTGTGAATGAGCGACAGACCTTAATCGCCGACGTGGGCGGCGGCAGTACGCTCCTGACAATCCTGGAAAACGGCCAGGTGGATTCCAGTCATAGTTTGCCGCTCGGTTCCATTCGCTTGCAAGAGATGTTTTCCACAAGTAAGGAGTCGCCGCATCGGTCAGCAGGGCTGTTACGACAGCATGTCTCGAACGCCCTCTCGGTGTTGGAAAGCGTTTCGCCGCTGAAGGAGATCGACTCGTTTGTGGCCGTGGGAGGCGACGCCAGATTTGCCGCCCGTGAAATCGGAAAGCCGGCGCCCAATAACAGCCAACTGAGCCTCATTGAGATCGCCGATTTCGACCGCTTGGTTGAGCGCTGCGAACGGTACACTGCCGAAGAGTTATCTAAACGTTATAGCCTGCCCTTCGCCGAAGCAGAAACCTTGAACCCGGCATTGTTGGTCTATCAAATGTTGCTGCGTCGCACCAAAGCCGGACAGATAATCGTGTCGCACGTGTCCATGCGCGACGGCTTGCTGCTGGAGCTGGCCCGACAAGTAACCGGCAAGGAGGATGAAACCACGACGGCCGGAATTATCCATTCGGCTTTATCGGTGGCGGAGAAGTATCACGTGGATTTGGACCACGCTCAAGGCGTGGCGGAAACGGCCGTGCAGTTGTTCGATCTTTTCCAACCGGATCATGGGCTGGAACCGCGGTTTCGGTTGCTGCTTCGTGTGGCCGCCTTGTTGCACGAGGTCGGCGGCTACATCAGCACCCGTGCCCATCACAAGCATAGCGAATACCTGATTAAACATGCCGAGATTTTCGGTCTTGGTCGGCAGGAGATTGCACTTGTGGCCCAGATTGCGCGCTACCACCGGCGCGGCATTCCGCAAGCGTCGCATTCGGCCTATATGGCGTTGCGGCGCGAGTTGCGGGTAACGGTCTGCAAACTGGCGGCCTTGTTACGTGTGGCCGACGCCCTGGTGCGCGGCCATCGCCGGCGACCTGCCGACATCAGTTTTCAGCGGCAAGGCGACGAACTGCTGGTGCTTCTGCCCGGCGGGCCCGACCTTTTGGAACGACGGGCGATGGCCGTAAAAGGCGGACTGTTTGAAGATATCTTCGGCGTGAAAATTCGGCTGGAAGAAGCTTGATACCGGCGCCACTTCCCGCTGCTTTTTTCCGTATTCCTCCTCGCTGAAGCGATGATGCGCTATTTCACCTGCACGTTAAAGGGCATCCACAAAAGCCGCCCTTCCGAAATCAAGCGGCGGAGGAGCAGGCTGTCGCGGAGCAAGCGAACGCCTTCCGGCAGCGCCGCCGTCCATTCGTCGAGGGCGACGGAATCGCCGAAGAGTTGTTCGAGGATGCTCTTCGGCTGGGGCAGGATGAGTAAATCTACCGGTTCATCGGCTTTAAGCCCCGCCGCGGTCTTGGCGGCACAGATAGCGTCTTCCAGAGTGCCCAGCTCATCGACCAGTCCCAGTTTTTTTGCGGCCGCACCGCTATACACACGACCCTGGGCAAGCTCTTCCAGCTTGGCGTAGGGCATCTTCCGACCTTCGGCTGCCTTGCTCACGAACTGCCGATAGGTTTCCTCGAGCAAGTGCGTCCAGGCTTTGCGTTCTTCGGGCGTGAAGGGCTGCGTCGGCGAGAGGGAACCGCTATTGGCCCCGCGTGCAATCACTTCCATGTTCAAGCCCAATTTGTCGTAAAGGCCGCGCGTCACCAGTTTGCCGCCGATGACGCCGATCGAGCCGGTCAAGGTACCGGGTGCAGCGATAATCTTTTTCGCCCCCATCGCAATATAATAGCCGCCGCTGCCGGCCACGTCGCCCATGCTCGCCACCAACGGTTTGCCGAGGCGCACCGACTCGCGCCAGATCAAATCGCTGGCCGTAGCCGAACCGCCGGGGCTGTCGATTCGCAGTACGACGGCCGCCACCTTGGGGTCGTCGGCTGCCTTTCGCAAGGCGGCAACGAGCGTATCGGAAGCCACCACCGGAGAGCCGAAAAGATCGCTGCTGCTTTTGCCTTCCAGGATCGGCCCGACGGCATACACCACAGCAATTTTCGGTTTTTTGCCGACCGGTTCCGCAGGTTTGCCGCCCAGCAGGAGATTGAGCAGTTTGATCATCCCGCTCAGGCCGGAAAAATCGGCCTCCACCTTTTCCTTTTTGTAGTCGGTTACGAGTTCGAAGGAATCCAGCTTCAGGCGTTCTTTGAGGGTTTCCTGGAATTGATCGGCGTAGAGCACTTCGTCGATTAAGCCGACTTTTTCCGCGTCGGCGGCGGTGAACAACCCCTGGTCGAGATAAATTTTTACCTGATAATCTTTCAGGCGTCGGTCGGCGGCAATCGTATCGAGCATCTCGGCATACACGTCATCGACCAGCGCTTCGAGGCTTTCGCGGAGCGGTTGGCTCATTTCGCGGCGGCAAAGCGGCTCGGCGGCGCCTTTATACTTGCCCATCTGTAGGGCCTCAAACTCCAGACCCAACTTGTCCAGCAAGCCTTTATAGAACGTAACTTCCAGCCTAACGCCGGGAATCAACAACATGCCGGAGGGAGGCATAAATATTTTCTCGCACGCCGCGGCCAGGAGGTATTGGCTGCTAGTAGCGGTCGTCAGCTCGGCGAAGACGGGCTTTCCGGCTTTTCGCAAGCGGGAAATGGCGGCACGCAATTCGTAGATTTTGCCGCGACCAATGGCAAGGTCGTCGAACTTCAACCACACAGCGGCCACACGCTCGTCGCCGGCAGCCGTATCCAGCCGCCGGATGAGACTCGCCAGAGAGGGCTGCAATTCGCCGAATATGCCGGGCGGCGTCGGGCCTTCGGGATATTCGCCGCGGAGGGTGATTTTCACCACGAGCGGTTTTTTCAGAGAGGGTTTCTTTTCTTTCGCCGCTTTTTCCGAGGCTTTCTCTGTCGCTTGCTTTTCGGCAGCCGAAGGTGCAGGCTCGTCCTCCGCCCAGGACTTCGCGGCAAGGAACGATATGTTCAGGGCCACAACAAAACCGCCTAGCACGAACAATCTCGATAAACTTGACATTAGAACACCTCTTTCTTTTGTAAGCATAGAAGACTAACCAAAAGGATGACGATAATTCGCTTGTGCGGTTGATTATATCACTTTGCCGGAGAAAAAGAAACTTGTGAACGCAACCGGCAAGATCGCTATAGACCGTACAACCAGCCTACGAAAACAGGTTTGTTGATAACCTCTTCCTGCCAGGGGGAAAGCTAAATTTTTGTCGGAGAGTTTTTTGGTAAGAACGACGAGGGTGAAGTATGCCGCCGCAAGACAGCCCGAATGCCCCTTATCCTCACCAAACCATAAGTGAAGACGCCCTGGCCGCAATTTGGGAGCGGATAAATCGTCTGACGGCCGCCAAGGCCGGTGCGGCTCCGGTCGGCGACTCCGGCAAACGTACCATCGCCGAGGAACGCGGCGAGTTCATGCCGCTGGAGCCGGATTCGCTTCAGGCGGCCGGATTGGCCGAAAGCGAAGTCGAAGCGCTGGCTTTAAAGTATCTTTTGGCGTGCGGGGAAGCGGCGGGCAGAGAGATCGCCGACCAGGTGAAATTGCCTTTCTTGCTGGTCGAACCGCTCCTGCGCCAGATGAAAAACAACCAGCTTGTCGTGCATCGGGGCACGGCGCCGATGAACGACTTCGTTTACCAATTGAGCGAATTGGGCCGGGAACGAGCGCGGCGACTGGCGCAGCATTGCACCTATTTCGGCGCAGCTCCGGTCGGCCTGAAAGACTACGTCGCAGCCGTGCAGGCTCAATCGCTCACTAAACAGCAGCCTACGGCCGAGGACCTGAACCGCGCCTTCGCCGATCTGCTTCTCAACCGCGAGGTGCTTCGTCGGCTGGGGCCTGCGCTTAATTCGGGGCGCGGGCTGTTCCTGTTCGGTCCTTCCGGCAACGGAAAGACCAGCATCGCCGAGCGCATCACTGCCGCATTCGGCGAAACGATCTGGATTCCGCGCGCCATCGGCGTAGATGGCGAGATTATCCGCCTGTTTGATCCCGTTAATCACGAGGAAATTCCTTTGCCTTCCGGCGGCGGCCTGCTGGATCGGCGGCACATCGACAAACGCTGGGTGCGTATTCGCCGGCCGACGATCGTTGCCGGAGGCGAGTTGACAATGGCCCAACTCGAAGTAACCGTCAACGCCGTAACCGGCATCTGCGAAGCGCCGCTTCAACTGAAGAGCAATTGCGGGACGCTGGTGATCGACGATTTCGGGCGACAGCGGATGCGCATCGACGAATTGTTGAATCGCTGGATCGTGCCTCTGGAAAGGCGGCAGGATTTTCTCAGCCTGCCCAACGGCAAAAAAGTTCAGGTTCCCTTCGACCAGTTGGTGGTGTTTTCCACGAATCTGGAGCCGCGGGCATTGGTGGATGAGGCGTTCTTGCGGCGTATTCCCTATAAAATCGAAGTTCACGATCCCACGGAAGAAGAGTTTCACAAACTGTTCGAGATGTTCGGTCGCCGGCTGGGAGTGGCCTATCGCCGCGAGGCAGTGGACTATTTGATTAAACACCACTACAGGCAGGCCGGACGAGCGTTTCGCTTTTGCCATCCCCGCGACTTGTTGCTGCAAGTGCTTAATTATTGCAAATTTCACGGTCGGCCGCCGGAGATGAACCCTGAATATTTCGACCGTGCAGTGGAAAACTATTTCGCCGTATTATAGTGCTTGAGCAACTACGGTGCGCCGGAATACCACCCCTTGACCGATTCAGCCGAGTATCCGTTTCCAGCGTTCCAGGTTCCAGCGGGCTTTTTCGGCAGGCGTCAGCTTGCTGAAATCCGGCAGGGTGGCCGGCTCGGATTTTCTAACAGGCGAAGACGTTGGCGGCTTTACCACACCGGACCTTGTGCCGGCGTAGCCGGAAACCGTGTCCGTGCGTTTCAGGTCGTCGGCCAGCGATCGCTGAGGACAAATGCCCAATCGCTGCAAAGCGCCGTGATAGGCTTTGACGGCTTCGGCGGGCGATAACTGCTCGTCGGCCACGGCGCGGAGATACTCGATAAAACTGAGCTGATGTTCGGCGTTGTTGATTTTTCGGCCATAGAGGGCGACGCGTGCGCCGTACTTCTTCGCCTCCCAGAGCATGTAGTAAGCGTCGAAGGTCGTACCGGCCGAACCGCCGAGAATGCCGACCACCAGCGATGAATCGTAGCGTGCAAGCATTTCCATAATTTCCGGTCCGTGATAGGCGATTTTCAAGAACAGGGGCCTGCCGCGACCGGTTACGCCCGCTAATGCCCGCACGATATGATCCGCCACAAAGCGGCCGATGTCAGCGGGTGGGCGCGGCGGCGCATTCGGATCGAAAACCTCGAGGAAATGCCGAAAGCCCTTCGCTTCAGCCTCTAGCCGGAAAGATTTGTATGCTTCCAAAGTTTGGCGGTCAAGTTCGGCGTCGTTGTTGAAGGTCACGGAATACAAGCCTAAATCGGCTCCCAAACGGCGCTCTTCCGGCGCACAGAGGGCCTTGCCGCATTGAATGTGGTCAATCGTTGCCGTGCGGAAGGGCAGCGAAGGCTGAGCGGCATATTGTCCTCCGCCGCCGGCCAGCCAGATGTCGGTCGTGTCATTCGCGCGCACGGCAGGCGTAACATGGCTTTTGTCGAACAGCCGTTCTTTGATAGTCAGAATTTCGTTTGTGCTCGCGCTCATGAGCATAATATCCACCAGCCCTTGCGCTACGATGTCGCGCATCAACTGACGGTATTCGGCCAGAGTGCGGAATCGGGCTTCGCCGGCGTGATATTCGGGACTCCGACCCGGCGCCGAAAGCCCATAGGCCATGTCCGCATCTTTGGCGTCGGCGATAATAAACTCTCGGCACGAGGAATCGGCCAGAATGTGCGCCAGTTTTCGGTCTAAAGATTTTTCTTGCACGGAAGACATCTTTCAACCATTCTCCAAAAGGTCTCGATACACGGCGGCCACGTCTGCGGCCATCACATAGTCGGAAAAACAGGAAACCTGGCGTTGGAAAGCGGCAGTCCGAATCTTTGCCCAATCATAACCGCCGTCCATCACGGCGGCAATCGCCGCCGCCAGTTCACGCGGATTGCCAGGCGGAACCAATAGACCGGTTGCGCCATGCCGTATGACTTCCCCCATGCCAGGAATGTCAGTAGCAATTACCGGTGCGCCCCAGGCCATGGCCTCGAGAACCACCATCGGCAGTCCTTCGCCGTAAAGACTGGGCAAGACGAACAAGTCCAGGCGTTGCAGTTCGGCGGCTATGTCGCGCTGAAATCCGACCCAGGAAACATGCTCCTGCAAGGAAAGCTCTCGGATTAGGACGGCGATTTGTCTTTCGTACTCAGGCGATTCAAACGTGCCCACCGCTCGCAAGTGAACCTCTCGTCCTTCGTTGCGCAAGAGGGCTAAAGCTTCCAGGAGCACTTCTACGCCCTTTCGCGGACGAAAAAGAGCCGCCGTCCCTATGATCCAGGATTTCTGCGGCTTGGGCCGAGCGAGCAGTTGCTGCGGCCCCTTTACGCCGTTATAGACAATAGCGATGCGTTGTGGGGCAAAGCCCTGGCAGACCGCCTCCTCAGCCATCACACGTGAAACGGCTATCACCCGACTGACATATTGCAAGCCCAAACGCTCCACGAAAGCATTCCAACGATCCCGCCCTCCACGACCGGTGTTCTTCCGCGTCGGGCTGTGAAAATGATATATCAGCGGTACGCTCGTCAAGCGGGAGGCAACGGCACCGACCAGCAGGCCGCGAACGGTGTGCGCATGCAACAGGCGATAATTTTCCGCGCGTACAATGTCGGCCACACGCCACGCTTTGTGCAAATCGAACTTCGTCCACATCGGCAATTCATAAAGCGGGGCCGACCGCGACTCGCACAAAGCGGGAAAAACATCCGGCTTCAAACACACAAAGCCGACGGAAAAACCGAAATCCGGTAACCGTCCGGCCAGCAAGTCTTGCACCCGCTCCGCGCCGGCGTAGTACTCGCCGTTGATCAAGTGCAGCACCGGCAAGGTTCCACGCGCGGCAAGAGTCCCCACAATCGCAGGGCTTTCAATATCTGTACTCGTTTGCAGGTTGTTTGTCATGGAGTTTGTCGAAACAAATCGTAAACAGGGCCAAAAAATGTAATCCTAATAGGCGTTTTTCCGGCTAAGCACCACCCAGGGCGTCTTCAGCAAGATGGCAAAGTCCAACCACAAAGACCATTCACGGATATATCGCAGGTCGTATTCCAGGCGTTTTTGAATTTTTTCCGGCGTATCAGTTTCGCCGCGCCAGCCGTTGACCTGCGCCAAGCCGGTGATGCCTGGCTTGATTTTGTGCCGCAGCATGTAGCCGACAATTTGCGAACGAAAAACCTCATTTTGAGATTGAGCATGTGGCCGGGGCCCGACCAGGGACATGCTGCCTGCAAGGACGTTGAACAGTTGCGGCAATTCATCGAGTGACATGCGGCGTAATACTGCACCGAGCGGCGTAACCCGTGGGTCGTTCCTGCGTGCCTGAACAATCTCCGGCCCATCTTCGCACACTGTCATGGTGCGAAACTTCCACACCCGAATTTCGCGGCCGTCCAGGCCGTAGCGACGTTGGCGGAAAAATACCGGCCCGGCCGAAGTGAGCTTGATGGCCGCCGCAATCAGGAGCATAGGCAAGGCAGCCAGGAGCAAAAAAATCGTCCCCAGCACTAAATCGAACAGCCGTTTGGCCAGACCATCTACGCCATAAAGCGGCGACTCGAAAACGCTCACGACCGGCAAGCCGAGAATATCACTCCAGCGAGAATGCAATAATTGAAAGACGAAGATGTCCGGCACCAGGTAAACGGCAGTCGGCGTATCGCTGAGCCGGTCAAGTACGTCGCGGATGCGGTCTTCCGCCCGAAGCGGAAAGGTGATATACACCCGATCAATTCTTCCTGCTCCGGCCTGTTCCACCAAGTCTTGTAGGGTACCCAGCCGCTGCCCAATCTCTTTCGGAATAGGCGGATTTCGCACGTCGGGGCGGTCATCAAAAAATCCAGCCAGACGCAGTCCCAATTCCGGCGAGGCGTCAACGTTGCGTGCTAATTGAAAGGCCAGCTCATTTACGCCGACAATGGCGTAGGTTCGCGCGTTATAGCCCAGCGAACGCAACCCCCACAGGACAATCCGCGTGCCCATTCGCCCAATGACAATCAGCGCCGGAGCGGTAATAAACCAGGTAAACATCGAGATCCGCGAGAATGAGGCGACATGTCCGGCGGCAGCACCGATAAGAAGCAAGATCGCCAATGTAAATCCCCAACCGACAAGTGCGTTAGCCAATTCCCGGTGAGCCGTAACGCCGCGCCAGCTTCGGTATAAGCCCACGCCTTCGGCCACCAGGAAGTAAACCACGATAGCCACGGCGGCGATGCTCGTAAGCCGATCTGTGGAAAGATTTACGCCATAGGGAAGAGAAAGCAGTAAACCAATGATAATCCCAATGGCATCGGCAAAACGATACCACACACCCAGCAAAGACAAATGCTGGTAGATTTTTCGGGTTTCCGGCATTAGAGAACCTATTCCCGGCCGCTTTCTGACAGCAAAAAATTTACCCTGTTTTTCTAACCGCGTTCAATTTTGCAGGTTTACCCAACAATTGTAGTTTACGGAACCACATCAACCGCCCAGTCTGCTCAAATTATCAAGGCAAACAATTGTTAGGACGATATTGGCTATAACAGTCTTACCCAACACATCGCTTTGTTTCGTTTGTTTGTTTTTGGTGGTCCTAACCATGAATTCAAAAATACCTCAATTAACGATCTTGCTTGTTGGTATTGTGCTGTTAAATTGTCATTTCGCTTTTGCAGGAAATCTCGCCGAAGAGGAGTTTAATTCCCCTCAAGCACTGGCCGCGCGAGTAAATCAACTGGAAGCCCAAACACGGGCACTCCAGGCCGAGGTACAATGGCTCCGCGAACATCCCGCGCGGTTGCCGGAAGTCGAAGCTACTCCAACCGGCATCCAATCCGACTCTCCCGTTCAAGCCGACCAAGAAGAGTTCTACACTATCGAAGAGTTACGCGAGGAAATGAAGAAATTCGCCTGGAAGAAGGGCGATTTCAGCATCATTCCTTATGGCTTTCTCTGGGGCAATATGGTCTATTCCACGGAACGCACCGCGCCCGGCTCTTACACACTTTATGTGTATTCCGCGAGTATCGCACCGGAAGACGAGTTCGTTGTTGACGCGCGAAACACCCGCTTAGGCTTTGACGCAACCGGACCCAAAGTGCCCTTTTTCGATTTCGCTTCCAGCGGCGGCAAGGTGGAGGTGGATTTCCAAAACAGCGTCCTCAGTACGGAAAATAAGCCGACCATCATGCTCCGCCATGCTTACGTGGAAGTAAAAAACGAAGAGTTCCGTTTGCTCTTCGGCCAAACCTGGGACGTGATTTCGCCGCTGCTGCCGGGAACGTTGATGTATTCCGTCGGGTGGGACGGCGGCAACATCGGCTACCGTCGGGCACAGCTTCGTGGGGAACGCTTCTTGGCTTTTTCCGACGTGTCTTTGCTTACCGCCCAGCTTTCGCTTAATCAACAAGTGTTTGAGGACGGCACTTCCACAATCCGCGGCGAAACGCCGGACTGGCCGATTGTTGAAGGTCGTGTTGCCTGGACCCTCGGCCCACGCGGAAAAGGGTGCCATCCGATCACAGTCGGTCTCTCAGGCCATGTGGGCGAAGAGCAATTTGATCATACGATCATCGGGCCGAACAATCGCCGCCGCACCTGGTCCGGGAACGTCGATGTGCGCGTGCCCTTCGGCGAACGGCTCGGCTTCCAGGGCGAATGGTTCACCGGCGACAATCTCGGCGCCTTCCTCGGCGGCATCGGACAAGGCGTTGATCCCATCGGACTCAACACCATTCGCTCCACCGGCGGTTGGCTCGAAGTGTGGTACTACTGGACGCCGAAACTGCACAGCCATGTGGGCTACTCGGTCGATGACCCGAATGACAACGACCTTACGGCTACCGGCGGCAAACGCTATAACCAATTCTACTACGGCAACTTGGTTTATGACTTAACGAAGAGCTTCCTCATCGGACTGGAAGTCAGTTCCTGGAGGACCTTGTACGTCGGACAACTGCCGGGCGAATCGGTACGTTGCGAATTCGTGGCCAAATACGGCTTTTAACGCCTCGATGCCGGGCGATTGACTTCAGCCGTCGCGGGCAGCGCGAATCAATTCCGCCGCACCCTGGGCTAAAAGTTCTTCGGCCAGGCGTCGGCCTAAATCTTCGGCGTTGCTCAGGGGAGCGGAAAGACGCGCTTCCAGCAGCCGTGCGCCATCGAGGCTTAATACCCGACCGCGGAGCGAAAGCTTTTCGCCTTCCACGGAAGCAAAAGCAGCCAGCGGCGCCCGACATCCGCCATCGAGGGCCGAGAGCCAACTCCGCTCCGCCAACACCGCAGCACGGGATGGAAGATGATCCAGAAGGGCAAGTCGTCGCAGCACCTCGTGATCGTCCGCGCGACACTCTACGGCCAAGGCACCTTGCCCGACTGCCGGCAGCATGATTTCTAACGACAGCCGCTCGGAAAGTCGATAGCCGAGGCCCAATCTTTCCAGACCGGCTTCGGCCAGCACCAGCGCCTGGAAGCCGCCTTGAGCCAATTTTCGCAATCGCGTATCGACGTTACCGCGGATCTCGCAAAATTGCAAGTCCGGGCGGAAGTGGGCCAATTGTGCCCGCCGCCGCAGACTGCTCGTGGCAATCGTCGCGCCTTTCGGCAATTGAGCCAGCAGGCTGCCATCGCCGGAGATGAGGACATCGCCGGCCGGGCCGCGCTCCGGTATGGCCGCCAACGTCAGACCTGCTACGCCGGCGGTAGGCAAATCCTTAAGGCTATGGACTGCCACATCCACCTGCCCTGCCAGCAAAGCGGCTTGAATCTCTTTGGTAAATACTCCCTGTCCGGCAATTTCTTCCAGGCTGCCGCGAACACGGTCGCCGCGAGTAGTGATCGGGACCAGTTGAACGTCGACGCCGAATGTTTTCAGCCTTTTAGCCACCCCTTCGGCCTGGCGAATGGCCAGGGCGCTCCGGCGGGTTCCCAGGCGAAGCAGCATGCACCCTATCCTTGAAGCAATATCCTAGTGAAACCAGTTATCTCGTAAACCTGCTTCATTCAGCTTGTCCGCTATCAACGCTTTTTTCCCCGAGTTTGGGCAGCTCTTGCGGCGGCACCACTACGCCGCAACTGACGATAAACTGGCAGGCTTGATCGAAACTCATATCCAGATCGATGCATTCGCTTTTCGGCACCGCAATCGTACAACCGGTAATCGGTACCGGCGAGTAAGGCACGAATACGGTCAATACCGGCTCCGCCGCTTGAGTATGAATCGTGGCCAGTCCTTCACTGGTAACAAAGCCGATGGACCAGATGTTTTTTCGAGGATACTCGACAGCTACAATTCGTGTAACCTGAAGCTCCCGGCGATTAAACAGGAAATCGCTCACCTGCTTGACCGCGGAATACACCGCCCGCACGCCCGGCAGCCGTAAGATGAGGCGTTCGAAAAGGTCGGCGAAATAGCCTCCGATGCCGGCGGCCATGGATTTGCCCAGGAGATACAGCAAGAGTACAAAAAACAGCAGAAATGTGGGAATGGCGTAATAGGGCCGCAAGTAGGTCAAGTCAATATAGCGGCGATAGTAATCCATGCCGGTCAGTAGCGGCACGCTCCCAGGATTTTTCCGCACCCGTTCGTAAACCTCGAAGGGAATAAACGAATCATCGCCCAACCGCCGATAAGTTTCCCCTCGAAAATCAGCGGTCAGGGCCTCAGGCGTTGTCAAGGGCAAGTCTGCGCGGACATCAGCCAAATACCACAGCAGCCCTTCCCGGGCCCAATTCGTAACGGGTTCGAGCAAATAGCTCCGCGTAGTGTTCACCGCCCAAATGAGTATCAACACCGTAAGAAGCGGCGGGCTGAGTACGGCCAGGCCGCGAATCACCGCCCGACGAAACGAACGCAAGGCCGGCAAACGAAAACCGGTTCGCAGGGATTCGGCCATGGTGCGATCCTCCTCCTCAATACGCTACGACAATGTGGGCGATTCTTCCGGCAGCCGCAAGTTTTTCGCACCCCGCAAATCACCGGCGCGGGCCACGACGGCCACCCCTACGAATGCGGCGCCTGCTCGTTTCAAGACCCTGGCGATTTCCCCGCAGGTGGCGCCCGTCGTAAGCACGTCATCAACCACCAATATCCGTGCTCCGCGCACAAGAAGCGGCCGGCGAACGTGAAATGCGCCGCGCACGTTTCGTCGCCTGCCGGAGGGAGAAAGTCCCGCTTGCAATCGCGTCTTTCGCCGCCGAACCAACCAGCCGCGTCGCCAGGGCACGTGGAATGCGTCCGACAGACAAGCGGCCAAATCTTCAGCGCTGTTCCTCCCCCGATAAAGCCGGCGACTCCAATGCATCGGGACCGGCAAGATTACTTCCGGCTGAAACGTCCTAAGCTGTTCGCCACAAAAGAGCCATAATAGTCGCCCCATCGCCAAAGTAAGAGGTTCGTAGCCGGGGTGCTTCATGCGCAACACGGCGCCTCGCAATCCAGAATGATACGCGCCGAGCGTCGCCACGGCGTCAAACAACGGCGGCTTGACTAAGCATTTTGGGCAGACCTCACCATCCCAAAACTCAGCGGATATTTCTCGCCCACAACACCGGCAACGATAAGATTCCCCCAACTGGAAACGCGCGATGCAGTCGTCGCAAAGAATGATGCCGTGCCGGTCTTCTCCATTAAGCAGTCCTCTGCCGCAATAGGCACATCGCGGCGGCAGAAGCAAATCCCGCCCCAGCTTGCAAAGTGAAAGTACTGCGCTCCACCAGCGGCTTTTCGGCCTGAACATGCAGCCTATGATACTCGTAAAAAAGAAATGCCACAATCGGAAAAACCCTTGCGCCGGCTGTGCGCTAGCGGCTGCCGGAGCAATTTTCATCCTGCCCTTTTGCCCAAAGCCGCAACTTCTCCAGGCGAAAGTCATCGAAACAATCAGCCTCAATCGCCCGACGTGCTTCGGTCATCAGGCGTTGGTAATAAGTCAGATTATGGATAGTGAGCAAAATAGGGCCGAGCATCTCCCTGGCGGCGAACAAATGGCGAATATATGCCCGACTATGGCGGCAAGCGACACAGCCGCAACAGGCCTCTAAAGGCTGTTCGTCATGAATAAATTTCGCACTCCGCACTCTGATAGGTCCTTCGTCGGTAAAGGCCACGGCATTTCGGCCGTTTCGCGTCGGCAAAACACAATCAAACATGTCGATGCCGCGGCGAACGGCCTCGAGGATGTCTTCCGGCCGTCCCACGCCCATCAGGTACCGCGGCTTGTCCGCAGGCAGTTCCGGAACGGTAATTTCCAGGACGCGGAGCATCTCAGCTTGAGTTTCGCCGACGCTCAGGCCGCCGACGGCATAACCTGCAAAATCCATCGCCCGCAATTCTCTGGCACACTGGATGCGCAAATCGGCTTCCAGCCCGCCTTGAACGATGGCGAACAAAGCCTGATCAGAGCGTGTGGCGACTTCTAAGCTCCGTTTCGCCCAACGGACGGTGCGTTCAGCAGCCTCAAGAAGAGTATTCCGTTCGGCAGGCAAGCCGACTACGTGATCCAGGACCATCGCCACATCCACCCCCAAGGCTTCTTGAATGGCGATAACTTTCTCCGGTGAGAGCGTCATCAGGCGGCCGTCGATGTGCGAACGAAACTGGGCGTATTCTTCGCAGACCATCGTACGTTCGGCGAGACTGAAAAGCTGATAGCCGCCGCTGTCGGCCAGTATCGGTCGGTTCCAACCCATGAAACGATGCAATCCGCCCAATTCGGCGATGACTTCCGGGCCGGGTCGCAAGGCGAGATGATAGACATTGCCCAGAATCATCTCCGTACCTGTGGCTTCAAGCTGTGCGGTATTCAAGCCCTTGACGGTGGCTTGCGTACCGACGGGCAAGAAGGCGGGCAGTTGCACAAGCCCGTGCGGCGTGCGAAGTTCACCGCGTCGCGCACCGCAGCCTTCGTCCACGTGCAACAAACGAAAGCCGAATCCGGGGGTAGTCATGAATCTTCGGCTCGCCGCCAAAAGTCTGGGTAGCCGGCCTGCTATTCACCCCGCAGTCGAAGCCCCAACGCCGCCAGCTTGTCGCGGACCTCGTTGAGACTGGTAACACCGAAATTCTTGCATTCCAGGAGTTCGTCCCCGCTGTGGCGAATGAGATCGCCGATGGTGTTGATCCCCAGACGGGTCATGCACTTTCGCGCGCGCACCGAAAGGTTGAGTTCGGAAATGGGCTTGGCCAGCAACGCCTGTTCGTCGGCGGAAAGTTGCTCCATCTCGAACAATTCGCCGCCGCGCTGGTCGGCAAGCTGGCCCAGCCGTAATCCCTTCGTAGCCAGCATTTCCTTGATTTCCACGAGGCTGGTTTCGCCGAAGTTTTTGCTGGCCAGCAGGTCCTGTTCTGTACAACGACAAAGATCGCCCAGCGTCGCTATGCCCATCCGTTGCAAGCAGTTTCGGCTGCGTACGGAAAGCTCGAAGTCGGAAACCGGAATGTTCAATACCTGGCTCAACCGATCACGTCGGCGTTGCGCCTCTTCGTCATAATACTGGCCGTAAGAAGCCTCAGCATCCTTGAGAAACAATCTTGCCCTGGGATGATCGGGAAAAGCGTCCAGCACCCGACGGAAACACTGTACGGCTTTGTCATACTGCTCATGGTCTTCGTAGAGCAAGCCGAGATTGATGAGCGAACCGAGATGGGTAGGAAACTGGTTGACGGCGCGGGAATACAACTCTATGGCCGTCTCGTCGTTGCCGTAGCGATCGTTTTCCATAGCCAGGCCGAACAGCGCCCCGGGATGTCGGGGGTCGGCCTCAACGGCGCGCTCATAGAGTGCCACAACTTCCTGGGGATTGCCGCCCAGGGCGGCGATGGTGGCCGCACGTTGAGCGAGATACTCGGCGGTTTGCTCCACGGCGCCGGAAAGGGAGTCGAGAATCTTTAACGCACCAGCCGCATCACCGGCACAGCGCATGGCTTCCGCCTGCCCCAATGCGCATTGATCAGCATCGTAGCCGGCTTTTGCCGCCGCAATGTAGTTTTCCTGCGCTGCGGCATATTCTTGACGGGCGAAATGGCACTTGGCCAGATAGAAGCGGGCCATAGCCCCGCCGTCGGCTTGATGGAGCACCTCGATAGCCCGATAATACCGTCCTAACAAGTAGAGGCACACGCCTAACCGGACATTATCGGCAGGCGAAAGCTCTCCGCGGGCTTGCAGCTCGTTGACGGCGTCGCGCAGCACGGCATATTGGGAAAAATCCCGGGAAATGGCCTCGCGCATCTTCTGCACCTCGCGCGGCCCGAACGTGTCGCTCATCAACACCATGCTTTTCAGATCAATACCGGCGGTTTGTATCATTGCCCACTGCTCCTGCGCATAAAAAACGGCAAACGCTAACAAACAAAAAAGCCAGCGAAGGGAGTCGAACCCTTAACCCCCGCATTACGAATGCGGTGCTCTGCCAATTGAAGCTACGCTGGCAAGTTGTTTAGTATCAATAAGTTGCGGCAACAGCAGGCCTCGGCCCCGCCGCAATAATTGCCGCATTATGAATCTTCTAAACCACTAATTTTAACGCAAACATCTTTTCCTGCCAAGTCCTGCCGCCGTTCGCTCTACGGCAATAGATCACCCTCCTGTGAAGATAAATAATGAAAGAGTACCTTTGTTTTATCAAGATGACCTTGGTCTGCCAAAGTATTTGCTGCTGTTTCCCAATATCAACACTACATATAATTGACGCTTGGGTGCACCTTTTCGTGGCCCTCGGTTGCCGATTTTGTCGATGTTGCGGATGGAATTTTCGCCGACTATAATGTTGGGTACTAGGAAGATATGGGGATAAGGATTCCCTGCTTAAAACAGAAAGGAAGGATGTCAAGTATGCTCCTTGCTCTTTCCCTGGTTTAGATCACTTAGCAGGGCTTGGAACGCTTTGGAGGAGTATCGTCCAGTCCGTCGCCCATGCCCGCCAACCTCACTCCGCAATACTTAAAGGCCGAAGAAAAGTATCGTCGGGCAACCAGCCTGGAAGAAGAGTTGCAATGCCTTCAGGAGATGCTTCGGGAAATACCGAAGCATAAAGGCACGGATCATCTCCAGGCGGAGCTGAAGGCGAAAATCGCCAAGGCGAAAAAGGAACTGGCCGCTGAAAAAAGCACAGGCCGGAAAACACGCGGCCTGAGGATTCCGCGACAAGGCGCCGGTACGGCCGTGCTGCTCGGCGCCCCGAACACCGGCAAAAGCCAGTTGATTACCTCCTTGACGCGCGCCGCGCCGGAGATTGCTCCTTATCCCTTTACGACCACCGTGCCGGCGCCGGCCATGATGCCCTGGGAAGACGTGATGGTGCAGTTGATCGACACGCCGCCGATCACAGCGGAGTACCTGGACCCTCATTTACACAGCATCATTCGTGGGGCCGATTTGGCCTTGTTGTTGGTCGATCTGGAGCATGAAGCCGGCATCGACCAGTGCAAAGAAGTGCTGGATCGTTTGAACCGCACCAAGACCAGACTGGCCGCGAAATCCTATCTCGATGAGAACGATGTCGGCTTGTCTTATACCCAGACGTTCCTGGTGCCCAACAAGATTGATGTTCCCGAAGCTTCCGCGCGACTGGAACTACTCCATAAGCGGCTGCCGCTGGAGTTTCCGGAATACGTCATTTCGGCCAAGCACGGCACCGGCCTGGAAATCCTGCGTGAGGCGATCTACAAGGCCCTGGACATAATCCGTGTATATTCCAAGCCTCCTTCGGCGAAAGAACCGGACTGGGAACGGCCCTTTACGCTGCGCCGCGGGAGTCAGCTTGTGGAGCTGGCCGCCATGATTCACAAGGACTTCGTGGAGAAGCTGAAGTTCGCCCGCGTCTGGGGCAAGGCTGTTCACGACGGCACACAAGTCAAAGGCGACTATGTGCTTCAGGACAAAGATGTGGTAGAAATACACGTGTAGCCGAGAACGCCGCTTGTCGGTTTTCGCTGCGCCGGATTTATGACCAATCACGAACTTGCTGCGGCCTTCGACCAGATCGCCGACCTGTTGGAGTTTCAAGGGGCTAACCCGTTTCGCGTGCGCGCTTATCGAAACGCCGCCAGGGCGATTCACGATTTACCGCAAGCGGCCGTCGATCTCGTGGCCGAGCGCCGCGACGCCCTCAGCCGCATCGAAGGCATCGGCAAAGACCTGGCCGAAAAAGCCGCCGTGCTGCTGGAAACCGGCTCCCTGCCGCTCCTGGAAGAGCTTCGCGCCGCCGTGCCGGAAAGCGTCCTGGCGCTGCTGCGAGTGCCGGGCCTGGGGCCGAAGCGCGCCGCCCAGCTCTTTCACGAATTGAATGTGGCCACCCTGGAACAATTGCGCCAGGCCTGCGAAGAACACAAAATTCAGGCCTTAAAAGGGTTCGGACCTAAACTCGAGGCGGCCATCCTGGAAGGGCTGGACCTGGCCGACGAATCGCAACGTCGCATCCTCTGGATTGAAGCGGATCAGATTGTCCAGGAAATACTCCGCCACCTGCATGGCTGCCGCGCGATCTCGCGCATCGCCGCCGCCGGCAGCTATCGTCGCGGAAAGGATACGGTGGGTGATCTGGACTTTCTGGTCGTGGCGCACGACGCCGCAGAGGCTATGGACCGGCTGGCCAAACTGCCTGCCGTCGAGAGCGTGCTGCAACGGGGCGAAACGAAGATGTCCGTCCGCCTTTCCAGCGGCGTGCAAGTGGATCTGCGCGTGGTTCAGGCGGAATCTTTCGGCGCAGCCTTGCAATACTTCACCGGCTCGAAAGAGCACAACATCATGCTGCGCAGCAGAGCGAAACTGAAAAACCTGAAAATCAACGAATACGGCGTCTTTCGCGGCGAAAAGGCCGTCGCCGGTCGGGAAGAAGAAGAAGTCTATGCCGCCCTGGACCTGCCGTGCTTTCCCCCTGAACTACGCGAGGCCCGTCGGGAGTTCGAGTGGGCCGACACCGGTCAACTGCCGAAGCTCATCGAACTTGAAGACCTGTGCGGCGATTTGCACGCCCACAGCACCTGGACCGACGGTCAGGCGACGATCGCCGAAATGGCCCAGGCTGCAAAAAAACGCGGCCTGAAATACCTCGCCATTACCGATCATTCGCAGCGCGTGGCTATGGTCGGCGGCCTGAACGCCGAACGGCTCCGGCAGCAATGGGCGGAAATCGACAAACTCAATCGCCGACTGCACGACTTTACGGTCCTCAAGGGCGTGGAAGTGGATATTCTCGAAGGCGGCGGATTGGACCTGCCCGACGATCTTCTCGCCGAAGCCGATTGGGTCGTCGCCAGTATTCACTACGGGCAGAACCAGCCGCGTGAACAAATCACGCGCCGCGCCATCGAAGCCCTGGAAAACCCTTACGTTCATGTTCTGGGGCATCCGACCGGACGAATGTTGCTCCGCCGCAAGCCCTATCAGATCGACCTGGAAGCGGTTATGAAAGCGGCCAAAGTGAAGGGGAAGATGCTGGAACTGAATGCTCATCCGCAGCGGCTCGATCTGGACGATGTCGCCTGTGCCGCGGCAAAGTCGCTGGGCGTGCTGATCGCCATCGGCACCGACGCCCATCACGCCGACGGTCTGGATGTGCTCCGCTGCGGCGTGCTTCAGGCGCGGCGCGGCGGGCTGACGAAGGCGGATGTCGTCAACTGCCTCACCTGGCCGCAACTCCGCGAACTCCTCGCCCGCGCACGTGCCCCCAAGTAGCAGAATATCGGCCGGCGGCACGCTCCGAAAACAGACTATCTGGGCAGGAAGTCCTGAACGACAGTTACTTCACGAACCTGCCGACTATCAGGCTCGAAGACGCGAATCTTTACTTGAATGCCGCGCAAGGGATACGGATAGGGCGGCGAAGTCAATTTCTCAGTATCGTCGTCAACAATCCCGTTACTGTTATCGTCCAAGCCATTCAAGGCCTGTCCCGGCGTGCGTCCCGGCGTGCCGCTTAGACCAGGCGCTCCCTCAGTTTCGTAATGTGTGGACCAAGTATCGTAGGCGTTAAGCACCAAGTTAGGGGCCACAGGGTGCCTGCCCGCAGCAGAAAAACGGCCCGTTCCCGGATGTCCCAAGTCCACGTAGCCGCCTATTTCGGGGTCCCAGGCTTTCACGTCGAAGCCGATGACATTTGTAAGGATGATGTCGTCGACAATGCGAGAGCCGGCTGGCAACAACACGTCATCCGCCCAAGGGGCAGGCTCCCCGCTCAGCCTGGAAGTCTGATTGTGCCAAAAATCGATCTTCACCTTTTCGCTTGGGACATTACTGAGTGGAGGGGCTGCAAGGTTATAGTTTGTATTTGAACATTCGCTCAAGGTTGGCAAACCTAATTGCCCCCAAAGTCTCGCGTCAAAAGGAAACGTGCTAGGGTGTGCGAACCGGCATTCGCGGCGCGTCAAATCGCCGAGCGTGTTCGCTACAACCAGATCGTTACCGTCCGGTCGGGCAGAAATATCGTAATCGCGATAGTAATTTGCAACTTGTGTGTTGGCGGGCAGGGCGTTCGGCACTACTAATAGCACGCGACGGTGCAGCGTGCGACCGCGAAGAAACCATGCCACCTCGGCCACATCGGATTGGATCGTCAGACCTCCGCAACGGCCGATGAACGGACGCCCGGTGCTTCGAGTGGTAAACATCAGAATGTCGTCGAAATCGCCCACCGTCAGGTCCGGTTGGTTGGTTTCGCTGTTAACGGCTACCGTGCTGGGCAAGACCATTCCTGTCGTAGTCCCAACCGGCCCTTCGATGTACTCGAAATAGCCTTCGTTATCTTCCGGCCTTCGCGGCGGGTCCATAATTACGGTTACACCGGCGAGGTCCTGTTGCAGCCGTGCGGCGGCCAGGCGGAGCCGTTCGGCGGCTTCGAGCATCGAACGGCTGTTGGTGATCCCTTCGCCGACGCGGCCGAACATGGCCACCACCGCGCCAAGGAGCAGCAGGGCCAGAGTAGTCGTAATCAGAATTTCAACCAGCGTATAGCCTGACGGACGCAAGGAAGAAAAAGGCCGATTCATGGCTACCTCACGCTTTTCCTAACTTATTACCTGCTAAGCACTTCGGTCAAGAATGCCCCCCCTCGGCACCATGGCCCTGGGACGACAGAAGAAAGCGTAGAAATCAATTCTTCCCGCCGCAGTTTGCCGAGGGAGTGCAAACCATCCGCCCTGTAACTTTCGGCCCGCTTGCCCTGCTTATATTCGACCCTGATTCTACGGAAAAGTCAACCGTTTTTTTGCCGGGTGAGGAACGAATCGCGTACCAGACGGCGACGGCGGCCAAGAGCACGGCAAAAACCGAAAACATCAGCGGATATGCCGGCCAATTGATTATTCCGGCTATGCGGACCATGCCGCCGGCCAGCGGAGCGCCCAGAAGTTGGCCCAAATCCCACATCGCCAGAATCAGCACCGTCGCCAGCCCCCGGTGTTCCAGGGGAAAAACGACGCTACCGGCGGCCACCACCGAAGGAAACAGCACCGCGTGCGAGCAACCGAAGCCGATAGCCGGCAAAATGAGCATCCATTCAGACTTGACCGGCAGGAACAGGAGCAGGCTGAGCGCCAGGCCGCTTAACCCTAGAAGGATGACTTTTCGGGGGCCGAACCATTCCGCCCAACGTCGGGTAAGAACGCGGGTAATGATTGCCGCCAGGGCGTAAACCAGGAAAAAGAGGCTCAGCCGCGGAATGCCGAGATTCTCCGAAAAGGTGCGCAAGAAGACGCCCGGCAACCCTAAGGCCATCCCCATTGCCACTGCCACAAGCAACACCGGTCCCGGCAAATAGCGACGCAAGAGGCCGAGCGCGGCCAGGGGACTGAAGAGAGGTGAAGTGCGAGGGTGGAAAAACGCCTTCCAGGAAATTTTGCCTTTTTCGCCTGAGCTGCCGCACGCACGCTTCGGAGCTAAGGAAGCCTTATGTGGTTCGCCTTTCGTAGCATTCCAGGCGAAAGGCAGGGCCAGAAGGCCGAGCACTGCAGCGGAAACGAACATGACCACAATCTCTGTGCGATCTTTTTCCAGCATTCCCAGGAGAACATCGCCTAGGAGCGTGCCCACCACCATGCCCAGAAAACCGGCCGTGCCGAGCATACCGACCAATTCGGCCATGCGTCGCGTCGGGCCGCAAGTGGAAATGAAGGTCATCGAAGCGCCGTTTATGCCGGCCAGAGCACAACAGTACAAGATGCGCAGCACGTAAATCGCCGGACATTGATAGCTTCCTACCGCGAGATGGGCGATACAGGTCAGAGCAAATAGAAGCAACGAACAAATCCATAACGGGCGGGCGCCATAGCGGTCGAGCCAGGCGCCGATGGCCAGGCGGGTGAAGAGGCTGCCGACCATGCCTACGCCGACAATCCACCCTAGATGAAATTCGCTTCCGCCCAGGAACAGGACAAAGTCGGCATAGCGGAAGAGCAAGGCGACGGCCACCATCGTCACGGCGTTGGCCAGATAGGCCAGCCAAAACGCCCGGCCGTAAATATACTTCTGCCCAGTCGAAGAAACATCGACGGCAGCCGGCGAGGACAGAAAACGATTGTGAAGTATTTTTCTCGGAGGGGCTTGGGTAGGCGTACTCATCGCAATTCGGCAGGGAATGGTCCCCCAGCTTTTATATGATTGTACACGAAAGTGTTTGCCTCGTCAGCAACAACCCGAAAAAATCCGGCAACTGCTTTCTCTGGCGGAAAAAGACGCATCAACCGCCGGATACAGGCCGAAGAACAGGAAGCGATCCATCGGGCGTCGGCTGGCCGCTGCGGACCGGCGCGCGACTCTCACCTGCTAAAAAGTTGTCGATCACGGCCTCATTTTGCAGGCGTTCAAAGTAGTCGGCCATCGCCAGACGGAGCTTCTTTTCGTAGAGGTCGCGGTAGATTTCATCGCGGACTTGCTCGAAGGCTACATTTATCGGCTTGGTATAGCCTTCGCAGCGGAGAATGACAAACTTGTCGCCGATCTGAATAATGCCGGAAAGCTCGCCGGGTTTAAGTTGAAAAGCCTCTTGCTCCAGCAACGGCTGCCCGCCGTGTTTCTTAATGGGCGGAATTTCGCCGCGCAGCGCCTGACTGCCCGGCTCCACGGAGTATTGGGCCGCCAGTTCACCAAAGTATTCAGCAGTATTTCGGCGGCGGGCCATCTCGAAGACCTGTTGAGCGCGTCGCTGATTATCCAGCACGATCGCCAGGCAGCGCACGCGCGGTCCGAAGTTCGCCTCATAGCCTTTGCGCAGGTCCTCCTCGGAAACTTCCACCTTGCCGCCGGCCAGCTTCTTCAAGGCAACCGTCGGCCAGATCACATCGCGGCGATAACTCTCAGGCGTCAATCCTTGCTGCTCTTTGATCATCTTCAGCCAGCCTTCCACATCGGCGGAACCGTCGGGCCGAGGCGGGGCGCCTAGCAGAGCGGCATGGGCGATCTCCTGGGACAAATCCTCTTCCGTAATCGTGATGTTGTATCTCTTGCACGCCTGCTCTATCAACTCCCGGCTAATCATCATTTCCAACGTTTCGCGGCCATGTCGGGCGATACACTCTTCGGCCAATTCCCGAATGCTTATGGCGTGGCCGTTTACGGCTGCCGCCACTCCCGGCATCTGCTTTTGCTTGATAGGGTCGTTCCAGATGTTTTCCACCTTCGCTTGAGATTGCAAACGACGAAAAACCTCCTGGGCGACGATCCGAAGCTTACGCTCGCGGATGCCTTCTTCCAAGGGCGGAGCAACCTGCTCAAAGCTCACGGGTCGGGCAGGGATCAAACCCTCGCGCTTCAGAATGACATATTGACCACCGGCTTCAATGACCGGCGAAACTTCCCCGTCAGCCATGCGAAAAACCGCCTCTTCAATTTGCGGATAGCTGCCGTGCTTGCGAATCGGCTGGATGACGCCCTTCAAACTGGCGCTGGGGGCGTCTTCCGAATAATCCTTGGCGAGGTTGCCGAACTCGTCCGGGTTGGCTGCCGCCTGGGCTTGCAGTTTTTTCGCCTTTTCCAGGTCGCTGACGGCGATGAGTCGTGCCCGCACCGCTTCGCCGTAAAGCGTCTCATATTCGCGCTGCACCTCTTCTTTCGTAACCGTTAGTTGATCGCGGGCCAACTTCCGCAGGGCGAGCATCGGCCAGATAATGTCTTCCATATATTGCTCCGGCGTGATGTCCCGCTCCTGTTTCAACAGCTTAAGCCATTGTTCCACCGAAAGGTTGAACCGCTTTGCTAACTGCTCGATTTCTCGGTCAACTTCCTCGCGGCTGACGCTAATCCCTTGACGCCGGCATTCATCCAGAATCAGCCACTTGTTGACCATGCTTTCCAACACTTCCTCGCCGTGGCGGCGAAGACACTCGCGGCCGAGGTCCTCGCGGGTGATGCGGCGATTGTTGACAATCGCCACGACGACGGGCACGGGTGGGCGGCCCTTTCTGCCGCTTTCCGCTACCTTCGGCTGCTCCTGCGGCGAAGGCGTCTTTTGCTCCTGCGCACGCTGTTCACTTTGAGCCGGCTTGCTTTGCGGCCGAAGAGTTACGGTGGATGAGTTGGGCTTAACGGTCGGCGTGGAATTGGTTGCAGCAGGGGCGGAAACATGCGAAGGCGAATCGGCCTCGGCCGAGCGCGCGCCCCAATAGTAACGGACAGAAGCACAAACGCACAGTAACAACAATCCGCCGAAAATCGCCTTCAGCCGCCGGGGGCTTCCGTGCTCTTTTTGACTACGCGGCGCATTATCGGGGTAACGAGTCATAGCGCTCCCTCCCTAAAGCTTTATCCGGCAAAAACTTGCGTGCCGACGGCAAGGCCTCTTCTCAGAGAACCTACCGCGGCGGCATACGCGGTCAGAGCTTTCCATAAAGGAGAGAGCAGTATAGAAACCTTCCGGTAAATGAAACAAGCCCAATTTTTTCGTCTATGCCGCCTTGTAAAGGCGAAATAGCGCGTTGCTTATTCCGAGGGTTTTTCGCCTTGTGCTGGGTTGGGAAAAAGTAGTAAGATCGTGGCTTCTAACGACTTCCGCAGTTGCGGCAGGGAGGCTGTCCACAAGTCATGGAAAGAACTTCCGATCCGGCGGTCAATTCTCGTCAATGGTGGGAGGAATATTTTGCCGGCCAATGGGAGGCCAATCAAGGCCGTGCTCAGACCACTTACTTTATGGAGCTGCTGCTTGACGCACTCCCGCTCGAAGAACATGTCTATCTTGCAGAGAATTCCCTCAGCATTTTGGATTGGGGCTGTGCCTTTGGAGAAGGCGTAAACGTGCTGGCTAAGCGATTTCCCCACTGTCGCGTCGTGGGTATGGATTTCGCAGAGCGGGCGATAGTCGAGGCCAGACGCACTTTCCCCAGTTGCGAATTTCTGCATTCCGAAACCGGCATTATCGACCAGCCGTTTGATGTGGTGATTTGTTCCAACTGCTTGGAACACGTTTTCGACCCTTTATCCCTGCTGCGCCGGCAGCTTGGCGGCTGTCGAAAACTCTACGTGGCGATGGTGCCCTACCGCGAGTTGCCGTTGGATCCTGCACATTTCGCGCAATTTCGGGAAGAATGTTTTCCTGAATGCGTGGAGGGGTTTACACGTCTGGCCGAAAAAGTACTCGATTGCGACCCAACGTATTGGCACGGCCGAATGCTGCTGGTTGTTTATGGCTCGAAAGCGTATTTATCGCAACGGGAAAAACAGGCCGGTCGTCTTCAGGAGCGTCGCAAGTGGGATGAGTATTACGCCGCGCTGCCGTCGATGGAGATGGACGAGGCGATGCGAAATTTCGGCGAAGAGTTTGCCGCCCGCGTGGCTGAACTGCTGCCGGAAGGCGGCAAGGTACTCGAGGCAGGCTGTGGGGCCGGCTGGCAAAGTCTGGTGCTCGCTGACAACCCGACGTTGCAGCCGACGCTCCTGGATTTCTCACCCGAAGCCTTAAACTACGCGCGCCGCTCGTTTGAGATGCATAAAAAACAGGCCGAGTTCATCCTGGGCGATGTCTTCCAACCGGGAAAGCCGGCATACGATCTGGTGTTTAACGCCGGAGTACTGGAACACTACGGATTTGAAGAACAAGTCGCATTTCTGCGGGGCATGGCCAGTCGCAGCCGCCGCTATGTCCTGGTCTTGGTCCCTAATCGCCATTGCTACTGGTATTGGCTCTGGCGCACGCACCTATGTGCCCAAGGAGCCTGGCCCTACGGCCGTGAAGCGCCGGTTTCGGACCTGGCGGCGGTTTTCGAAGCAGCAGGGTTGCAATTCTTAGGCCAGTGGTACGGCGGAAGCAAATGGAGCGAGAACTTTATCAAGGGCTTGTCAGGCATCGACAAACGGTTGCAAGAAGAAATCATAGCCCTGCATCATTCACCCTTGATTCCCGAGCGGGAAAAAGCTTATTTAGTGGCGGCCTTGGGAGCTGTTACGAATGTGCCGGAACCGCCGGCATGTTGGCAAAAGAGCCGCGACGGTTCGGCGAGCGTAGATCAGCTCACCGCCGCGCTGGCCGACGCTTTCTCAACCATCCTTGCCGCTGAACATCGTTCCCGAACTTTGCAAACGACCGTCGAGGAGCTGCAGCGACAGCTTAACGCGGAAACAACTGACAAAACAGCGGTCCACCAAAAAAATCAGCATCTCGAAGAACGTTTGCGCCTGACGGCGGCGGAACTTTCGACGGTCAAAAACGAACTGACGGCCTTGAAAAGCTCCCGCGGCTATCGCCTGCTGCTCATACTCCGTCGCCTCCGCTCGGCCATCATTCCTCCAGGCAGTCGGCGGGAAAAGACAGCGCGGAAGTTGTGGCGTGGAGTCCGAGCGCTGCTTCACCCCCGTGCCATACTCTGGCCGCGGCTACGAACCGCCTTTCATCAGCTAATGCCCAATCCGGCTAAGCGTTCGAGAAACAGCAATCAAGGCCGACTCTGGCCGCACTCGGCGAAAAGGTTCACTCCTCAAGAGGGAGAAGTGCAGGGGTTAGTGAGCGTAGTTTTGCCGGTTTACAATCATGCCCAACTCTTGCCGGCGGCGATTGAAAGCGTCCTGGCCCAGACGTATCCGCACTTTGAGCTGATAATCGTCAACGATGGTTCCACCGACGGCGTAGAAGCGGTATTAGCCCGATATGCCGGCGATCGGCGGGTGCGCATTCTTTGCCAGCCGAACCAAAAATTGCCGGCGGCCTTAAGCAACGGATTTGAATTCGCCCGCGGGGAGTTCTGGACCTGGACTTCGGCTGATAACCTGATGCACCCTGAACAACTGCGGCGGCAAGTGAAGTTCTTGCAAGCTCATCCCGAAGTCGGCATGGTGTATGCCGATTATACGGTGATTGATTCGGCAGGCCGACCGTACACAGAGAAGGACTTTCGACCTCACAATCGTCGCTCGCCGCATGATCCCGAAATTCACTTGCCGCCTACCGCAGAAGCGCTGGGCAAAAACATCGACAACTTCATTGGGCCGTGCTTTCTCTATCGTGCGCGGCTCGGCAAGCTGTTAGGCCCCTATGATCCGACTCTGGGAATCGAAGATTTCGAATACTGGCTGCGGCTGAAAGCCTTTGCCCCTCTTGTCCACCTGGATAGCGACGAGCCGCTATATCAATATCGTGTGCATAATAACAGCTTAAGCGCCCAGGCGGCGGAACTGAAGATTATCGACCATGTTCAGGAGCTGATAGAATACAACCGCGAACGAGAAGCCTTCTTCGCTCGGCCCTGGATAATTCATGCCGACGATGCGATGCTGCCGCGCCTGCAAAAGATTCCCCATGGCGAACATCATTTGGCCGCGTGGAACAGCGAACCGCTAGAAACCTTAGCGAACGAGAAGCACTTGCTCGTTGTCCACGCTGACAGTCTGCCGAAAATAGCCGAAAATCGTCGCGCCGGCGAAACAGTACCTGTGGCAGCCTGGTTCCCTGATGATTCCCAGGCGGTCTGTCGCTATCTTGCCGGGGCGCAAGGATCGGCCGACGTGTGTTTTGCCGGCGACAAAAAAACCTACGAACGGCTTCAACTCCTCATGCCGCACGTATTTCAGGTTGCCGGGGACGAAAAGTTGCTCGAACTGGCCCTCGCCTGGGCGAACGTGCGCAGGCATCTTTCCGCCGCCCGCGAACAAAATAAATGGGCAAGAACATTGCCGCGCGTGTTTCATCCACATCAGCCTGCCGCCAGGGTGCTGCTTCAAGCCGACGATTTCACGCAAGGCGGCATGGAACAAGTGGTGCTGGATTTGGCCCGCTCTTTGCGCGAAGAAGGCTTCGCTGTGTCGCTGCTGATTCTTGGGCGAGAAGGTCCCGACGCCGAGCGCGTCCGAAAAGCCGGCATTGAAGTCCTGAATCTTCCTGAGGAGGGCCGCAAAGAACACTACCACCGCTTGCTGCAAGAACGCCGAATTGATGTCATAAATGCTCACTACTCTTTATACGGTGCGGAAATAGCCTGTGTATTGGGCATCCCATTTGTTCAGACCATTCACAATGCGTATGTTTTTCTGCCGCCGGAAGGTTGTGCCGCATATCGCGCGAACGATTGTTATACCGGCGCGTATTTATGTGTTTCGCAGATGGCCGCGCATTACGCGGAAATGAAGCTGGGGTTGCCGGTGGAAAAAATGATCCTCGCTCCCAACGGTATTGACCTGGAAAAGTTGGCGTCGGCCGTTCGCGCACCCGCCAGGGAAGAACTTCGCGCCGCGCTGGGATTACAGCCGCAGGACTTTGTCTTCCTGAACGTCAGCACACTTCAGCCTCTAAAATGCCAGCATCAACTCGTGGCCGCTTTCGCTCAAGTGAAACACGCGATGCCGGAGGCGAAATTGGTCCTGGTAGGTCGCGCAATGTCGTCGGCTTATTTGAAGCGCGTCGAAGAAACAATTTCGCGTCACGGTCTGGAAAGGTCCGTGCTGCTTGTCGGTCATCGGTCGGATGCGCTGCGGTTTTATGCGGCGGCGGATGCTTTTGTGCTCCCTTCGTTGTGCGAAGGCTGGAGTCTGGCCCTGGCCGAAGCCCTGGCTTCAGGTCTGCCGGCAGCGGCTACGACCGTCGGTTCCGCCCCCGACCTGCTGCCGAAAGTCGGCGGACGGCTTATCCCCACGCCCTTTGGGGCAATGACCGAGCTGGAGTACGCCAACCTGCAATCTTATGCCGAGCGCGATGATCCCGCCTTTGTGGCCGAGATTACCGCCGCCATGAAGAGCCTGGCAGAACATCCTCAACGTCTGAGACTCTCCGAACCGCTCTACCGCTCGTTTGATTATCGTCAAGCATTCCGGCTTTACGGGCAGGTGTTTTTGTGGCTGCTTCAAGGCGGCCATCCCAGCCAGGCACGCGCTTGGACGCCCAGCCGCTTGCCCGACTGCCGCACGGCTGTCAAGAACGAAGTAACTTCCCTGAGCGGAACCGAACCAACTGGAGCGAAACCGAGCATCGTAATTCGAGAGACCGGCGGCCTATTAAGTCGGCGATGGGTGCCGCGGTGGTCGCCATTTTGGACGCCCGGGGTCTTGCTGGGCGGATGTCGCCGCCTGGCAGTAAGATGCTTCCCAGTCGGCACCCGTCGCGGTGATTGCCTGAGAACAGTACTAGCATACGTACGACGGGCGAAGAATCGTTTATTTAATAGCAATCCCAAGCTGACACTCTCACAAATCCTCGGTGAAAATGAGGACCGGCGCGGAATCGTGGTCTGTCTTCCGCCGCTGGATTGGCGGTGGATGCGCCAAAGACCGCAACAGTTAGCCGCCGGCTTCGCCGCCTCCGGTTATCTGACTTTCTACTATTCGCCTTGCAGTCGGAGTGATCGTTTTTCCGGCTATACTCAAGTGGCCCGGCGTTTATATTTGTGCGATTCCCTAGCGGCTCTTTATGATTTGCCGGAGGTAATCCTCCTGGTAAGTTGGCCGCGACATTGGAAAGTCGTAAAACGTTTTCGCTCGCCCTTCGTTCTCTATGATTATCTCGACAGCATCGACGTTCAGGCAGGGGGCAAAGCCGACGAAAAAATACGGGAACTGCATCGCAAATTGCTCGTTCGTGCCGACATCATCTCGGCCACCGCCCACAACTTGTACGAGGAAGTGCGACGCTTTCGGCCTGATGCAATCTACTGTCCCAACGGGGCGGATTATGACCACTTTCACCAGACTGCTCCGCCGCCGAAGGACATGGCGGAAATAGTAGCCGGCGGCAAACCGATAATCGGCTATTTCGGCGCCCTGGCCCAGTGGTTCGACTACGAATTGCTGGCTTACGTCGCTGCCGCGCGGCGCGATTACGTGTTTGTGCTTATCGGCCCCGACCTGGACGGGTCGGTTAATCGACAGGCCCGGCTGTTTTGCCTGCCGAACGTACACTGGCTGGGAATGAAAGACTATGACTCGCTGCCGGCATATCTCTGCCATTTTGACGCAGCGATCATTCCCTTTGTGGTAAATGAGGTTACTTCCGCTGTTTCGCCGGTGAAGCTGTTTGAATATCTCGCCGGCGGGAAACCGGTGGTCTGTACAGACCTTTGCGAATGTCGCGGCCGACGAGGCGTGTTTATCGCCCAGAACGCCGAGGAGTTTGCAAGTTGTCTCGACCAGGCCCTGGAGCTAGGAAAACAACCGGAGTTTCAGCATTTAGTAGATGCCGAAGCTAGGGCGAACACCTGGGAATCACGTCTGGCTTTGATACTCAAACGAGTCGAATCCCTCCAACATCGGCAATTGCAACAAAGCGGATAAGAAATGAGAAAACGGCGAAAAATACAGCTATGAAAAGATTCTTCTTGCGGTTGTTGGAGTATTACCGGGGGGCAAAATATTGGCTGCTTTATGCACCGGCAGAGAAACGGGGCGATCGCTTACGTCGCTGCGCCGTATGGCTGCGGCGTCAGCTTACGCCTGCCGCGATCGCCGGCCATTTCGCCCGACTGGCACATCGCTTGCGTGGAGAAGTTCGTCGCCGGCTGAACGCCTTAGCAGCCGAAAAGGCGTTGCAATCCGCCGCACATCTTCCGGCCGGATATGATGTCATTTGCTTGCCGATAATCCCCTGGCACTCGCGGTTTCAACGTCCGCAGCAATTGATGCGACAGTATGCCAGAGCAGGACACCGAGTTTATTACGCCGCTTTTCGTTTTCATGCCGGCGGCGGTATGAAAGCCGCTCCGATTGAGACAAATGTGGTGGAAGTTTCGTTGCCCGGCCCGCCTGGTATAAACGTATATGGCCAGGTGCCGCAAGCCGAAGACGTTCGGCGAATGCTCGAAGCTTTTGCGCAACTTCGTCGGCAGCAGCGGATCACCTCGGCGGTAGTCGTTGTGCAACTGCCCTTCTGGACCCCGCTTGCCGAACGCTTGCGCGAGCAGTTCGGCTGGCCGCTGGTTTATGATTGCATGGATGAGCACGCCGGTTTCTCCACCAATCAAGAGGAAATGCTTTCCGTCGAGCAGCGCTTGGTAAACATTGCCGATATGGTGGTGGTTACTTCGCAGCGATTAGAGGAGAAGGTACGCCCTATCGCCCGACATACGGTGCTTATCCGCAATGGTTGCGAATACGAGCATTTCGCCGCTGCGGCTGCTCAAGGAAAGAAGCTGGGGAGTGCTCCGCCGACAATCGGCTTTTATGGAGCGATTGCCGAATGGTTTGACGCCGATTTGACGGCCGATTTGGCCCAGGCTCGACCGGATTGGCGTTTTGAGCTGATCGGCAGCACTTATACCGGCGACGTTTCGCGGCTGGAAAAGCCGGCCAATGTCGTGTTGCTCGGGGAACGACCCTATGCCGACCTGCCGAAGCTTACGGCCCATTGGGATTGTTTTCTCATTCCGTTTAAGCGACTGCCGTTGACTGAAGCCACAAATCCGGTGAAGGTTTATGAGATGCTGGCCACTGGCAAGCCGGTGGTAGCCGTTTCCCTGCCGGAGCTTCGGCCGATGGCTGAAATGGGTTTAATCCGCTTGGCCGACGATGTGTCGGCAATGGCAGGGGCCATCGAAGACGCCCTGGCTGAAAACGACCCCCCACTTTGCAATCGCCGCCGCGAGTTTGCCGCCGCCAACACCTGGCAGGAACGTTGGCGACGACTCGACGCCGCGGTGCGAGAGCTTTTTCCGCCGGCAACCGTCATCGTGGTAACCTACAACAACTTGCCTTTGAGCAAGCTTTGCCTGGAGAGCATCTTTCAGCGAACGGATTATCCGAACTTTGAAGTAATAGTGGTGGATAATGCTTCAACCGACGGAACACCGCAATGGCTCACGCAGAAGGCACAAGAAGAGCCGCGATTACGATTGATTTTGAATGCCGAAAATCGGGGATTTGCCGCAGCCAACAACCAAGCCCTACGACTCGCGCAAGGCCGCTTTCTCTGTCTGCTCAACAACGACACCGTGGTTACGCGCGGCTGGCTTTCCACCCTCATCGGCTATCTGCAACAGCAGCCGGGTGTGGGGATGGTGGGACCGGTCAGCAACGCCGTAGGCAATGCAGCCAAAGTGCCGGTCGCCTATCGCAATCTTAAGCACATGCATCGCTGGGCCGAAGAATACTGCCGCCGTCATCAAAACGTTACCGAACCGATCGACATGCTGGGCTTTTTCTGTGTGGCAATGCGCCGCGATGTTTTCCGCAAAGTCGGCGAATTGGACGAGCAATTCGGCCTGGGATACTTCGAGGACGATGACTATTGCCGGCGTGTTCGGGCGGCAGGCTATGAATTGCGATTCGCGCGCGATGCCTTCGTCCATCACTGGCAAAGCGCCGCTTTCAGCCTGCTGGATCGGAACGATTACTGCGCGCTGGTCAGCAAAAATACGGAACTGTTTCAGGCCAAGTGGCGAGAGGCTGTGATTCAAGGTCGAAAAGGAGCTGCAGCATGAAGAAACTCCGCGTTATGATTACTTTCGGCACGCGGCCGGAAGCCATTAAAATGGCCCCGCTCATTCATGAATGCCGGCGCCATGCCGACTCGCTGGAAACCATCGTTTGTACCACCGGTCAGCATCGGGAGATGTTGGACCAGGTTACGGACTATTTCGGTATTCACGTAGATCGCGACCTCGCGTTGATGACGCCTAATCAATCGCCGGCCGATTTTACGGCGCGCTGCCTGAACGCCTTAGACGCCGTTCTGGCCGAATATCAACCGGATTGCATCGCCGTTCAAGGCGACACGACGACGGTGCTGGCCGCCGGCATGGCCGCCTTTTATCGCCGCATCCCCGTGATTCATGTAGAAGCGGGCTTGCGCACCGGCAATATGCAGGCTCCCTGGCCCGAAGAGTTCAATCGTCGCGTGGCCGGTTTAATTGCCGCGCTGCATTGCGCGCCGACGGCTTGGGCGGCCGAAAATTTGCTCCGCGAAGGCGCCGCTCCTCAATCCGTTCACGTTACCGGCAACACCGTCATCGACGCCCTGCTGTGGACCGTAGCCCGAGAACGGAAGCGAGCTGATTTTTGGCGGAAAAAATACGCTTTCCTCGGTGATCGTCGTTTGGTGCTCATCACCGGTCATCGACGTGAAAACTTCGGCGCAGGGATGGAGCGCGTCTGTACGGCGATCGGCATTGTGGCGCAGCGATTCCCCGAAGTCGAGTTCCTTTATCCGGTTCATCTGAATCCTCGGGTCCAGGAACCGGTGCTCCGGCTGCTTTCAGGGCGGAAAAACGTGCATCTGTGCCCTCCGGCAACATATCCTGAGTTTGTGTGGTTGATGGATCGGGCGACGCTGATTCTGACGGATTCCGGCGGGGTGCAGGAGGAAGCGCCTTCGCTTCGCAAACCCGTTCTCGTTACCCGCGAAACCACCGAACGGCCGGAAGCCCTGGAGGCCGGCGCCGTGGAGTTGGTGGGCACGGATGAAGCCCGCATAGTCGAACAAACCGGCTTGTTGTTGTCCGATGCAGTCGCATATCACCGGCGGCAAATCGCCCAAAACCCTTACGGCGACGGCCATGCGGCAGAACGCATTCGGGAACTGATATGGCGACAAGATTGGGCCAAAACGGCCGTTTTCCAGCTTGCCCATCAAACACTCAGCGAAGCAGCCTAGCCGACTTAGCAACGGCTAATTTTGGGCCTTCTGATGTTTCCCGTCTTTGCCGCCGAGCAATTTTTCCCAATGGGCTTGCTGCTCCGGCGTCAGCAGTTCCAGGGCTTTTTGTCGGGCGGCGGCGTGCAGCTCCTGCCGGCGGCGGACAATTTCTTCGCGGGATAGTTGTTGCTCAGCCGCCTGGAGGTCCAGCATGCGAATCGCTTCAACCACGGCATCGACCAATTCTTGAATTCGCCGGCGTTGCTCTTCGCTGAGCTTCAGTTCTTCCGCTACATCAGGCAATACCATGGCCGTGGCCCCCGGCAGGCGACGTACGGCAACCAGTATGGCTTCCTTTGTCCTGGTCGCGCTTGTTGAAAGCCCTTTGCCGCTGGAGCCACGCAGAGATTGAGCCGGATCAAAGCGGGTATCAACTCTCTCGAAATCCGGCGGCGGTGTAAACCCTCGCCCCTCGCTGAAGTCCTCTTTTGCCGACGCCGCTTCTGAAGCCGGTCCCACCCAGGGGTTTGCTGTTCCAGATAGTGGGGCTTCTGCTACCGGTCTCATATAGCGGCCGGAGAGCGCTAGCCACGCAGCGACAACAACCGCCGCCGCCGTTAAGAACAGGCCTGCAAACACCAGTACTCCGGTGTTGGCGTACCACTGGGGGCCATGAGCTGATAAATCACTGAGGGAAAAAGAAACCGGTGGCTCTTCCGGCGGGACTTCGCCCAGTCGAACCAGCCCTACTCGATACCAGGCTTGTTGAGAATGAGCGACAGCCACGTCTTCAGGCGGCTCTATCATACGGATATTAGCCACCTGGACCTGATATAAGCCGGTATCTGTTTGCAGCCCAGCCATGTCGCCGACTTTCACCGGCGGCGATTGTTCTAAAGCCACGGCAAATCCGCCGGCAGATTCGTCGAGCAAGATGGCCGGCATCGCCCCTGCCTTCGTAATAAAGGTGCTTTGCCGGCGAACGTCGGCCACGGCACAGCGAACTGATTGGCGTTGCTCGTTTCGGGGTTTCATATTACTCTTCCGCCATTGTGAGGGGCGGAATACACGCTTAATATCTATTAAATACATAGCTTATAGCTAATTGCGGGCGGAAATACTCACATTTTTCATGTTTTTCACTTCATATGTCGGTGTACTGCCGGTGCGCGGTTGAACGGAAATCGTTGGAAAAATTGGGTTACAGCAATGCGATGGCCGACGGTTTTTCGTCTGGCCGTGGAAGGGACGGTGCTGTGCCTCCTGGGGGCTTGCCTGGTTGAAACGTGGTTGGTGAAGGGGCTTTTCGTTTCCTCTCGCATCGCCGGCGGTTCAATGGGTGAACGTCTCGCCGGCGAACATTGCCGTATGGTCTGTGAGGATTGTGGGCAAAGTTTCCTTTGTGGGCTTTCTCCCTTGCCCTTGCACACCCGCGTAATTTGTCCCAATTGCGGTTATGCTGACAACGAAATTGCCTCCGCGAAGAAAGCCTTAGGGCGGCGAATCTTTATCGACCGGGCGAGCTTGATGTTTCGTCCTCCTCGGCGTTGGGAAATCATCGTCCTGCGAAATCCCGTGCAGGCCGATAAGATCGCCGTCAAACGTGTAATCGCCTTGCCTGAAGAAACCGTCCACATTGCACACGGAGACATTTATATCAACGGCCGGATCGCTCGCAAAAGTCTGGAAGAGCAACGTGCCATTGCGCTTTTGGTTTACGATGCTAATCATCCTTCTCGAACTTCAGGTTCATGCTGGAAAAGTGAGAAGCTTCCCAGCCGTTGGCGCTCTAAAGCAGGACACTTCGTTTATTCTCCCGGCGCTCTCGACGAACCGCCGGATTGGTTATCGTATCATCATTCCGCCGGTCGGTCGGAACCTCAAGCCGCCGCCCCGATTACAGATTTGTCGGCCTACAACCAAGCCGCTCCGCGACGGGAGGAAGACGTGCATGCAGTTACTGACCTGTTACTTTCCTTCCGCTTTAAGTTTAGCGATAGGAGGGGAACGTTGTTTGTCCGAGTGGATGATGGAGAAAGCCTATTTGAAACACGTTTGCGATTCGACAAAGGCGTATGCGAACTACGGCGAACTAACAAGCTGGTAGGCGCTGAGACGACAGCGGAACTGACCCGTCAGGCCGGCCTGCAACTTGTCGAAGTGTCGCTTTTCGATCGGCAGTATTTGTTGGCCATAAATGGCAAAATCGTTTTTGCTTTGCCGCGTCTGACATCCGGCAGGGACGTTCGCCCCGCCAAGACTCCTTTCGCCATCGGCGCCCAGGGAAACGAAGTAGAAATTGAGGACCTGAAAATCTTTCGGGATGTTTATTACTATAATTCACCGCCGAATAGCAATGGAAAAGATAGCGTGTGCTTAGGGCCGCAAGAATATTTTTTGCTGGGCGATAACTGCCCTATTTCTGAGGATAGCCGGTCTTGGCCTAATGGAGGAGCAGTATCAGCGCGCTTGCTCTTGGGAAGGCTGCTGAAACTTCGGTAGCGATGAGGCTGCTTGAGGAATGCCTGGCAAGCATGAGAGAATTAAGGAATTAAAGGTCGTCGCTCTCTTCTTTTTGCAGGGCTATTAAGGCGTCATAAGCATCTTCGTAGCTGCGGTAAGGACCGGGATCAACCACCACTCCGCCATGGGCTGCGGCAACATCTTCCGGACGAGCACCGGGAACCAAGCGTGTAATCAACAAACCTTGCTCAGTCTCGATAATCTGATATTGATCCATAATACATCATCTTTCCGAACCCTGCCTGGCCTGAAATGCAAGGTTTTCAACGCCAAAAATTCAACTGGGCGATGACAGATTCGAACTGTCCGCCTCCACGTTGTAAGCGTGGCGCTCTAACCAACTGAGCTAATCGCCCTTCTTCTGCTCTCTTAACGGCTGTTCCTGCCGAATAATCACTTACAACTTGCCGCCGGCTCAGGGCACTATCGGCAATCGATAATGGTCGCAGCCCGGCGGCTTTTCAGCTGTTTCGCCGAACATGTTATTATCTAAAGTGTAATCCGCCGGCGTTTGAGCGTGCAAGGGCCTATCGCCGGCCGGTTGAGTTTTCCACGGCAAGCGTCCGCAACGGGTCTGGTTCTCGCGCGACGGTCCCCAATAACTTTTCCAAGCCTCGAAGGTCATCACCTCGATCGGAGTTTGCGGGTCGGCATCGCGGACCATCCAAAATACATCTACGTCCTGATAACAAACACGGTCGCTGCTCCAGCTAATTTGTTGGCGCGCTTTTTCCACACCGGGAACGCCTAACTGCTCGATTAAAGGTATTCCCGGAGAACCCCAAACAATCGAATCCGTCAGCACAACTTGAACAGCCGGTGGATACGGTTTGGAAGGCGAAGTGGTAAGGCGACACAGACCGCCGAGGGCCAGAGCCGTAACGTACCTCAGCTCCCAGCGGAGGATTTCATCCGGCCGCGGCGGCGACTCCTTGCCTTCCACAGCCAGCAAGGGTTCGCAAGTAACAAGCAACCCATTGTTCCAGAGCAGATGCACTGGCGGCAGTTGTTCGACTCTTAACAATCCGGCCTCGCCGCGCACGATGCAGTCCAAAAGTTCTATGGCCGTGAGCGGCGCCGCCGTGGCCGGCCCGACAACAGGCGGTGCATCGGCGGCCGGTCTCACGCGGAAAAAAGCCACCTCGGGATGATACGCCGTGAGTTGGTCCGAAGCGTTGCAGATGGTGAGCGTGCTGCGTTCCAAACGGAGCGTTTGTCCGCCCGAAATTTCTATAAGCGTCCAGCTTTCGGACGGCAAATCCCGCGGCACGTGCAACTCAATGGCCACGTTGCTCAGCGTCAAACGCCCGGCCGCCAGGGTGATCATGCTGCGAGGATACTTGACAGGATCAAGCTCCGTAGGACGAAAGAGCAGTACCGGTTGATAGCCTGAGCCGGCGCGAATTGTAACCTCCACGTTGGCAAGGCGCAGCGGCCGCTCCTCGCGCGGCCCGTTGAAACGCAGTTCAATCGTGTCGCCGTCCCGCGCCACCGCACAAGCAGCCACCAGAGAAGAAAAATGGTTTTCTCCCTCATTGACATCGTCCACCACCAACACATTTCTCGCCCCTGCCGCCAGCGGGACCATCTTCGGAGGCACAGCAGGTGTTGACTCCCCAACAGACTTCGCCCCAGGACCACTCTCGGCAAGTTGCGGGTGTTCGGCCGCTGTCTCGCCCGACGCTGAAGACTTCGAGCCTGCTCTCTGCTGCCCGCCGGCAACTTCCTGAGGCCTTTCTCCCGCCTGGCCGGTGGATTGTCGAGCGGCTTCCAGAGAACCGAACGGCGGCGCCCACCACTCAAAAAGCGGCTCCGGCCAGGGCGAATCGTAAAGCGGTTGCGTCTCCGCAAGCTCTCTCGGGTCTGAAGATTGCGGGCTGATGTCTTGCGGTGCCTGCACCTCGGCGATCTTCGCGGGCACAGCCTCTTCAGCAGATGATTGCTCGCCGGTCTGTTTGGAAGTCAGCGGAGCAGATGCTTCCGGGCGTAGTTCGGGCAAAGCCGCCAACGACTCTTTTTCAGATGCTTTCGTTCCCTCAACCGAATTGACCTGCGCAGGCTTCCACAGCCAGGCACGGTCAAGCAACAGCACAATAAAGAGCAGAACCGCCACGGGAATCGCCCAGCTCAGATGCTGGCGCCAAGCGATTTTCTCGAACCCACTCGGTATTGCCGGCGCGGCGGACCCAAAGGCCTCCAATTCCTGAGCCAGGTGATGCGGCGTGGCTGGTCGTTGCTCCGGCTCTTTGGCCATCATCCGCGCAAGCAAATAGCTGACCTCCGGCGGCAAGTCGGGACGAAAGCGGCGCACATCCGGCGGCGGCTCGTTCTGGTGTTGCAACAATTTCTGCAAAATCGTCCCTTCCGGAAACGGCGGCCGACCTGTGAGCATGAAAAACAACGTGCAACCCAACGAGTAGATGTCGCTACGCGCATCAGCGGCGCGTGGGTCGCGGGCTTGTTCGGGAGCAATGTAATCGAAGGTGCCCAAAGTAACGCCACTGGCTGTCAGCTCGCCGCCGACTTCCAGCCTTTGCAGCCGCGCCAAGCCCATGTCGATCAACTTTACCCGTCCCACGCTATTTATAAGCACATTCGAGGGTTTGATGTCGCGGTGGACGATGCCGCGATCGTAAGCGTGCGACATGGCCGCCACGATCTGCCGGGTATAATTCAGCGCTTCGGCAAGCGGCAGCGGCCCTTTTCGTTCCACCAACTGCCGAAGGTTTTCGCCGGCGACAAACTCAAACGCGATGTAATGCAGGCCGCGATCCTCCCCCACGGCATATACGCGGACGATGTTTTCATGGTCGAGCTTGGCGGCGGACTGAGCCTCGTTTTGGAAGCGCTGCAAACTATCAGCATCAGCAGCCAATTCCGGCGCAAGCACTTTCAGGGCAACAGGACGAGCGAGCTTGGTGTCCAGGGCGTGATACACCCTACCCATCCCACCGCCGCCGATATACTCCACAAGCTCAAACTCCCCAATCCTTTCGCCGGGCTGGACAATGCCTTCCAGGATACGTTGAACCGGATCAGCAATTGCCGGATTGGGTAGCGGCTGACGATTGGTAATAATCGTTGGTTGGTTACTCATTCTAGAGGCTTCTATTTATGCCATTTTCGATTGGAACAAGAATATCCACGTTTGATCACTGCGGTTCCACCGCCATGTTTAGTCGCCTCGGCATCCGTCGCCGGAGCGGCACCCTCAACGTGTCAGCAAATAGGAAAAGAACTTTACCACTCCTTTACACAGCCATTTTAGCCGTTCTTCGGTTCATGGTCAACCTATTGCTCCCCCGGAATAAAATCGCCGTCGGTTTACGGAAGGTGTTGGCTGAACGATAGTTATGACACAGTATGGAGAATATCTCATTAACTACACTGGCTACAATTATCAGCAAGCCAAATAGCAAAGTTCGTCGGTTATTGATTTTAGAGCCTCGGAAACAGAAAACTTCTTCAAAATAATGTGCATTTTACCAGCACTCCCTGTTCTTCCTAAATTGCCAGACGGCTTTCTAAATCTGCTGTGGAATCGAGGCGGCATCATCGTTACACTCTCGCGGTGAATCAGAGGGTATCTTCCTAATCCGTTAGAAGTTGGGGTGGTTGTAATTGACCAGTTAAGGCGAAAAAGAATGGCTATTCGACCGTTTTGCTTTATTCACGCCGGAGAGTTCCACCTGGAGCATCCTTTGCACGGCGTCACCGAAGTGCCGGAACATTTGCGCAATTTGTTTCTCGAAGCACCATATCTTGCCGCCCGACGGGTTTTCGATGCGGCACTGAGCAGAGAAGTGGATTTCGTAGTGCTTTCCGGCGACCTGGTGAACCATTCCCTGAGCGGTCCTCGTGGTCCGCTTCTGCTGGTCGAACAATTCCAGCGGATGGCTGAAAGGAACATTCCGATTTATTGGGCTGGCTCACCCGACGACGCCCCGCACGCCTGGCCTACGGCTATTAAGCTCCCGTCGAATGTGCATTTCTTTTCCCGAGAAGAAGTGGAGCATCTGCTCGTCCCCGGGGACAGCGGCCCTCTCGCGCGAATCGCCGGAATGAGTGCCGGCAAACATCATTTTCAGCCGGAAGATTTTCTGCCAGACCCTGCCGGCCTGTTTACCATTGCAGCAGCGTTCGGCGGTTGGAATCCCGAGACGCAAGTTGAACCAGGCGTTCATTATTGGGCGCTCGGCGGACAACATTCGCCCGGCGCGCCGAGCGGCGCTCACGCGGTTCGCTATTGCGGCACGACACAAGGACGAACCCCGAAGGAAAGCGGGCTGCATGGATGCTTTTTTGTGCAAGTTGACGAACTCGCTCAAATTCAGGTTACGTTTTTATCTACTGATGTTGTGCGTTGGGTGCAGCAGCATGTAGAGTTTGACGAAATTACCACCACCGAAGGCATGGAGGAAATGCTCCTTCGTCGGATTGCAGCTTTGCGCGAAGCCCAGCCTGAGGTACCCCTTCTTGTTTCCTGGATGCTGACCGGTGAAGGACGGCTGCAACACCTGCTGCGTCGGGAACGCTTGGCCGAAAAAATCCTTGCACGTCTTCGGGCGGAGTATGGACAAGCCGATCCGCCCTGCTGGAGTGTGTCGCTGAAATGTTCTCCGCCGGAAACTTATCCCCCTACCTTCTACGAAGAAGAAACCATTCGCGGCGATTTTCTGAAGGCTATTCGGTACTTACAAGAGAATCTCGAACAACTGCCGAACCTGGAGGGGTATTTGCCGGAGAGTTTGCGCGAGGGACCGGCATTCCAGAGCATAGAAACTGATGACGAGCATCATCACTTGCTCTGCGAAGCGGCTGCTCTCGGCCTGGAACTATTGAGCGGGGAGGAACCCCATTGATGTTTATTCATGCAATTGAAGTCGAAGGCTTCGGCGTTTGGGGCGGTTTAAGAATCGAGAAATTGCCCCAGGCAATCACTGTTTTTCATGGTCCGAACGAAGCCGGCAAGTCCACTTTGTTGGAGTTTATCCGGGCGATTTTCTACGGCCTTTCGCCCAGGCGGCGGCAATATCTGCCTCCCCGCCATGGCGGCCAGGGCGGCGGCATGGTGGAGGTCACGGGGCCGCAAGGTCGATTCCTCATTTACCGCCGTTTCAGCCCTGAAGACGGCCACCCTGAAGGTCGTCTGGAACTCCTTTCCGCAGAAGGCGTGCCTCAAAGCCCTCGCCTGTTGAAACTTCTTCTGGCAGGACAGGAGGAAATCGTCTTCGATAACATTTTCGCGGTGGGCTTGCAGGAAATGCAGGAGCTGGCGACCCTGGCCGACACGGAAGCCGCCCAACTGCTCTACAATCTTGCCGCCGGCCTGGACCGCATCTCGCTGGCCGAAGTGCTCCACGCCCTGGAAACTTCACGGAACCGGCTGATTGAGCCGGGCGGAGGTAATTGCCGCCTTACCGAGCTGCTGGCCGAACGAGACAAAGTTCAAATGGAAATGGAGCAGGCGAGCGGCCTCGAACGAAAATACACCCGCCTGACCGCGGAACGCAACCAACTGGACACGGAAATCCGCCGTTTGGAAGCAGAGATGGGCGACATCGAGGCTCTGGCGCACAAAATCACTGTGGCCTGGTCTGTTCGCCGGCAATGGTTTCGCCGAAAAGAGCTGGACCAGCAGCTTGCGTTGCTGGCGGCAGACGACTTTTTACCGCAGCAAAGTCTGGATCACCTGAACGCTTTGGACGCCCGCCTCGGAAAAATGCGGAAGATGTTCTCGCGGCTGAAAGCATCGAAAAAAAAGCAACAAGCAGAGTTTGCCCACCTGAAACCGATTTCGGGTGTTTACCGGCTGTCTGCACGTGTTACAGCCCTCTCTGAGCAGATGCCGTGGTTTCGGCGGCAACAAGAACAGTTGGTCGAATTGGCGCAGGAAGTTGAACGCCTGGACGCCGAACTAAAAGCCGCCTGGCAGCGATTGGAGATAAAGGAGCCGACGTCGGAACACCCGTTGCCGGAACTGAAAAAAATCTTTGCTCTGCGTGCCCCGGCCAAGCAGTATCTTGAAAGCCGTCGGCGGTGGCGAGCCGCCCAAACGCAAGCGAGAGCGGCAGCAGAAGCCGTGGCGACGCTCTCTCAGCAGATACAAGCGGCGCTCAATGCCCGCCACTATTCCGATCTGGCTTCGGCTCTGGAACGGGCCGGCAACATCGTCTCCTGCTTCCGCCGTCGCAGCCAAATCGAAGAGCAACTACAACAATTCGCCTCGCGCCAGGCCGAACTGGAGGAGCGCAACCGAACTTTGTTACAACGGCAACCCCTCCCGCCGAATGCACTCCTGGGAATCGGCGTGATGTTCGTTTCCGGTGTGATGTTACTCCTGGCCGGTTTGTTTTTACCGGCTTCATTCACCGGCGCCCTGGGATGGCCGCTGGCCCTGCTGGGTTTGACAGGGAGCGTCGCCGCCGGAGTGGGAAAGATCGCGCTGGAGCGCTCCTATGCCCAGCAACTCAACGCTTGCCAAAAACAACGGGAGCTGCTCGATTCCCAAATCCGTCGCGCCCAAGAGGAATGCGCCGCCCTGGATGCGCGCATTAGCGTTTTGGGCGTAACACTCCAGGGCCGCGAAGCTGCCGAACGCGAACTGGCGGCATTGGAGGATTTATCTTCTCAGGAAGTGCGACTCAATGTGGCGCGACAGGAGGCCGCGGCTGCCGAATGCCGCGCGGCGGAAGCCCTGGCGGCCTCTCGTACCGCCCGTCGTCGCTGGCAGGAAGCCCTGGCGGCGGCAGCGCTACCAAAAACTCTACAACCCAAACATCTCGGCTATCTGCTCACCTATGGCGCGCAACTGGCGGAGAAACAACGCCGCCTCTGCAAACGTCGAGAAGAACTTGCCGAGCGCGAACAAGCGTGGCGAACCTTCGCCGTGCTACCTGCGCAATTGGCCGCCGAATGCGGCCTAAGTCTTTCCACCGCTGAGCCGTTGGAACAGCTTGAAGAGCTGGCCAAAGCAGTCGCAGCGGAGCAAGCCGCCGTAACGCGCCGCAAAGCCTTATTGCGCCAGGCCAAGAAGTTACGGCGAAAACAAGCCGAAATCAAAGCCGGTATCAATAAACTCCTTCGCCGCCGCGAACGATTGCTCATCAAGGCAGGCGTACAAAGCGAGGATGAGCTAAGAGAACGAGCCTTGCTGACCGCCCGAGTAGGACTTTTGCGGCAAGAACGCGATACGCTGCAACAGGAAATCGAGGCCGCACTGGCAGGGCGATACTCAGCGGAAGAAATTGATGAACTCCTGCAAATGAACGATAATACCTGCGAGGCGCGCCGCAATCAGCTTGCGGAAGAAATTGCCCGATTACGAAAGCAAATCCAAGAACTTTCGGAACGGCGTGGGCGGATAAATGAGCAATTGGAAGCCCTGATCGCCGATAACCGCCTGGCCGCCAAGCGATTGGAATTATCCGTGGCGGAGGAGCGCATCCGCGAGGTCCTGCATGAATGGCGCGTCTTCGCGCTGGTGTGGCACATCCTGGACATCATTCGCCGCGATTATGAAACACATCGACAGCCGGAAACATTGCAAAGAGCCTCCGGCTATTCCGAGCGTCTGACTCAAGGCCGTTATCGGCGTGTGTGGACGCCGGTGGGCGACCGGGTGCTTAGGGTTGATGACGCCGAAGGACGTTGCCTTTCCGTCGAAGCCCTCAGCCGGGGGACGCGGGAACAGCTTTTCTTGGCGCTCCGTTTAGCTTTGGCCGATTGCTATGCGCGGCGCGGTGTAGTGTTGCCGCTGGTGCTTGACGACGTGCTGGTGAACTTCGACGGCAATCGCGGCCGTGCGGCTGCCGAAGTACTCGTCGAGTTTGCCGCCGCCGGACATCAACTCCTGTTTTTCACCTGCCATGAACACATCCTCCGCTGGTTCCAAGCCCTGGGTGCGCCGATCGTCTGCTTGCCGGATAATGCTTTGCTGAATCAAAAAGTATTGCCGAAAATCGAAAGCCCAGAACAGCCCCGAAGCGGAGCATCGAAGTCGTCACGCCCTCCTCGTCGGCGTGCGGCGGTTAAATCCGGCGGAACATTGCAGAAGGCCGCTGCGCTGAATGCGTTTGCAGAAAATGAGAATGCCGTTTCGCCCGGAGAGGCTTCGGAACTTGCCGGCGAAATCACAGGCGGGCAGCCCACGTCGTCTGTCGCCGCATAATGTCTATGTGCTTGTGTTTTTTCCGAGAAGCTCCGCAGCCCAGGCGGATAATAGCGGTAAGTTTCCGTTCGGCGCAAGCGGCAAGTCGTGCAGGCCGCTGACAACTTCCAAATCAGTTCGCCCCTGAGCTTCGGAGAGATACGCCGCCGAACAGGCCAGCTCCGTCAGGTGCAAGGTGTCGGAAATCCAGAGGAGCTTCACCTGGGAAGGCGCAGCCAGGCCTACCGTGTTCAGCGCAGCAGCAAGCATGTCGCGGTCCGTGTCAAAGCTTAAGGGAATCATTGCAGCGGTGACATGTCCCGAAACCAGGGCGTTCAGGCGCGTAACTTCAGGGTTCATTTTCCGGAGCAATTGGGAGCGACAAAATTCGGCCAGGCCGACGCCCATTGCATTGCCGCCGCCGGCCGGCGTAAGGTCCCGCACGGCAATCCGCCTGATTTTCGGCACTTCCCGCGGCCGCGATTGATGATCGACATACTTTCGGCCGACCACGTTTGGGTCCAGTCCGTCGCCGCTGATGTCCTTGCCGATAAAATCGATAAGCAGCAGGTCAGCGGCGGCAAAAGGTATCCGCGGCATCAGCTTTCGCGCCATCTTTTGCAAGGCACGATCGCGGCCGGCAAATCGTCGGGGTTCAACCGCTTCGATATGCGCGAGACGTTGATAGGCATTCTCCACCACCGCCAGACCGGCCAGAATATGGCATTTGGCCAGCACCGCCGGGGCGACGCTGCGCACCACTCGTTCAAAACCGTAATCCTCAATCGCACGATGATAAACCCGTGCTCCTTCACATTTGCCCAGTCCGATGAGGAGCATTTTCCACAGACCGCTTTGCAGGCCGCCGGTGAAAACGGTATGCGGCTTAACGCGGTTGAAAACCAACACGTGATCGGCCTCGAAAGCTAGGCGGTCAAAATGAATTGGAAAACCTTCGGGCGCCTGAGCGACAACCACCGTTTCGACGCTGGAACGGATCGGGCAGCCGACGGTTGCTTCGGTAATCCCCTGGCTTTCCACGAGCCGTCGCTGTCCTTCGGCTGTGCCGCCGCCGTGGCTGCCCATCGCAGGCACAATAAACGGCCTTGCGCCCAAACTTTTGAGGTGTTCGACCGCAGCCCGCACAACCGGTACGATTTCGGCAATCTTGCGGCTGCCGACGGTGATGGCCACGCTCTGACCGGCACGGACTTTTCCTTCGAGCTTCAACCTGGCTAACTGCCGGTGGGTTTCAGCGGCGGGATCAGCGATTGTCGGGGCAGGTGAGGTTTGGCGGACAAGAAAAACCTGTGGAAAAATGAGCATGGCAAATCCTATTTAGGCAGATGCTCTCGGGAGCAAAACGGTAGAAAGGGTATGGCCGTAAACGCGAACCGCCGACCCGACAGCCGGCGGTTGACGCGGCGCTCTCCCTGTGCCGCCATTATAGCGATTTTCTGAGGCTTATGGAAATGCGAAGCACCCGCCCACCCAGGCGCCGGCCTCGAACAACGCCGCCCGAACGCTCAAAGGCAGCGGGTCAAGCATATAAGGTGCACAGTTGCCTGGGCGATAATAGCCCAGCGTGTAAATACATTCATGCGGCAATTCCAAACCCATCTTGTAGGGCAAAATCGGCACGGTAAGGAAGAAATGGGCGAAGGAGGCGAACGGTTGCACCCACGGCCCGGCCATGTGCCCGTATCGCTCCAGTTGCACATCCTCGAAATAGAGCGGTTTGTGGCACAAGGCGGAAGCCGTCCAAGTGTAAGTAATCGGTGCGAATGCCCTCGGCCGAAACGTATCGGCCAGCAAAGGACAGTCCCGCGGCAAATCGCCTTCGGGTGGAGTGATATTCGTAC
>Ga0272448_1000508_pt1 | contig 60619 bp, 57 predicted proteins | sample YNPCB0191_FD_202220 | JGI IMG/M metagenome (GOLD analysis project Ga0272448, IMG submission 202220) | Hot spring sediment microbial communities from Yellowstone National Park, WY, United States - YNP-CB-019-1 | ecosystem: Environmental > Aquatic > Thermal springs > Hot (42-90C) > Sediment... | reverse complement strand
CTCCTCGTAAGATACACAAACGAACAACTCTACAACCAATACAAAAACGCTTATATCCACAACAGACCATTCACTAAAACAGGCACAGCACAAAAAGCTAACCTATAACTGCACACGACCAAAAAATAAAGGTCACTATTTATATCAGTCATAAATTTCGTTATTAATGCATTTACTTACTAAAGTGAAATGATAAAAAAGTCGGAGAAACAATATTATGCTGAAAGGCCTTCTTTCGGTTATAGGCGTATACCGGATATACGAAAAGTGGCTAACGAACCAAGTCAAAGACAAGCCTATGCCAGAACACATAGCCATTATCCTAGATGGAAACCGAAGGTGGGCGCAGAATCATTCGATGAATCCCGCTAAAGGACATTTCTACGGAGCTGACAAAACCGAAAACGTTCTAAAGTGGTGCTTGGACTTAGGAGTAAAAACAATCACTCTATACGCTTTCTCAACGGAAAATTTCAAACGACCACCGGAAGAAGTTGAGGAAATCATGAGCCTCTTCAATGAGAAGCTTCAAAAAATTCTTAAAGACGACAGCATTCACAAGCACCAAGTCCGAGTGAAAGCCATTGGAAGGCTTAATCTTCTGCCTGGGACCCTTCAGGAGTTGGTGAAGAAGGTTGAGGAAGCAACCGAAGAGTACAACGACCGCTTTTTGAACATAGCTATGGCCTATGGTGGAAGAGCAGAAATTGTGGATGCTGCCAAGGAAATTGCACAAAAAATCATTAACGGAACAATGTCGCCTAATGAAATAGACGAAGAAACCTTTGAAAAACACCTCTACACAGCGCATTTGCCAAAGCAAGATCCTGACTTGATCATTCGAACGTCAGGTGAAGAAAGGCTAAGCGGATTCCTTTTGTACCAGTCTGCTTACAGCGAACTCTGCTTTCTCGACGTTTTTTGGCCAGAATTTAGGCGTATCGATCTTTTAAGAGCCATCAGGACATATCAAAAAAGGAAGAGACGCTTTGGCACGTGAAACTATTTAATGATTCCATAGATGCAGCCTGTTGGTATGCGTATCACAGGAACATTAGGAAACTGTTTCTGCAAGTAATGTGAAAGGGTCCTCATTCCTGGCTCTTCAGATGTGGAATGGTTAACTATCAACATTGGCACTTCAGAATCGAGAGACCACTGACCAGATTCCCAAAGCCTTGTTCCGTCATCTGTAACCAAAAGGATGTCTGCGCCCAAATTTTCCATTTCGTGGTAATTTACGATAGCGCCTGTGCCGATGGCTATCCGAGAAACCCTTTTTCTTTTGTCGCCAACAACTTGAACAACTTCTTGGCCAAGAGGTTTCAACCGTCTAAGGATTCTTCGAGCTATCTTTTCAACTGTCGTTTCCTTAACCTCGTGGACTTCATAGAAACTTTTTTGTTGCCACAGGTTTTCCTCTAAAACCCAGCCAATTCGCCCAAGCGCCATGTATGCCTATTTTAGGGAAATCGTCCCAGAAATCATAGCATCTATAGATGACAATTCCAGTCTTTTGAAGCCATTCGTACTTTGTAATCCACACGTCATTTTTGCCCAGTGTCATTCCTAGAAACCCTCTTAAGTGGTTGTCGACAGATGGTGTGCCACCGTTTATTCTTCCTTCATTATTCACTGTCACCGCATAAAGAGGTTCATGTGTGACAAACAAATTGCAATTGGCTTCAAGTGCCTTTTTAAGGTTCACAAACGTAGGCATCCACGAAACCGCTATTCCCTTAACATCAGAATTTGGGTCGCCGACTAGAAACGTGTCAACTGTTTTTTCCCAATTTACCCAGCTTTCAACCTCTTTCATGTGCTTATGTAGTTCCCAAGCTTTCATGGCTTTCTCATCCTCTTAAGCTCTTTTCTTTGCGCTTATTATCGAAATTATGTCCCTGTCACGAAGTTCGTAGTTTTCTCCACGGTTAATTTTACTTTTTGCATCAACCGCGTGGATGAAAGTTTCTCCAAGTTCAGTGTGTATCATGTACGCCAGTTCACGCGCAGTTGTTCCTTTTGGAATTAATCTTGCGTCAGGTAAAACTCTTCCGTTGTGGTCTGAAAGTTTCTCGACGTCCTCAACCGTGTAGACAACAATCATGTTTAATAAATCAAAAAACGCTGTGTTGATGGCTTTTTGGACTCCTGTTGTCTCATGTTGGAGAACTTTTTCACGTATGATCTCCAAGGCCCTTTTTTGTTTTTCAGTGATATTTGCTGAGTCTCGAACTTGGAAATCTTTGTTTCCAGGCAAGTACTTTATCAGTCTTTTTTCAGATGCTCTTCTCAAAGCAAGTTCAGCTTCAGCACAACACGGAATCACGGTATATCCTGTTTCCTTCAGTCTTTTCACGTTCTCTTCGGCTGGTGGCACGTCAATCTTGTTTGCTGCTATTAGCATTGGTTTTGAAATTGTCCTTAGAGTGTCGACAAACACGTAAAATTCGTCGTCAGTCCACGTTGTAGGCTTGTCGGCGTTTAACCCAGTTTTCCTCAAAGTTTCTAAAATGTGTTTACGGCCCATGGAAAGCCCGCTTAACCTTTCCTCAAGAAGAGTGTACAAATCTGTTCTCGAGGATTCCACAGTTCGAGCGATCCTTGGCCAGTCACGTTTGAGAATTTGGACAAGCCACATTGTAATCTCTTTTTCTAGAAACCTAACGTCTTCTAAAGGGTCATGCATTCCAGGTGGAACCAGTCGCCCCTCAAGGTCTGTTGATCCAGATGCATCTACAATATGAATAAGCGCGTCGGCTTTTCGTATCTCGTCGAGAAACTGGTTTCCTAATCCTCTTCCCTGCCAAGCATCGGGCACCAGTCCAGCGGTGTCTACAAGTTCAACAGGGATCAACCTCACGCCGTCAATGCAAACTGAGTTCACAGGGTTATCTTTCACATTAAGGTCCTTGCAGACACATTGCGTTCTTAAGTATCCTATTCCCCTATTTGGCTTGATTGTGGTAAACGGGTAGTTAGCTATCTCGACCGTAGCAAGAGTTGCTGCACTGAAAAAAGTTGACTTGCCCACATTCGGTTTCCCAACAATTCCGACTAAAAACGTGATTGCATATCACCCTCTGAAGCGGGTTTAATCTTGTAATTCAATATATACTCAAATATAAAATGGCATCGTACATATTTCATCAATAAAGGCATAGTTTCAAACATAATAAAAGAAAAGCGTTAGAAAGTTATGATTTTATCGGCACAGCCTTTTCCCTTTTCATTATTTCCCTAGCCACGATAACTCCGCTTGCGCTTGCCTGTATTAAGCCGCGGGTAACTCCTGCACCGTCGCCGATTGTGAAAAGGTTGTGAATTTGGGTTTCTAGGCTTTCGTTAAGTTCCAGCCGAGAAGAATAGAACTTGACCTCAACGCCGTAGAGCAATGTGTGTTTACTCGATATACCTGATGCTACTTTGTCTAGTGCGTCAAGCATCTCACGTATATCTGTCAAATAACGATAAGGCAAAACGAAGCTAAGATCTCCTGGAACAGCTGTTTTCAAGGTTGGTTTCACAACGCTTCTGGCTATACGTTCCTCAGTGGACCTTCTGCCTGAGTCTAGGTCGCCGAGTCTCTGGATTACGACGCATCCTGAAAGCAAGTTGGCTAAACGCGCAATGTATTCGCCATAGGCAATGGGTTCTCTAAACGGGTACGTGAATGCTGTACTAACCAAGATGGCGAAGTTTGTATTTTCAGTTTTTCTTTCAGCGTAGCTTTGCCCGTTAACGCTGATTATTCCGCCGTATGATTCGGTAATTACCTCACCGTACGGCGCAACACAGAAAGTTCTAACCTGATCGTCAAAGGCTTTTGAGTAATAGATGAACTTGGGTTCGTAAAGAATTTTTGTAAGCCTTTCCATAACAGACGCAAGGGTTTCAACCCTGACTCCAACGTCCACAGGGTTGTTCAATGTCTTCAGACCTAACGCTTGAGCTTCGCATTTCAGCCATTCTGCTCCCACGCGTCCGGGGGCAGCTATTACGTATTTTGCAAACATTTTTTCGCCACTTGCAGTCTCAACACCTTGAGCCATCATGCCCTTTACTAGAAGGCTTTTCACTTGGGTTCTTGTCTTAACTTCTACTTTGTTATTTAGTTCTTTACGCATTTTTTGAAGAATCTCAGCGCATTTATCTGTCCCTAGATGTCTGATTTTCTGACGTATCAGTTTCAACCCAGCGAGGGCTGCTTCTCTTTCAATCTTTTCAACTTCATCTTGATCTTCGCCGTAAACGATTGGCGAGTTACTGTATTTCGTGTATGTCTTGTCGACGTAATCCAGCAGATTTTCTAATGCATGTTGTCCTATGTACTCGTCCAGCCAACCACCTACAGAGGTCGAAAGTGTAAGTTTGCCATCGCTAAAGGCTCCTGCGCCGCCCCAACCTGAAAGAAGCGTACATGGGTCGCAGTTAACGCAGCCTAAGCCTCTGCTCGCAGGGCATTTACGTTTATCTATGTCAGGCCCCTGGTCAAGCATAAGAATGTTTAGATTTGTGTTTTTTGCTAGCTCGAGTGCAGCAAAGATTCCTGCTGGACCGGCGCCAACAATTATTACGTCGTAAGCCAAAACCGATCCTTCCCAGAGTAGATACAATGGCTTAAATATATGTTTTATTGTTAATCGAACGATAGGTGTTCACATCTGAGCTTGTTTGCCAAAGAACAATGTAATGTATTATGATAAACGTAATATACTGGCGTAAAATATTCCATGACTGTGTATAGGTATGAGGGAAAACAGCTCAGGAATCATTGTTTATAGGAAAGAACACAATCAAAGGCTGTACTTACTCTTACATTACCAGTATAGAGGCGACTATTGGGATTTTCCACGTGGTAACATCAGAGAAGGCGAAACACCCATCGAAGCAGCTTTGCGGGAAACCGAGGAGGAAACTGGGCTTTCAACAAGCGATCTAAGAATTGTTAAAGGCTTTGAGGAGAACGCCAAGTGGTTTTACAGCCTTAATGGGCAAACTGTTTTCAAGACGGTTACTTACTTTCTCGCGGAAACTGGAAATGTGGATGTGAAAGTTTCAGAGGAACACGTAGGTGCACGGTGGGTTACCTATTCTGAAGCTTTTAATATCCTTAAATATAAAAACTCGAAGAGGATGTTGCAGAAGGCTGAGGGTTTTTTGAAAACACTTGAAAGCCTATCGCCATGAATCGGGTAAATTTGTTTTGCTCTTTTTTTGTAAGCTTATTTCCAGTCTAGCAGTCTTTTTTCGCCTTCGATTTTTTTGATGTCTGTAATGTCTTGGGTGACTTCTAGGCAACCAAGATATGCGCCGTTTTTGTCTCTTACTGCAAAGTATCGGATGAAAACCAGTTTATCTTTCAGGTTTAACCAAAACTCAGCTACATTTTTGTTGCCTCGTTTGAATGATTCCAGTATTTGGTTGACAATATGAACGCTTTTTTGAGGATGACATTGTTGAACCTTCCGTCCGATGACAGCTTTGGTTCTTACAAATATTCTATCTTTGCCTTGGCTGAAATAACGCACAGTGTCATCTTTATCAACGAACGTGATGTCAATGGGCAACGTGTTAAGCACTGCCTCAAGTTCCTCTTTCGTAAATGACCCCGTCTCAAATGAAATGGGAGCTATCGGCTTTGTTTGTATAACAGATGGTGCCATAATTTTTTCAACAATGAATTCCGCGGGTTCAGGAGTGAAACAGCAGTAGCCTATTTCGTCGAACTGTTTTCTAACGTCAACCCATTCAGGAGGTTCGATGACTTTCATAGCTGTTGGAAACAGAATATTGTTCTCCTTATAAAAGTGGCTAGAAAGCATCTCATTTAAGGCAACAGATGCCTTCTCAAGGTTAGATGTGAAACTCTTGAAATCTACCTTGCTTCGAGTCTCAAAAGTTAAGAACAACTCTTTTTCAATCTGCCTAATCTTATCATGTTCCATCCACATGATAGCTGGTGGCTGGGTTACGCCGTGCTTCTCTAGGAGTGGGAAAAGAACGTTCTCTTCGCGGAGATAGTGGCTTTCTGACTCTCTAAGATGTTCCAGTGTATTGCCTAAACGATCCACATCATCTTTTGAATCTTCAAAACTCTTAGCCTTCCTGACTTTTCCAGCAACTTCTTTAAGGGTTTCAGCGAATTCCAAGAGAATCTTATGCTCCTCCATAAGTATGTTAACGGGGTGGCCTTTTGGATCTGAGGTTTCCTCTTTTTCGATTGATTCTCTGAATAATGCGAGGTGAACTTCACACAACCTATGAATTTCCTCACGCGGCATACCTTCAACTACGAGTTCCTCTTCTATGCGTGCAATATCATCTGACGAAACCGTTCCAAAAACCTCCTTGAATTTAGCCTTTGCTTTTTCTAGGTCTGCGCCTTCATGTAGGCTTCGAATCAAGTTTTTTAATGCTTCCTTCTTTTCTGTTTGCACGAAAATTCCTCCTCTCTAAATTATTGTGAACGCTGCTTTTAATCTTGTATTATATATGTTGAACGAAACAGATAAATGTTAACAATGTTATATTCTTTCGATTCACTCAAAATTCAACGACGCCTTTGAAGACCTTCTCAGCAGGACCAGTCATCAAGATGTTTTTGTCTTTAAATTGTATCTTGAGGTCTCCACCCAGTAAGTGAACGGTGCATGGGCTATTAACTTTTCCAAGAAGACGTGCAACCGCGACAGTCGCGCAAGCTCCTGTTCCGCACGCCATGGTCTCTCCCACTCCCCGTTCCCAAACACGCATCTTAAGATCTTTTCGGTTTAAATATTGCACAAATTCAACATTTATTCTGGCTGGAAACATTTTGTGATTTTCAATTTTTGGACCATAAGTTCCAACTGGGAAGATGTCAACATCTTCGACGAATATTACGCAGTGAGGGTTCCCCACTGAAACGCAAGTAACCTTGAAATTGGCGCCATCAACATCAAGGTCTTCGTTTACGCATGTTCCATCTCCAACAACGGGAATTTTCGATCTATCAAATACAGGTTCACCCATGTCAACAGTAACTTGGTAAACTTTGTCTTTATCCGTCTCCAGCCAAACCGTTTTTACTCCAGCAAAAGTTTCGATTTTTAGCTCCTTCTTTTTAGCTACTCCCTTTTCAAAGCAATACTTAGCAAAGCATCTTATGCCGTTTCCTGAAGTTTCAGCTTCGGTTCCGTCAGCATTGAAAATCCTCATCTTAACATCCGCAACTTCTGAATTGCATAAAAAAAGCAGACCGTCTGCACCGATTGAAAAGTACCTTTTACACAGTTTCTCCGAGATTCTGCCCAGTTCCTTTTCTGGTAATAACTTGTTTCGGTTGTCAACGATGATGAAGTCGTTCCCTAAACCATGCATCTTCCAAAAACCTATTCTAACCAAGCGAACCACACCTCTAAATTGTCGTAAACACAAATTAACTATTTTTCGGTTCCACCTTCCTCATAGAACTCTTTGAACTTATTTGACTCAAAAAGTGCAGCTATTTTGGCCTTAATAAAACCTTTGCGCCAAAAGCATCCAGATTTATGTGTTCCTTGACCTCTTTACCAGTTAAAAGGTCTTCAAATTCATCTCCGTTACATTTTACACTTATTGAGTTCTGCGTATGGTTCAACGCGAAAACGATGTTGCTATTTGAGCTTATTCTTTCTGTCGCTTCAAAATCCTCAGCGTATGGCAACACAGGTTTTATGGTGCCTTTCTTTGTAAGCCAATCAACCAGATCAGCATAGAAACTTTTTTCAGCAAAGGTTCCAACGTAAACAGCTACGCCATTTCCAAACTTGTTCATCGAAACGCAAGGTTTACTCTTGTATGGTCCACTTTGATAGTAAGCAAGAGTCTCTGCGTTTTTTGGCACAAGTAGTTCTGCCCAGTTTCTGCCTTCATGAACGTTTTGAACACCAAGTTCTGTGCTAACTGTTTCCAGTTTAATTTTTCCGCCGCCTGGTAACCCTGTGTATTCCTCTATTTCTATTCCAAAAACATCAGAGAGGCATCCAGGCAACGTGTCCTCAACTATTATGTTGTTCCAGTTCTTTGCACCAGTTCTCGGTGTGGCAACAAGGGTTCCGCCCTTCTCAACAAAAGACCTTAAGTTCTTTTCAACCCTCTTATCCATCAACATCAAAGACGGAATGAACACAGCTTTGTACTGTTCAATGTTTTCGAAAGTTGGTTCAACAAAGTCAACCATCACGTTTCTTGAGTAAAGAGCCCCATAACAGTCTAAGGTTGGCCTCCAAGACGACTCGCCATAATAGTTTTTGTCTCCACGGGGAACCTCCATGTCCCAAGCCCAAATGTTATCATAGACAAGCGTAACTGCAACCTTAGACTTGACCGTTGAACGTTCAAGGTAAGGTATAATCCTCCGCAATTCCTCTGATGTTTTCTTTACTTCGGCGTATCTTCTTCTCGGCACGCCGTCGTGGTCGAGGATTCCGTGCCAATACTCCTCAGCTCCAAACCTGCATGTTCTCCACCTAAAATAGATTATGCCGTCTGCTCCCCTAGCAATCGACTGGTATGTCCAAAGCCTTATTTGCCCAGGTAACGGAATTGGCGCTTGACTGGTTACCACCGCGCCTGACTGTAACTCCATAATCCAGTAGGGCTTTTTCTTTAAGCTTCGCATAATGTCGTGACACATAGCTAAAGCAGCAAGATCCATCTGTGCACCCCATTTCGGATAATAGTCGAACGAAATATGGTCAAGACGCTCAGCGAGTTTAAAGTAGTCAAGTTCCTTGTACATGCCCATGAAATTGTGCGTTACAAACTGGTGAGAGACGTGCTTGCGGATTACGTTGACCTGTTCCTGCTGATATTTTACCCACGAGTCGCTTGTGAAACGCCGCCATTCAAGGTTCAAGCTTGGGTTCTGCATCATCAGAGGCGGTCTAGGAGGGAAAATCTCGTCCCAGTCGCTGTATTGTTGACCCCAAAAAATTAGCCCGCATTCCTCATTTAATCTTTCGATTGAACCGTATTTTGCCCTTAGCCATTCCCTGTAAGCTTCGATGCAGTTGTTGCAGTAGCATGGATCGCCCATGAACTCGTTGTCGATCTGCCATCCTACGACGTTTGGGTTGCCCTTATAATGAAGAACTATGGCTTCCGTAGTCCGCTTGGAAAACTCAATGTAAACGGGATTATTTGGGCAATAGTTTTTCCTAGTTGCCTCAGCAGCCCGTTTCCCATACCCGTCAATCCGCAGAATATCTGGATGAGTCTTAACAATCCACGGAGGAGGAGCAGCTGTTGGTGTTCCAAGAATTGCTTTTATGCCTTTTGTTGAAAGGGTCTTTATGGCTTTATCTAGCCAGTCAAAGCAGTATTCACCTTTTCGTGGTTCTAGCTTGCTCCATGCGAACTCCGCGAGCCTAACGATGTTAAAGCCTGCCTTGTTCATTAATTCAGCATCTTCTAACCATCTTTTTTCAGGCCAATGTTCAGGGTAATAATCAACTCCAAAGGGGAAAGACAAGGCGGTTCACTCCAAATCCTTTTCAATCAACTCATAGAAGACTATTATTAATAACATTTTTTTAAGGATAAAAGTGTCTTCTTCTATAGCGTTAGTTGTTTTCCTTTGCTGAACGGTTCGAACCGCCATCGTTCCTTGTTGACAACCATGTCGGCTAATATTTCTTTCGAAAGGTTCAATGGCAGAGAAAGAAAAACCCTTACCACGTGTTTACAGATTTTCTTTTCTTGGTGCTGCTTAGCCCAGTCTTCGCACGTATGCCTGATTACCTTGTTAACTAGGTCGATGTGAACCTCGTATTCTTTCACGTTTGCGAAAACCCTTTTTTCTGTTGCTTCTCTAAAAGACATGTCAGGCTGCCGAATTGTTTCTGCCCTGTCAATTCTACGTGCGTCAGTAAATTCTCGGAGCAGCTGCGAAAGACTTAGCTTCATGACTTCTTTTAGAGACTTTTGAACCGTCTCAATTGGAAGCTCAGCCTGTTTTCGAGTAATGTAGGCTTGAATTTTGTTTTTGACCTTGGTTTGAAGCCGTGTTGCAATGCCGAGTTTTTCCAAAATTTGGATGCAGTTTTCAGGTGCATAACCGTGGAAGTGGTTGTTGAAGTATCCATAAACCTTCTTAGTCTTCTCCGTTGCCTCTTTGACCTTTGGAACCCATTCATCTAGCTCTTTTTCGCTGTAGCGGTAGTCGAACCACGGGCGTCTGTGTCTGCCATGCCACCTAATGTACGCAAAATCAGCTGTTAAAACCAAGACTGGCGGAAGAAGAGGCTCATCAACAACCGTGTAAGCCACATTATGTTCTTTAAGCAGACTCCAAGTTTCGTCTCGAATCCAAGAAACGTTGCGGAATTCAACTGCGAACCTGTAGCTGTCTGGAAGCAACACTAAAAACTTGCTAAGATTCTCAACTTCGTTGAAGCTAAACTCGGGTGGCAACTGAATGAGAACCGCGCCTAGCTTGCCAACATCATTCATGGGCTTCATCAAGTCAAGGAACTTTTCCAGATCATTTTTCACGCCTTTGCCAAGGTCAAGCTTCTTATTGTGGGTAATTAACTGCGGTAGCTTCGCTGAGAAAACGAAATCTCTAGGAGAACCTCGGGCTAAGCCATAAATTAAACCTAGACTGGGGTAAGTATAAAAAGTCGAGTTGATTTCAGAGGTTCTGAAGACCCTTGTGTACTCGCTGAACATCTTTTTTCGTTCAGTGTAGAAAGGTCCAACCCACTCCTCATAACTCCAGCCAGATGTGCCTAAAAAAACATTATCTTGATCTTTGTTCTCTTCTAAACCCAAAACCTTCACCAAACAACTGCAATTCTTTCTTGCGCCGCCTTACCTGTTTAAAGCTAAACGAAATGCGGGATTTAACTGTTCCCTAGACTAAGATATCTTATGCTAGAACCGGAACTTACCAAAAAAGAACTTCATTTTTTAGGCGACCTTGTTCATCAAATGGGTGTTTAAGTTAAATATTTACGCCTTACATACAGTTTATTCTGTTAAGGTCAGGATTGAACCATGGAGCGGAAAAACATTTCTTTTGAGGGTTCAGCTTCGTCTCCTATGTTGCTTTTTCCTTCAAGGACGCGGAAATACGTTAGGCTAACGGGAGAACAAGCCTATAAAAGCTTAAATGGTCTTCTAAGTGAATGTTCCAGTTCAAAAAAACCTGTGTTAATGCAGAAGTCCTTGATGTCTAGGGCTAGGCTGAACGGGTTTTTTGGAGCAACAGTAACCGTTAAGGTTCTTCCAGAAGGAGATGTAAGCTCCATAGATTTGGTTTTCAGCTATAAAAGAGCGGTTTACGCTTCGCTCTTAATCTGTGCCGCCATAATACTGTTGGAGTTCCTGGTTTTTCGCAACGTGTTTACGATACTTGGCGTAGCACTCGTCATTCCGCTTATTTACAATGCAAACAGTTCAGCAAACAATTTCTTAAACTTGGTGAACGACATTTTACCTCTGATTGAAAAAGAGTTTGCCCAAAAAGCCTTGCTTGCAGACCGCGAAAGATGGAAAGCCCAACCGAAGGACACTGAGGCACTGTACAGGAAACTAAGCGAAAAACACACTAAGACTTGGGGTAACACAAAAGTTTTGGAATACAAAGTTTCAGAATATCAAAAACTGGGTTTAACGCGGTTTGAGGCAATAAGAAAAACGGCGGAGGAAGAAGGCTTAGACTAGGTTAAAAGCAAAGTCGAAAAAACCTCGAAGAACCTGAAGGTTCAGCTATGGGTAGACCCTATTAATCAACCTTGGAAATGCTATTGCGTCTCTTATGTGTTCAAGCTTGCATATCCATGCAACTGTCCGTTCGACGCCTAAGCCGAATCCTGAATGAGGCACTGAGCCATACCTTCTGAGGTCGATGTACCACTCGTAATCTTTCGGATTAAGGTTTTCTTCCTCTATCCTCTTCAGCAACTCGCCTAAATCGTGAATTCTCTGTCCACCACCCGTAATTTCACCGTAACCTTCAGGAGCTAAAAGGTCAGCTGACAATGTGACGTCTGGATTAGCTGGGTCGGGCTTATGGTAGAAGGCCTTAATGCCCTCTGGGAAGTGAGTAACGAAGAAGGGCTTATCAAACTCTTCGGTGAGCTGCTTCTCCTCAACCCAACCAAGGTCGTTTCCATACTCGAATTTTACCCCCTTCTTTTCGAGGATGCTAACAACCTCGTCATATCGGACTCGTTGAAAAGGCGGCGACATACGTAAAATTTCCTGTGGAGGTCTACCTAGCATTTCAAGTTCTTTCGCTGCCTTTTCCGCTAACTTCGTGAAGATGTGACCTAAAAGGCTCTCTTGAACCTTCATTATGCAGTCTAAATCGCACCAAGGTGCTTCAGCTTCGAGGTGCCAGTACTCAGTAAGGTGTCTTCGAGTTCTGGATTTTTCAGCTCGAAATGATGGAGCAAGTGTGTAGATTTTGCCCAAACTGGCTATAGCTGCCTCTGCATAAAGCTGCCAGCTCTGGCTGAGGTATGCTTCCTGCTCGAAGTATTTTACGGAGAAAAGCGTTGAGCCACCTTCACATGCAGCTGTTATCAGTGTAGGAGAGTGAAACTCGGTGTAGCCGTTGTTTTGGAACCATTCTCTTGCTGCTTCGAGGAACTTTGACCTTACTCGAAGTATGGCTTGCATCTTCGGACTTCTTATCCACAGATGTCTATGGTCAAGAAGAAACTCTGGACCGTGAAACTTCTTCGCAATTGGATAATCTGCCTCAGCTAGGTGGACGACGTTTATGTTTTCAATTCTAATCTCGTACCCGCCAGGAGCTCTTTTGTCCTCGAAAACTGTTCCTATGAGCCCCAAAGAGGATTCTTGAGTAAGATTTTTTGCCTCCTCAAACTTCGCATCGTCCACCTTGCCTTTTTTCATAGTACACTGAATTATGCCTGTTCCGTCGCGAATCATGAAGAAGTGTATACCGCCACTTGACCGCATATTGTCAAGCCAACCGCGAATTTGAACAGTCTTTCCTGTGTATTGTCCAGAGAGTACAGATGAGACGTCAACAAACTCGTCCATACCCTAAACCCAGCTGTGTTTATTTGAACAGATTGTATCTTAGACAGCTTCTAAAAAGTTTTCTTAGTAAAACTTTTTTTGTGAAATACCTTAGGCTGTCTGCTTTGGCTTCTCAGTTGGCTTGTAAAGTTTCTTTTCATAAGCACTTTTTGGTTTAAATTTTCCTTTAATGTGTTGAGGCATAGCTTTTTGTCTTCCAATATTTTTGTATCTTGCCAATGTCTTAGCTATCTTTGTCTTTGAGGGGCCTAAAGGTTTCTTCGGTTTACGTTTCAGGGCCAATGCCTTAAAAGCAGGCGACAAAGGTTTTCGTCTTTGCCTTTTCTTTTGAGTACGTCTTAAGGTGGAAACTTTCTTTTTGAACGACACCCTTTTTTCAGCTAAATTCACGTTTTCAATCATCCAGCCCACTGTTAGCCAAGATTCGGAAGCTGAATGACTTAAGCGGTTGCTCCACCACTTTTCACTTGAGTATGCAGGGTCTGGTAGTTTGTCGCCGAGAATTTCTTCAATAAACCTGAATGAAAGGGTCACAAAGTCGGTGTACTGCGCCCTTCGAACCAAAAATTGGCTGAGAGGCGCGTATTTGCTTCTAGGAGCAGCAGGCATCAGCCTTCGTTTGGCGCACCTCAGACAGGTTGGTTTTCCTTCCTCATCGTTGACAAGGCAGTTTCTACAAAATAGCTTCTTACATCTGTTACACCGAGAAAGTGCATAATAAGGAACGGTTACGCCGCAAAGTGAACAGTCTTCATGAAAGGGAACCATTACAACACACTAAACCTTTCCACTAACATGAATAGAGTCCAGCAACAAGATAAGGGTTCGCATCTGTGTGCCTCAAAACCAAAATCGGGAAATGACAAAAAAGGGTTGAGATGGGAAACAGTTAAATTGAGTAAAGAAGAAACAGTTAAACACTTACGGAGAGGTCTATGTTGGAAAAGAAGGTTGTAACTTTTGGGGAGATCATGCTTAGGCTTACGCCACCAAACTTTCTAAGGTTCGTTCAAGCAAGGTCGTTCGACGCCATTTACGGCGGAGGAGAAGCCAATGTAGCAATCGCCTTGGCAAACTTCGGTGTTCCAGTAGACTACGTAACTAGGCTTCCTGCTAACGCTATTGGAGACGCTTGTCTGAACTACGTTAGACAGTTTGGCGTTGGAACAAACAAAATAGTGCGTGGAGGAGAAAGACTTGGCATTTACTTCATGGAGATGGGCGCAGCACAACGCGGAAGCGAAGTAATCTATGACCGTTCAAACTCATCTATAGCAACCATTGAACCAGAAATGGTAGACTGGGACAAATCCTTCGCTGACGCATGCTGGTTCCACTGGACAGGCATAACGCCAGCAATAAGTAGAGGTGCAGCGGTAACGTGCCTCGAAGCTGCAAAAAAGGCAAAGGAGAAAGGACTCACTGTTTCCTGCGATTTGAATTACCGTGCCAAGCTTTGGAAATGGGGAAAAACCGCAACTGAGGTTATGACAGAACTCGTAAAATACGCAGATATCGCGATATGCAACGAAGAAGACGCCGAAAAAGTTTTTGGCATAAAGGCACCAGGCGTCAACGTTCTTAAAGGACAAGTTGAGGCGGAAAAATACCTTTATGTTGCCCAAAAACTGATGGAGAAGTTCCCTAACCTCAGCAAAGTCGCCATCACGTTACGGGGAAGCATCAGCGCCAGCCACAACACGTGGTCAGGTGTTCTCTATGACGGAAAGACTTTCTACACTGCTCCAACCTACGACATCACCGACATCGTTGACAGAGTTGGAGGCGGAGACTCGTTTGCTGCGGGTTTGATCTATGGGCTTCTCAAGTTCAGCGGCGACCTTAAGAGAGTTCTCAACTTTGCTGTTGCAGCCTCATGTCTTAAGCACACCATCTTTGGCGACTCAAACATCATTTCGGTGGCTGAGGTTGAAAAGATAATGTCTGGAATTGTTTCTGGAAGAGTTTCAAGGTAACAAAAGAGGGTGAAAGTATGGCGAAATTCATGAAACACGTGGTCGTTGGCAAAATATTAGATCTGGGTTTGGTTCCTGTCTTCTACCACGACGATTTGGATACAGCTAAGAAAATCGTTCAGGCATGCGTTGACGGAGGGCAAAAGGTAATCGAGTTTACAAACAGAGGAGACTTTGCATATCAAGTCTTCGCGGAGCTCGCAAAATGGGTTAACACCACATTCAAAGACGTCATTATCGGCGTAGGTTCAGTCATCGACCCGGAGACAGCTGCACTTTACATCAACAGCGGAGCAAACTTTGTGGTTGGACCAGTCTTTAACCTGGAAATCGCCAAAGTCTGCAACCGACGTAAAGTGCCGTACTCGCCTGGATGCGGCAGCGCCACAGAGATTTCTCAAGCTGAAGAAATGGGATGCGACATAGTTAAGGTCTTTCCAGGTGAAGAAGTTGGCGGTCCATCATTCATAAAAAACATGCTTGGCCCATGCCCGTGGGTTAAGCTCATGCCGACTGGAGGCGTAGACACCACACGTGAAAGCATCTCAGAGTGGATTAAGGCAGGAGCAGCTGCACTCGGCATAGGGTCGAAGCTTATTTCAAAGGAACTTGTCGCTGCAGGAGACTTCGAAGCTATCACAAAGAAGGTTGAACAGTGCCTTTGGTGGATAAAAGAAGCAAGAGGAACACCGCTGTTCCTCGGAATAGAACACGTAGGCCTTTATCCCGATGGAGCTACGGCTAACGAAATCGCAGACTGGTACGCTGACACTTTTGGGTTAACAAAAACAGAGGGAACGTCGTCCATCTTCATTTCAGGTCAGGGATCTGGAAGAATCGAGATCATGAAAGCTGCTGAGCCTGTTAAGTGTCACATTGCGGTTCGCGTTTCCAACTTCGAGGAAGCCTGCAAACGCCTACAGGAAAAAGGCTTCGAACTGGAGGAAGCCAAAATCAAGAAGGGAACTAAAGCTGCATTCTTAAAGACGCCTGACCCAGCTGGAAACAAAGTTCACGTTCTATACCAAGGTCCATAAAAAAGCTTTTAATAAATTACCCTTCTCTTTTTTTCCAAAAAACATTTTATACGCTTTGTTCAAGGTTCTCAATGATTTTTTTCAGGTTTTCGCTGAATTTAGTCATAAGTATTCCTTCGATGTTGCTGATGCGTTGTTCAAGTTCAAAGTCGAAAGGCAAGGCTCCCAGATAGCGAAACCCTTTGGCCTCAACTTGCGAGCGTACCCACGATGAATCTTGCATCTGCATGTTTTCTATGACGCCAAGCACAGAATTCCCTGTTTCTCTTAGCAAGTCAAGCAGTTTTTCCACAGTTTCAAACGCAAGCCTTGAAGGAGTTGTGACTACGAGAAACTTGACATTTTTCATGAATCGAAGAAGGTCCAAGGTAATGTCGCCTATTCCGGGCGGCATGTCTAAGATGAGAAAGTCCAGGTTTCCCCATTTTATCGCCGTCAAAAGTTCGATGAAGGCATCAGAGGTTTCGGAACCTCTAAGCGACGTCGCTTTGCCAGCTGAATAATAAACGATGGACATGTACCTTAACCCGTGTATTTGTGGTGGAACAATACCTTTTTCTTCTTCAGGATACTGGTCGCCAATGTCCAGAACAATGTGCGAGGAGGGGCTTGTAAAATCAAGGTCGAAGAATCCAACCTTGTATCCCTTTCGAGCCAGATTTAAGGCTAGGACAGAGGCAACTAGGGTTTTTCCTACCCCTCCTTTTCCACTTGACACTGCGATGACGTTTCGAACATTTTTCAGTCGTTCATTTATGACTGCTGTTCGAGGGTCAATCACAACGTTTTTTCCCCACTATGTTTTCTATCCAAACTCCACGTCCCTGTTCGACCTCAAAGTCTGGACTGTTACACTTTGGGCATCTGACAAAAGCATGCGCTATTTCGGGAACAAAATGAATTGCCTCCTTCGCTGATTCATCAAGTCTAGTTTTGCTAAATGACCATCGGTAGCCACAAACCCTGCATTTGAGCTTTGCACGTGTTTTTTTGATTTTTACTTTTGTATCTTTTAATCTGCCACTTAAGAGTTGCGAAAGCGCGAACTTGAAGATTTCAAGGTCAATCTGTTGAAGTTCGCCAATCCCAATATTGATTGTAGTGACATCTTTTATTCCACTTTTTTCAATCACTTCGGAAGCTGCTGACACCACTGCCTCGGCAAGCGCCCATTCATGCATACAGAAAAAGTGGAGCCAAGTTTATTTAAGGGTATTCCGTCAGACCAGAATTAACTGAGAAGAGGCGGAGCCCATTCCACGCATAAATGAGGCAGTCAACAGAATAGGCAAGAGATAAGGAAAGCAAAAACATGATGATGCACTAAGAGTCAAGGTTAACGAAACGTATGAAGGTGGGAAAACAAATCTGAAAAAGGTTCTGGATATATATAGAAAACTTGGTGTGAGATTAAAGTTGAACCTGTACCGCTAAATGAGTGTCAGGCATGTCGGGAATGCGAAGAGGCGGACCGAGAAAAACTGTATAGAGCATATATAAAAGAAAAAAATGGAGTGATAACGCATTGGTTAGTATCGATTGGTTGCTGAAAGTCATTACGAACCAGTCATACCAGTCCACGAAGAGAACAGTTTAAGAGCAGCAGACGCGAAAAACAAAAGGTCAGTCTTAAGGCAATCGTGGGGTAAGACAGAATTGGCAGTTAACAGCGTGAAAACGCTTAAACACGACGTAAGACGATTTGTTCAATCCGATCCAAGTGTACTGGTTGCGGCGTCTGCGAGTATGTCTGCGCTTTAGAAAGTGAGGGGTTTTGCCAGTGATGAAATCCATGCCTTCTGAGAGACCGTGTTCTCTGACACTAGTTCTAAGGCCTCTTCTGGGTAGAATTCAATGCATTTTGGCTCTCCGCTACAGAGGTTGCAAGCTACAGGTATCTTCTTTTCATAATTTAACATAATGCCGCCATGGGGCAAGCTTGGATGCACCAGGAACTTCGCCAAATCTGGACGACAAGTGACCTAACGTTTTAGGAAGTCTTGCGTGAACAAACATTTATCTATGAAGTGTGCCCGTTAAAGCATTGCCTACACCATAAAGCAGAACAGTTTATCGACAAGAAAGGGCCCTGCATTCATCATTGGACGTCAAAACATCTAACATTGTATTCTACGCCTTTAGTGTAGGAGGACCCATACATAGAAGTCATATGTATGTCTTACGAGCAGTGACTCTCAACACGCGAACATACGACATTACATATTTGAACTGGTCACTAAGTCATCGCCAACAGCATAACTATTATCGGAACTTCGAAAATCAAATTTGCTTTTCTTTAGGTAATTCACTTTGTTTTATCTCTTTCTGGTATTCAAATCTCCAAAGAAACACTCGCAAATAAAGAGAAAGCCAGAAGATCACTATGAAATAACGGAACCGGTGAGAAAGAGGATACTAGTTTTTCGGCATCAGTTAAGCTGACTATTGCGTCTTTCTTTGTTTGTTCGCCTTTTTTAGGTGTTTAGGAACAAGTCTTCTTCTTATGATTTGCCGTTCAATCCGTACTTCCCTAACTGTTTCCTCAAAAATTCTCGGTGTCTTTGACTGTGTTTGCTGAGGTGAAATTACGATTGGCTCAACCTTCTTTTCCTCAACAGTAACAGGCGCAATCATGGGCTGAACCCTTTTCTTGACCTGGGGTTTAACTTTTTCAGCTTCATGAGATCTTTTTCTTTTCTTTCTGTTCGCTACTTTTTCAGGTGGCTTTTTTGCTTCAACTCTGGTCGGCTTTCTTGTTCTGGTTCTCTTTCTAACCTTTTTAATCAGTCCAATTTTTTCAGCGTATTCTCTGACTTTTTGAACGGAGAGAACCCTCAATGCTTTGATGACATCTTTCTTTTTTTCTGCCTTTCTTACTCCGAACAATGTTGGTTTTTCAAGCAGCACACCAGTTTCTTTTGCTAGCTGTTTCAGTTGCCTGATGCCCATAATGTGGAGAAGTTCTTCTTTGGTAAGTCTGTTTATGCCTAAAAGCTCGATAAGGTCAGACTCCTTGAACTCTGAGGCGACAAGAACATCTATGGCCTCTTCTTTCGACCTTACTTTTTGCACGTTGTCTTGAGCGTCTTTCTTCTCAAAACTAATGCCGTTTTGGCGACCGAGCATCAACAGCTCATCGAAACCTAATCTGCTTAATAGCTCCCAAGACGCCTCGTAGTCTGCAAGCTTAGCTGAAATAGACAACAATAACCCCGCTCAGAAATATTATAATCTTAGAATACTAAAGTCTTATGGAACATAGCCTTCGCATCATCGTGTAAGGCTAAGTGTTCAGAAATTATGGAGAAACTTGGAAAATGGCTGCAAAAAATGGGCAAATAACAATGCTACATGGTGCAGGCGGAACTGTGATGCATGATCTAGTAAAGAACACCATTGTAAAGTATTTGGGAGACACAAAAAGTTCTGGATTCGCTGAGGTTCCTCTAAACTTTTTAGACGACGCGGCGGTTGTGGACGGCATCGTGCTTAAAAGCGATTCTCACGCGGTTAAACCTATTTTCTTTCCAGGCGGCGACATCGGCCGATTAGCCATCTCGGGAACAGTGAACGACATAGCAGTTTTAGGAGCAGAACCCTTCGCGTTGACGTGCGGTCTCGTTTTGGAAGAAGGCTTGTCTATGGCTGATCTTGAACGAATATTGAAGAGCATGCGAGATGCTTGCGTCGAAGCAGGCGTCGGGGTTGTCACAGGCGACACAAAAGTGGTTGAGAAAGGCAGCTTAGGGGGATGCGTCATCAACATTTCTGGGGTTGGTAGGCGAACTGAGGCTCTCGAAAAAAACATGATTGTTGTTAAAAAGTTTAGAAAAGATTTCCAAGCTAGATGGATTCTAGACTCTAACCTTTCAGTTGGCGAAAAAATAATCGTTTCAGGCACTATTGGTGACCACGGCTTAGCCGTTCTCTCAGCCCAAGAAGGCTTAAGATTCGGAAGCGGAATCAGGTCTGATGTGAGGCCTTTGAACCGTTTGATATTGCGTTTGCTTGAAGAGGCAGGCGGCATTGTAGCAATGAAGGATCCTACGCGTGGAGGGTTAGCTGACGCCCTAAACGAGTTTTGTGACAAGTCAGGCGTAGGCATACTCCTTGAAGAAGGGAAGGTTCCAATTCGTGAAGACGTTAGGTCAGCCTGCGAGATGCTAGGCTTAGACCCATTCGAGGTAGGCAACGAAGGAAAAATAGTCATCGGCGTAGTCAAAGAAAAAGCTGAGGAAGTCCTAACCCTCTTGCGGTCAACAGAGGAAGGGAAAGACGCTGAAATTATCGGAGAAACAACAGCAAAGTTCAAGGGAGTTGCGATGCAAACAGTGGTAGGCGGAAAAAGAATAATTGCGAGACCAATCGGTGACCCCGTTCCCAGAATTTGTTAACCCTTCATGTTTTGAGCAAACTGTAAATGCAAAATTTTATGTGCTGATAAGGTTCATTCTATCATGATGAGATATGGTCTTGATTGATTTACGTAGCCAGAGAACTGCAAGAACCAAAGAGGAAATGTTTAAGCATCTAAAGAGTTTCCGACTAGAACCCCGTTTTTCTGCCGGAGTCTGGTATTTCTTTCCAGGAGGAGGCCGATTTCATGAGTCCTATGTAGAAAAGGGCTCGATACAAGACACACTTGACAAGGTTGCGCATCTTTACGACTGTGGAGTGATTGATTCAAGTTTCGGTTTGGAAGCCCACTATCCCAACGAGGTAAACGATGAACTTATAGACAAGTATAAGAGCCTTCAAAAAGAAACGGGCATCAAGCTAATAACAGTCGTCCCAAACCTTTTCTACGAGAAGGCGTTTGAGTTTGGTTCTCTCTCAAATCCCAACCCAAAAATAAGAAGAAAGGCTGTCGACCGTACAATTGTGACTTTAGAAATTAACAAGGAACTCGACACCGAATTTTGCATTGTTTGGCCAGGTGGAGACGGATACGAGAATCCTTTTGGAACTGAGTTTTACGGTATGTGGGACAACTTTGAAAAAGGGTTAGCTGAAGCCATAGACGCCGTTCCAGGAGTTAGGGTTGCCATCGAGCCTAAGCCCTACGAGCCGAGGGGTAACAACATTTACAGAAACACGGCGAATGGGCTTCTCATGGCTAGAAACATCGAGGCACTATTGACTTCTAGGGAGAACAAAAAAATCCTCAGCGAAGGACACACGCTTGTTTGTTTGAACCCAGAAGTTGGGCATGTTCTTATGGGGCACGAGGAGCTAGCGTACTCCTTTGCCTCAATTCTTAGGGAAGGTAGACTTGCGCACACGCACTGGAATAGTCAGCCTCTTGGTAATTATGACCAAGACTTGAACGTAGGAGTGTTGGGTCTTGACCAGATGTACGCAGCGATGCTTGTGTTACGGATGTACGGATACAAGTGCAGGTTCGGAATAGACATCAACCCGGAAAGGATGCCTGTTGAAAGAGCCTTGGTCCTTAACATTAATGCACTTAGAGCTGCATGTGACCGGGTTAATCAGATTGACTGCGAAAGACTAGTCGAAGCCATGTATAATCCTGAACAAAACAGAGGCGTAGCAGAAGACGTCTTAACGAGGGCTTTAGCTCCATCTTCAACTAAACTCATCGACTTGAACAAGGCAGACTAGAAAGAACCTTTTCCGCAGAACGAAAATCTATTTCCGCCTCCGCCTCTGAGCCAACCTCGACCATGCATGCGTCAACCTTGGCTTTTCTGAAAACGTAGTCAAGTGCCTCTTCGAATTTGATTCTTCCTCCAGCGAACGGCTTAATGGCTACTATGAGTTTACCATGTTTCTTAGCTTCTGTCAAGGCTGTTTCAACATGGTTCTTTGTTGAAAACATCATGACACCGAGATTGTTGAGTGGTGTTACGAACCCGTCAAACTTCGTCTTTTTTGCCGTTGTTAGCAGCTCGTATGTTGCTCCAAAGGAGTGTGACTCAAGTAAGACGCGGCGGCCAAAAATTTTGTATTTTGTCAACGAGCCCCCAAAGCAAATCCTTGCGGAAATCGCTAAGAAATCAATTCCAGAACCTGGCTCAACCCACGCAGCATCGTAGCTGCTGAACTCGTTGATCGTGAAATCGAGGATTTTCCAGTCAACACTCAATTTTTCTCAGACATCCTGCGACTGTACGGTTTGGCTCTACTGAGACTGCTTTTCCATCCTTCGCGGCAGTTCATAATCGGGTCTTGCAGGTATCTTCGACGCACTTAGTTTCCGTACTTTAAGACCTCGTATTCCAAGTGGGTTTTCCACCTTCGGAAATCATCACTCTTTTTTCTCCAATTCTAAGCGGCACATCGACACATGAGATGATTTTAACTTCCATGCTGTCTTCAGATGCAACTTCTTTTAAGGCTTCAAGGTGCACTTCATCAAGGGGGTTAAAAGCCCAATGGGAAGCAGCAAAAAACTTTACTCCATGCATTAGGGCTGCCTTGACAATTTTTTCATTTCGTTTTTGTCTTTGAATCTTTCACTGTATTCTCTGTCTTTTTCAACGCCTTGGTAGCTGACGCCAAGCATCGGAAGGTTGCCTAGAATCAGTCTGGCTCTCTTTAATGTTTGAGGCGAGGTTTGGTTCATGCTCTCAACCTTTCAGCAAACAGCGTTAGCCTTTGTAACCTCACGTATAACGCGTGTGTGCCCGCAATGAATCTTTTAAGATGCTATTTGTCTTCTTCGCTGTTCAATTGTTTAGGAAGAATCTTAAAGTATGGCTGAAGCCTGCCTGAGCTTAGAAGGGCGTTCATGAAAAAATACGTGTCCGCGTACTTCTGTTTCACTATGTTCTCTGTTTCCTAAGCGGAATAGATTTTTCCAACCTCAAGCTTCAATTGCTCGTCAATCATTGCGTCAACAATGCCTGTTTGTTCCAAAACATAGCCGCAGTCGCCGCAGAAGGTTGCCTCAGTGTCTCTAAGAACCGTTTCCGAACCGCATTTAGGGCATTCTTGGCCTCAAACTTGAAAAAGCTCTTTCTCCGTCATCACCGCGCACAACAATAAGAACTAACGGAATCTCCTAATACCGTTTTCGATCAAACACGAAAAGTATGAAGCCATTAACATAGAAGGGGAAAAGGCTTGGGCTTATAAATTCTTAAGCGGGTATCTTCCGTATTTTTGACCTGTTTCTGAAAGGACGATGGCGTTGGCTGGCGGGACTCCTTTGTAGATGCAGTTGCTCGTGGTTAGGAAGAATCCGCCTCCTGGAGCTGCGTCTCTGATGCATTGTTTTGCCTCTTCAGCGACCTGCAGAGGTGTGCCGTACGCCATCGTCGTCGCTGCGTCTACGTTTCCGCAAACCGCAATCTTGTCGCCAAAACGCTGTTTTACCTCCGCGAGTTTCATGCCTGCGCTTGGGTCTACACTGTGCAGTGCGTCTATTCCTGTCGCGACAAGGTCATCGATGATCGGCCAGATGTTGCCATCCGTGTGCTTCACGAAGTAGATTCCTTTACTATGCGCGGCTTCAACCAGCTTCCTAAGGTATGGAAAAATCATGTCGCGGTAAACCCACAATGGATAAAAAGGCCCCTCCTTCAGGCAGTAATCTGTGCAGTCGAAAACAAGCTCGACGCCTGCATCAGCCTGCTCCTTTATGCTTTCTACAGAAATTTTAATCATGTTGTCCATTTGTTTTTTGAATTCAGCAGGTTTCGCGAAAACGTAATGTACGGTGCTGACCATGTTCTTGCCTTCGGGGATGCCGAGAGTTCCACCAGCTGACCCTGCAATCAGGTGGTCTGGCGCAATTTTCCTAAGAAGCTGTATCGCCTTGATCTGGTCTGGGACAAAAGCGACTCTGATGATGTCGTAACTCATTTTCTTGCAGGTTTCAGCTAAGACACATGCGTTGTATTCGGTAACGTCTAATTTTTGCTGTTGTTCAGCTAGGGGGGCTTCTTTGAGGAAGTCTTGGAAAACCCTTTTCGTCCAGTCGTCCTGTTCTGAGCTGACGACAAATTTTTTGCCAATTATGGCTTCGGGATACTGGAACTCCAGCTCAAACATCGGCACGCAGTCAGGCTCCTCCAACTCCAAGGTACAAATTGCCCTTTCACGCGGTTGCATGCAATGGTCCCTCTATTTTCATGTTTTTATATTAGGTTATAATATCTATGATTGGGTTGAATGGAATATTATGCCTTGTTGTTCCAATTGTTGTTCCAATAGAAGAATTATATCTTTTGATTGACACAAATAATGATGCGAGGTAACAGGTTTGAAGGGAAAGATGAAGGCTGCAGTTCTGCATAAAGCGGGAGACATGAGAATTGAGGAAGTTGACGTCCCACAAATTGGCCCTTATGATGTTCTCATAAAAATAAGATGCGTCGGGATTTGCGGTTCAGACGTCCACTATTACCTTGAGGGCAGAATTGGCTCATTCATTGTTGATAAGCCGTTAATTCTTGGGCATGAAAGTTCAGGTGAGATTGCGGAAGTCGGCAGCAACGTTACACGCGTCAAGGTTGGGCAGAAAGTAATCATAGAGCCCGGGTTCACTTGTGGAAGATGCAGCTACTGCAGAAGTGGAAGATACAATCTTTGTAAGGACGTCCTGTTTTATGGAACTCCGCCCGTGCATGGAGCTTTCGCAGAGTACGCCTATGCGCCTGAGACGAACGTTTACCCGATGCCTAACAGCATGTCTCTTGAGGAAGGGGCGATGATTGAACCCTTAGCAGTTGGGATGATGGCTGCGAAACGTGGAAGGATATCAGTTCATGACTCAGTTGCAATCTTAGGCGCAGGACCAATCGGGCAGATGGCGCTTCAAGCAGTTAAGGCACACGGCGTGCTTGAAACGTACATAACTGATGTAGTCGACTATAGATTGGACTACGCAAAAAAGGCAGGCGCAAAAGCTGTCGTGAACGCCGCAAGAGAAGACATTGTCAACAAAATACTGGAACTAACGGACAACGAAGGCGTCGACGTCGTTGTAGAAGCCTCAGGTGCAGCTTCTGCCATAAAGCAGTCGCTGGACATCGTGAAACACGGAGGACGAATAGTGCAAGTGGGATGGCCAATGGCTGACGTCCCGTTTCCAGTATCCAAAATCATAGGAAACGAACTTGAAATCCTCGGCGTACACAGATACGCAAACGTTTACCCAACGTCCATAAAAGCTGTGGCAACTGGAAAAGTCGACGTCAAGCCATTTATTACGCACCGCTTCCCATTCGAAAAAATAACAGAAGCCTTCGAAACCCAAATCAAAAAAACCGGCAACCCAATGAAAATAATGATCAAAATATAAACCTTTTTTAAAATGATAAAATCTGAAAACAAACTATTTAGAGCCATAGGTTTTTGCAGTGGACTGGGGGGGATTTGAACCCCCGACCTCCTGAGTGCAAGTCAGGCGTTCATGCCAAACTGAACTACCAGCCCTCCGTTAGTCAGTAGTTGTCTATTTGAATATTGGGAAAAGAGGCAGTATTTTAGGTTTTATGATTTTTGGGTAAAAGTTTTAAATGCAACCTTTGTTCTTCTCGTTTTTGGCGATCCATGTTGTTGGCGAAGAAGGTATTTTTCACGAAACCGAAAACGGCGGAAATTGTTAAGTACGAACTAGACGAGACATTGGGCGAACATGAAGTTCTTGTCCAAACGTTGTACTCGATTGTTAGCTCTGGAACTGAGGGAGCTAACTTCGCGAATCCCGACATTGAAAAAATAGATGTGGACTCGTGGATAAGAAACCCTGGTTACGGAAACGTGGGCAAAGTTCTTGCTGTCGGCGAAAAAGTCAAGGACTATAAGGCTGGCGACCTAGTTTTCAGCACAAAAAACCATTGTTCACGCTTTAAAATCGACGAAAGATACGACCCCTCTAGGTACTCGCTTTTCATGATTAAGCTTCCCAACCAAATAGACCCAATAAAAGCTGTCTTCGCCAGAATGGCGGATGTTGCGATGAGTGCGATCCGAATGGCAGACCTTGGACTCGGAGACACCGTTGTCGTCATTGGGCTTGGACTTGTCGGAAACTTCGCTGCCCAGCTGTTCCAAATTGCCGGAGCAGACGTTATGGCAGCGGATTTGGTTGATTTCCGTCTTGACCGTGCAAAACAATGCGGCATAAAAATGGTCGTTAACTCCCAAAACTGGGATGAGTTCAAAAAAGCCGTCATGAACTGGACTGAAGGCAAAGGAGCCCAAATCGTTGTTGAAGCCATAGGTTACTCTCCAGTCATCGCCAAAGCTGTGGGTTTAGCCCGTTCACACGGCGAAGTTATTTTGCTCGGCAGCCCAAGAGGCGAGGCGGTAATGGACATAACGCCAATGCTTTCAGACGTTCACCTTAGACACGTCACAATTAAAGGTGGGCTTGAGTGGCTTTGGTCAGTTACCGAAGGCCCATACTACCATCCCAGCCGGTTCTCGAAGATGGCTAACTTGAAACAAATTTTTTCCTACCTGAAGTCAGGAGCCCTTGTTACTGAGCCACTGCTGACCCACATTGTTCCACCTGAAAAATGCCAAGAAGTCTACGAAGGCCTAGCTGGAGGCATAAAGGGAACCCTTAGAACCGCGTACCTCGGCGTAGTTTACGATTGGACTTAAGATTCAATCCAAAAAATACCCTAAGCAGCTAGCAGCCACGTTTTTATTTTTTCCTCACCTTCTGAAAACAAAAAGATTAAGGAACCCTTTTAGCATACATTTTTTGGGAGAACACTAAACCTTGGAGCTGCCAATCCAAGCTGAGATTCTATCTTGTCTTCAGTCCGTGTTTCCGAAAACAGAATGGAATCTTGACGAAATCATAGGCTTTTATAAGGCAATAGGCATCATGAACCCTGGTGGAAGACCGTATGCGGAACGCGAGAAAAAACTTTTCGAAGTCGTATTTTTCGCAGACCACGTTGTAAAGTGCATTGAAAACATTTCACGAACGCGGAAGATAGTTCTTTTAGACTGCGGCTGTGGACGTTCATACCTTCCCTTCTTCGTTAACTTGATTCTTAGGAAAAAGCGGAGAAACATAACTTACATCGGCGTGGACGCCAACCTTGAGCTTGTGAAAAAGTCGTCTCAAATAGCCAAAGCTTTGAGCTACACGAACATGGTGTTTCATCAAAGTAGCATAATTGATTTTGAACCAGAAAAAGAGCCTAACATTGTCTGCGCGCTTCACGCATGCGACACGGCAACTGACGAGGCAATAGCAAAAGGAATCTTGCTGAAATCAAGATTCATCGTGGCCGCTCCATGCTGCCAACGCCAAATAGTTAGACAAATAGTCAAAGTAGCAACAAAAGTTCCTGAACTGAAACCGCTCGCTGAGACAAAAATAGCCAAAGAATACGTTGGAGTAGCCTTAACAGAAACCCTGAGGAAACTAGCCCTTGAAAGCTGCGGATACAAGGTTGACGTGTTCGAGTTCGCTCCAACAAGGTACACGCCTAAAAACATCATGCTCCGAGCAGAAAAGAAACAGACGAAGAACCCTGAAAGCCTAAAGGCATACAAAGCCATAAGAGACTACTTCAATGCCAAACCGAAAATCCAGGACTACATACCAGAATTGCAATGAGTTAAACCCACAATTTTTGGAGGCCGCTGCTGGGATTTGAACCCAGCCTCCAGGCTCCACAGGCCTGTTCGCTACCAGGTTTCGCGGAAGGCTATGCATCAATTTTCCTCTACGTTACAGCGGCCATTTTTCTAGGCTGTGTAAGCCAATACTTTTGGATGTTAGCCTTTAATATTTATGTTTTGTATATAGGTTTGGCGGTTTGTGATGAGTGAGGCTTCTGATGTGGAAATTGAGTCTCAGCTTAAGGGCAAGACTCTTCTTGTTTACTGGTTTTTGCTTAGGTCTCAAGAGAAGCCTGTAGGCGTCCGTGAGATTCAGCGGGAACTTGGTTTTTCAAGTCCCAGTATTGCTGCTCATCATTTGGATAAGCTTCATTCTTTAGGTTTGGTTGAAAAAACGATTCAAGGCGAATATTTTCTTTCGCGCGAAGTGAAGGTTGGCGTCTTAAGGTTTTTTACGCGGCTTGGAAGGTTCATGGTTCCCCGTTACCTTTTTTATTCCGTTTGGTTTTCCACGATGTTTGTTGTTTACTTAATTCTTTGTTTCTCTTTTTACGGGTACAGCGGCAGCATTCACAATGTCGTGGCAATAATCTTCGGAGTCATCGCGTGCGGAATACTGTGGTATGAAACAATAAGGTTGTGGAAGCAGAAGCCCGCCTAATACTAAGGAAAATTTCTACGCACAAAATCGCATCAAAATGTTAAACCTATAAACTTGGCCACAATAATTATTTTGAGTGTGATTTGTATGAAGTTAGCAGTACAAGAAAATCTTGTTCTAGGAAAAAACGTTCTTGAAAAACTGCGTAAAATCGAAAAATACGGCTATGAAGGCGTGGAAGTCTTCTATAACGTCTTGCCTCAAATGTTAGATGAACTGAAAAAAGCCTTACCATCCTCAAAAGTCAAATTTTCAACTGTCTGCGGGACACCTGGAGGTCTTCTTGGACCAGACCGTAAAAGCAGGGAAAACGCTATGGAAGGAATCAGAAGCCTACTTAAGATGTGCTCAGACCTAGGCGGTGTAGGCGTCATCTGCGTTCCAATCTTTGGCGGTCCACAAATCTCTGACCTGTACCCTTGGCAGCCTGACGTTAAACATCTTGAAAAGAATGTTGTTGTTGAGGAGTTCAAGATTCTTGGCAAAGACGCTGACGACCTCGGTGTCTACTTGTTGTTGGAGCCTCTGAACCGTTATGAGACTCACTTCGTTAACAGGCTTGAGCAGGCAGTCAAGATCGTCGAGGAAGTTGGGGTAGAGCACGTTCAGATGATGGCTGACTTCTTTCACATGAGCATCGAAGAGCAGGACATAGCTTCCAGTATACAGGCAGCCTCAAAACACATCTTCCACATACACCTCGCGGACAGTAATAGGCTGCTTCCAGGACATGGACACACAGAGTTCAAGAAACCGTTTCAAACTCTCAAAAAGGCTGGATATAAACACTACATGGCCTTAGAGTGCGGAGTTCCAGGCGACCCTGAAGTGACTTTGCCTGAATGCGCAAAATACCTTAAGAGTTTCATGTGAGCTTGGAGGTGGGCTAAGTTGGCTGATAGACTTCGACTTGGAATTGTCGGTTGTGGCGGAATCGGCGTAACACACCTAAGAGGACTTGTCAAGAACCCGTTTGTGGAGCTCACAGCCTTCTGCGATGTCAAGATAAACCAGGCTAGAAACGTTGCCCAACAGTTCTGTCCAGAAGCACACGTTTTCAACAACGCAGAAACCATGATAGACTTGGTTAGGCCTGACATTTTATACTTTTGTATTCCACCCTTCGCTCACGGCATAGAACACACAGCGATTGAACACGAAATCCCATTCTTCGTCGAGAAACCTATTCACCTAGACCTCGACCAAGCGAAGCATATTGCCTCGGAAGCTGAACGCAAAAAGGTTCTGACAAGCGTAGGTTACATGAACCGTTACCGAAAAGGTGTGCAAAGGGTTCGAGAAGTCCTCAAGGAGGATCCGCCGATTTTGCTGCTTGGAGGCTGGATAGGTGGAACTCCGAGGTTTGACGCTTCTGCTCCCATTTTTAGCTGGTGGGTTGACAAAGCGAAAAGCGGAGGACAGTTTCACGAGCAGGTTACGCACACAGTTGACCTTGCACGTTACCTTTGCGGCGAAGTAGTTGAGGTTCACGCTTACCCAGCTCGAGGACTTAACAAGGGAACTGCGCCTAATTATAACATTGAAGACGCAAGTGTTGTAGGTTTAAAATTCCGTAATGGCGCAGTTGGCACATTGTGGGCTTCGTGCTCAAGTAACGCGGGAGAGGGCGGCGTGAGCTTAACTATTTACGGTTTAAGGACGACAGCATTGTTCACCAAGTGGGAGCACAACTTGAGATTGTTGCAGGTAGACAAGGGGCATGAAGAAATTCTGGGTGAACCTAATATTTTCGAAATTGAGGATAACGCTTTCATCGAAGCCGTACGTTCAAACGACGAGTCAAAAATTCTTTGTCCATACTCAGACGCGGTGAAGACGCTTGAAATCACGTTAGCAGCTAATATGTCGATGGATACGGGTATACCAGTGAGGATCTCTGGCTAAATTTCTATTGGCAAGATTGTTCCACATGTAAGGGAAGTAATTTAGGATTTGATGCATGTTATGGGTTAAGGTGATTTCTTGGGTAAGGTTCGTTTCGGCGTGGTTGGCGCGAAGGGAATCGGTAGGACACACATGGAAAGCATTGTTTCATGCTGCAATGCTGAGCTTGTCGCCGTTGCTGACATTAACGAGGCTGCGGGAAAAGAGGCAGCTTCGAAATACGGTATTAAGTGGTTTTTGGACTACGAGAAGATGCTTGAGCGAAAGGACATCGACGCAGTTTCCATTTGCACACCACACTTTCTTCACTGCAACATGGCTTTGAAGGCTCTTGAGTACGGCAAAAACGTCCTCGTAGAAAAGCCTATGGCAATAACAGTAAGAGAAGCTGACAAGATGGTTGAAAAAGCTAAGGCCACATGCTTGAAACTTGGCGTAGTCTTCCAGTTCAGAACTTTCCCAGTTAACCAAGAAATCAAAAGGTTGATTGACAAGGGCGAAATTGGGAAAATCTACAGGGTACTAATGGAAGCCTGCACTTTCAGAACTCAAGCCTATTATGAAAGCGATGCTTGGAGAGGAAAATGGAAAACCGAAGGAGGTGGGGCTCTCATAAACCAGACTGTTCATAATATTGACCTGCTTCAGTGGTTTGTTGGATCTCCATCTAAGCTTCAAGGGCAAATTGGGACAATGTACCACAACGTGGAAGTTGAAGACATAGCTTCCGCGACAATAAGGTTTGAGAATGGAGCCTTCGGAATCTTGCAGGTAAGCATTATTGACGCCCTAGACGCATCTAGGCTTGTGATTTGTGGCGAAAAAGGAAAAATCGTATCCAACAGTGAACACAAACGTGCAATTATGAGCAAACCTCTTAAAGAATGCATCGCGGACAAGAAAGTCTGGGGCGGAAGACCTGAAAGCCAATGGCTGGAAATCGAACCAAAAACAGAAGAAAAAGGTGGACACACAACAGTCATCAGAGAATACTGCGACGCCATAATCGCAGACAAGGAGCCTCCTGTAAGCGGCGAGGAAGGACGAAAATCCATTGAAATCATTAACGCCATAATACTTTCTTCGTTTGAAGAAAAAACAATTCACTTCCCTGTGGACAGAGATGCTTATGACAGGTTGATGCAAAGGCTTAGTGAAAGAAGCTAAAGCAAACGTTAAGCAACAGTCACAAATTCAATTTAATTTTTAGATTTTTCTGTTAATAAGGCTTAATATTCACTCAGCTTTTACTGTTTTTATGCGATATGTGGCAAGGATTGAAGTAAGTCTTAAACCAGGTCACTCTGACCCGGAAGGCGAGACCACGCGGGATTCTCTTGTCGAGATGAGTTACGCAGTTGAATCAGTTAAAGTAAGCAAGGTTTATGAGCTTCTTGTTGAGGCTTCCTCGCGTGAAGAAGCGGAAAAAATGGTCGACGAGATGTGCCGTAGGCTTCTTGCGAATCCTGTTAAAGACAACTATAAGGTCAGAATAGAGGAAAGCCGATGAGCCACCAAATATACATCAAGAAAGATGCCCAGTTCGAGCTTTTCGAGGTTAACATTCTCCACGCCGACGAGAAGCAGCTCATCCAAATCAGCGAAGAGATGGGCTTAGCTCTTAACCTCGAAGAGATGAAGGCAATCAAAGAATATTTTGTTCAAAAAAACAGGAACCCGACGGATGTTGAGCTGCAAACCTTAGGGCAAACCTGGTCTGAACACTGTTTTCACAAAACCTTCAAGGGAACAATACTGACACCTGAAGGCAAAAAGATTGATTCTCTTTTCAAAACCTATATTGCTAAAGCCACACTTGAGCTGAATAAGCCTTGGTGCATTTCAGTCTTCGAAGACAACGCTGGCATAGTTCAGTTCCAAAACGACATCACAATCGCGGCGAAGGTTGAGACCCACAACCACCCTTCAGCCATAGAGCCGTTTGGCGGAGCTGCAACTGGAACAGGCGGCGTAATACGCGATGTTCTCGGCGTGTGGGCTGACCCAATTGTGTGCACAGACGTTCTTGGTTTCGGTCCGCTTGATTACGACTTCAACAAGTTGCCTTCAGGCATTAAACATCCAAAGTACGTTTTTCGAGGAGTCGTAGCAGGAATAGGTTGTTATGGCAACAACATGGGCATCCCAACTGTTAACGGTGCAATCTATTTTGACGAGAGCTACGTGGGAAACGTGGTCGTCTACTGTGGATGCATAGGAACCTTACCTATAGATAAGTACATAAAAAAGGCAAAGCCGGGTCACCACCTAATTCTAGCTGGAGGACGAACAGGAAGAGACGGAATCCACGGCGTAACCTTCGCATCGCTGGAGCTCACCGAAAAATCAGAAGAAGTTTCCAGGCCAGCTGTTCAAATTGCGAACCCAATTGAGGAGGAAAAACTCAAACGCGCCATAATCAAAATACGAGACCAAAAGCTAGCTTCGTCGATAACTGACCTCGGCGGAGGAGGACTATCCAGCGCTGTTGGAGAGGCAGCTCACAGATACAGATGCGGAGCAAAAGTTGCACTTGAAAGAGTGCCCTTAAAATACCCGAATATTCCACCATGGGAAATCTACATTTCAGAATCCCAAGAAAGAATGCTTATCACAGTGCCTAAAAAGAATCTACAAAGCGTTTTGGAAACCTTCGCCTTGGAAGACGTTGAGGCAACAGACATCGGAACCTTAATAGATGAACAAACCCTAAAGTTAACGTACAATGGAACCGTCGTCGCTGAGGTGGACATGAACTTTCTCTTTAACCCGCCAAAGCTCACGAAAAAGGCTGAATGGAAACAAGTCGAGTACACTGAGCCAATCTTCAGCGAACCCGAGGACTTGACAAGCATATTGATTGACCTACTTTCTTCACCTAACATCGCAAGCAAGGAATCTGTGATTAGAACATATGACCACGAGGTCAAAGGAAACACGGTGCTCAAACCGCTATGCGGAATACATGACGGACCAAGTGACGCCGCAGTCATCAAACCCATTGAAAACTCGTACAAGGGACTCGTAATTTCATGTGGCATAAACCCACAGTACGGAAAAATCGACGCATACTGGATGGCGGCCTCAAACATCGACGAAGCCATAAGAAACAACATCGCAGTCGGCGGACAAAGAATAGCGCTCCTCGACAACTTCGTGTGGGGAAGTCCAGAAAAACCCGACCGACTCGGCTCGCTTGTAAAAGCCTGCGAAGCTTGTTATCACTATGCGAAAGGCTTTGAAACTCCGTTCATCTCTGGAAAGGACAGCCTCTACAACGAGTCGCCATTAGGCCCAGTCACACCGACGCTTCTGATAACGGCGATTGGCATAATCCCTGACATTCGGAAAACAGTTTCCATGGACCTAAAGTCTCCTGGAGACCTCGTCTACCTGGTTGGTCAGACATATCCGGAGCTAGGAGGCTCAGAATACTATCGAAGGCTAGGATACATTGGATGCTCGGTTCCAGTTGTCAGATTGAATGAGGCGAAAAGGACGATGGACAGAGTTTCGAAAGCCATCGAGTCCGGCTACGTGAGAGCTTGCCACGACCTTTCTGAAGGCGGATTAGCCGTCGCAGCAGCGGAAATGGCGTTTTCCGGAGGCCTAGGATTGGATGTTTCGCTAACGAGGTTTCCCCAGTCCGTGCCAATAACGAGAAACGATTTTGTCCTCTTTTCTGAGTCGAACAGCCGATTTTTAGTCGAGGTTCCTGAAAAAATGAGAGAAGATTTCGAGGCTGCAATGAAAGGCGCAAGTTATTCGCGCATCGGAAGGATCACAAACGAAAGACACTTGTTGATTTGCGGGTTGAACGGCGAACCGGTCATAGAGGCGGACTTAGATGTGCTGAGAGACGCATGGAAAAAGGTCTTTAGGGGATAAAAAATGGACTATAAAGGAATAAAGGCATGTATAGTAAGGGTTGGCGGAACCAACTGCGACGCTGAAACAAAAAGGTCCTTTGAAGAACTCAGCGTTAAAGCTGAGGTTCTACATCTAAGCGAGATTGTGAAAAGCAACAACTTGCTTGAGTTCGACATTTTGGTATTTCCAGGAGGGTTCTCGTTCGGCGACTACGTGAGAGCCGGCGCTATATTAGCAAAAGGATTTTCAGCTAAGCTTAACCACCGCTTAAAAGCTTTTGTGGAGGAGGGAAAACCCGTACTGGGCATATGCAACGGCTTCCAAGTTCTAGTTGAGGCAGGTCTTCTCCCAGCATTCGACGGAATTAGTAAATACCCAGAAGCGGCGCTTGCAACGAATGTGCCTATTGGCTTTAGGTGCATGTGGATTTATCTGAAAAACGAGAACGCGGGGAACTGCGTTTTTACCAAAAAGATTCCTAAAGGAAGGGTTCTTAGAATGCCTATTGCTCACGCTGAAGGCAGGTTTATTTTCCCAAAAGACGACGAAGGTAGCTGCCTTGAGAAACTCGTGGACAACGATCAGCTCGTCTTCAGATATTGCGACGAACAAGGACGAGGCGCAGGTGGAAAATACCCATACAACCCGAATGGCTCATATTATAGTATTGCTGGAATCTGCAATCCCGAAGGAACAGTTTTTGGATTGATGCCTCACCCGGAAAGAGCATTTTACGGTTGGCAACTGCCAGACTGGACAAGGGGTGAGAAGCCTTCGGAATTCGGCGATGGGAGGTTAATCTTCGAATCCGTCGTTGAACACGTCGCAAGTAAGCTCTAGTCCTTTATGGCGCATTGACTCTTTGTTAACGATTAAATAATTCCTTGATGTTAACGTACACAACGGAGAGTACACATGGAATTGAGTAAGAATGACAAATCTCTTTCGGGCAAGCCTAACTTGAAGGTGGCTCTTTACGGCGTCGGGTGGATCGGCAGCAGCATAGCGAGGCTTCTCTTAACTAAGAAGGGGGTGGAAATCGTTGGAGCCGTTGACTTTGCGCAGACAAAAGCTGGACGAGACCTAGGTGAAATAGTCGAAGCTGAAAAATCCTTAGGCGTCAAAGTCACGCGGGACGCGGGTGAACTGTTTTCCACGATTAAGCCTGACGTTGTTGTTCACGCAACCTCTTCGTATTTTAGAGATGTGTATCCGCAGCTTGAGGAAATCGTGAAACACGGCGCTAACGTGGTTTCAACATGCGAGGAGCTCTCGTACCCTTACTTTTCAAGCGGTGAACTTGCAGCGAAACTTGACACTTTGGCAAAAAAGCACGGTGTAGCAGTGTTAGGCACAGGTGTAAACCCGGGGTTCGTAATGGACACTCTTCCAATAGTGCTGTCTGGAGTCTGCCAAGAAATCAGAAGCATCAAAGTTGAAAGAGTCATGGATGCTGCTACTCGAAGGGCGCCGTTCCAGAAAAAAATAGGTGCAGGACTAACAGTTGAAGAGTTCCGAGAAAAGATTGACACTAAACAAATAACGGGCCACGTTGGCCTTGAACAGTCAGTTGCCATGATTGCTGACGCCTTAGGATGGAGCCTTCAAGCTGTCGAGTTAGGTGTCGTTGAACCCGTCGTGGCGGAAAATGCCGTTAAGAGCAAAGCGATAAAGGTAAAACATGGAAATGTTGCGGGTCTAAGGCAGTTCGCCCGCGGAATCATGCACAGTAAGCCTGTCGTCACTTTGTTGTTTGAAGCGTACATCGGAGCAGAGGAAGAGTACGACTCAGTTACCATCGAAGGCGTACCAAGAATTTGCGAAAAAATCAGCCCATGCATACACGGAGACCTCGCGACCGCTGCCATTATTGTTAACATGATTCCAAAGGTAGTCAACTCAGAGCCTGGACTTAAGACAATGAAGGACCTTCCTCTGCCATCAGCGGTTCTAGGTGACATCCGACGAACCATTCTCCGTTTAGGTTAACGAACTGCTGGTGACCAAGGTGGTTTAGATGGGAGGCACTGCACGTTTTCTTTCTTCCAACGGCATTTTAGTCCATTCTATGAATTTTTGAGGCGGCGGCTCAGTCTTATACAAGGCTTTTCGGTGTGCTTCTAACAATTTGTTCTCTGTTCCAGCGTACTCGGCTGCTGTAACTACTCGGTTTCCGAGACTAGCAGCTTTGTCAATTGACGGCTGCGCAGTTTGTTTCCAATTTTCGTCCCTGAGAATGTGGTGGTCCAATACTGTAACAGGCACGTTTTCCGCGACGACGTTAAAGTTCATCATCGCTTGTTCAATGTTTTTTGGGTTAACCTTATAATGGGTAAGGTACGTTGGCGGACCGCCTATGATGGCCAGTTTAGGGATTTCTCTCACGACAACCGCAGCTGTGGCACCAACCATAGGTCCTTGAACGTCGGGAGCGTAAAGCACTCTTTCTTTTTTATGTTCAATTACTGTCATGAGAACCCACCCTAGCCCTGAACCTTCTTCACCGTGATTGACGGGGGCTGAAAACCTTATTGTTGTATTTTCGAACTTGAAGACTCTATTGTCGGCAAATTCGACCCTTGCAGCTTTTTTTCCAACCGACTTGTGGAACATCCATCCTCGCTGCCTCTGGCTGGGATTTATGTTTGCCTTGTAGCTCTTTGCGAAAACAATCTTTCCCGAGTATATCTTCTCAGCAATCTCAGCTGATGACCAGTGGTTAACCCAGTCGGTGAACGAAGGCGTGTGGTGGTCAAAATGGTAGTGGCTAACCGTGACGACATCAGCCTTTTCAGCCAGCTCCAGCATCTTGGTCCTGCATTCTTTCAAGGCTAAGTATTCCTTAGGATGAGGGGGTAGATTGAACCTGTTTGGGCACAACGAGACGCCGGCGTCTAAAAGAACCTTTATGTCTGGAGTATCAACGTAAGTGCACATGGAGCGAGCGCCGAGGCTTTCGAAGGCAACAGGAACGACCTTGATGAAGCAAAGGCAATCCATCTGTACACCATTTGTCTATTTGTCTTTACCACCTTAAGAGTCAGCTTCACCTCTTATCAAGATTCCCCTCATGAAAAAGATGTCCAATGCGTAAAATTCGAATGTTACGTGGGTTCCACACTCAAGATCTGCATCACACTTTAGTTCAGTAGGGTCAGAGCTGTCATCACCCACAAACAAAAGTTATGACCAAAGTCGAAATAAAGTTTTTGCTCAGATTACTGTGGAAAAAGCCATCATCCATGCAAATGTTAAGAAAATCCTTTGTTGGGCAAAAATTGTTTGTCGCCTGATCAAGCTTTTTGAGAAGACATAAATAGGCTTGAACTTCCCTTTTTCAGTGTAGTTTCAATAACTAGCTGGGGTTGCAGGAAATTGAGGCTTCCAATGGGTAAGGTTCCGCCTGATGTCTTAAAAAACGTGGTGTTCAAACACCTCGGCGCGGACAGTTCAGATGTTATTTTAGGTCCAGCTTTAGGAGTAGACGGAGCCGCCGTCAAAGTTGGTGATAAGGTTCTAGTTTCTTCGATGGACCCGATAACAGGCGCAATGCAAAGAATAGGGTTTCTGGCGGTGAATGTTAACGCCAATGATGTGGCTACGTTTGGGGTTCGTCCAGCCTTCTTTTCGTCTTGCCTTCTTTTGCCAGAAGATTCGAATGAAGAGGTTGTTGAGGAAATCTGCCGCCAAATCGGTTTAGCTGCTCGGAATCTCAGAATCGCTGTGATAGGTGGTCACTCTGAGGTTACGCCTGAACTGCAAAGACCAATCATCGTCGGCTGCGCGATGGCTGTAACTGAGCCTGGAAAATATGTTACTGCAGCTGGCTCGAAGCCTGGAGACAAACTTATTCTTACCAAAGGAGCGGGACTGGAAGGAACAGCAGTTTTAGCCAGTGAAAAACATGGTGCTTTAAGGGCAAAGCTTGGCGAAGCCCTCCTCGACTCTGCTGTGGCCTTTTACGACAAAATCAGCGTGGTCAAAGAAGCAGTTCTAGCCTACAACCATGGTGGAGTATCAGCTATGCATGACCCAACTGAAGGCGGAGTTGCGAACGGAATTCACGAGCTAGCTGACGCGGCAGGATTGGGAGTAAAAGTCTATAAGGACAAAATCTACGTGCACAAGGAAACCGTAGAAATCTGCAGGTTTTTCAAGATTGACCCTTTGCAGCTCATTAGCTCAGGAGCCCTACTTATCTCAGCTGACCCAAGGTTTGCAGAGGGAATAAAGCGTGAACTAGAAAGCCACCACATCAGGGCGGAAATAATTGGTGAATTCTTAAAAGACCCTCTTAACCGCTTTTTCGTAAGCAAAGATGGAACTGTGGAACCTCTTGTGAGACCAGTATGCGACCACTTGTGGTCTGCCTTAAAACAATGACCAGACGTACTGAATTTTTCGGAAGGTTTTTCAGTATATCTAACATTTTCTTTAGCGGATGGCTGATGAGGTACTGCATGAAATGTGGGGCTAGGTTACCTGCGGATGGGGCAGCTAGGTTCTGCCCTGTTTGTGGGGCTTTCCTTGGTGCGCAGCATCTGCCTTACGAGGAACGGTTTGGAACGCGCAGGGAGCCTCGAAAGACATTTGGGGCAGTCACGCTTCGTAACCGAGTTCTAGCCGTGTTTTTAGCCTTTGTTCTTTGTCTTACAATAACTGCGGCTGGAGCTGTTTCGAAAGTTGAGCGCCAAGAGGCAGATGAAATTGTAGAGGAATTCGATAGGCTGGATGAATTTTTGTCCATCGTTGGGTTGCAGTTTATTTTTGGTAACAACTTAATGTACTGTGTAATTATGTTTGTTCCTGTTATTGGACCATACTACGGTTCGTACGTGCTTTACTCGACTGGAAGAGTTCTTGCAGCTTTCGGTCTAGCCTTGGGACATAATCCTTTAGAGTTGTTCTTTTCGCTGTTCGTCTACCCGCATGCTTGGCTTGAATACATCTCATACAGCCTTGCTCTTTCTGAAAGTTTCTGGCTTATTTATGCCGTGATAAGACATAGGGAAAACAGTCTAAGAAACGAGCTCTCAACAGCAGCAAAGATAATGGCTATATGCACTGTGTTGCTGTTGTTGGCAGCCGTAGCCGAAATGTTCCTAATAACTTCTGGTTAGAGGCAACGGTTACTTCATTTCTTCCATGAAGATTTTTGTAAGGTCTTCTTTCTGTATTCCAAGTTTCGTTGAAAGCTCCTTAACCCACCTTGTGTAGAAACGGAAGGCAGTTTGGACTATGTCTATTTTCTCTTTGTCAGATATTTTTTCTTCCTCAACCAAAAGCAGCGCAAACCACCTTCCTAGGTTAGTTAAAGTGTAGTATTTTACCCAAACAGTACGACCAGTTGCTTCAGACTTCTCCATGTGCTCATTAAATATTCCAAGATGAGTCAAAGATTTCAAGTAATCAATTACAGTTTTGTTAGAGTAACCTAGAGAAGCAATCAATTCCTTCTGAAAGACCTTTTCAGAAACACCCCGCTTCAATGCGTGTTTTAAAATGGCGACTGGAACATTTGATTCAAATACAGCCTCAAGAATCTTCTCTTTTTTGCCCTTTGGAAGAAAAATTACGTACGGATACAGCCTTTCACTCATGGGTTGAACCGCCTAGACTCAATTAATGAAAGCTGAGGAACTATCGTTTATGGTTAATGGTCATTGTAACACTTGATTTACGATCTTTCGCATGGCAATATTGTTCCTAAAATTTTTGGTCAAAAAAATAGAACTCTATCCAAAATAATCCGACCCGAAATATCTTTATTGACAAAACATTTAACTGATTGTTTTGCTAATTTTTTCAGCAAATTCTTCGAGTTCCAATTTAACTACGCCGAAAGGAGTCTTGTTGCCACTAAAGGCTACGACCAGCACGTTTCCCTTGTTCCGCGCAACTATTCGCCCCTTTTCCCCTTCAATGATTAATTCTTTTATCGGGTCTATTTTCGCCATGCTAGCGGATTTTGCAGCAATCTGGAGAAGCCTCGATATTATGGCGCCAATTTTCTCAGGGTCAACGTTGCTTGGAAGCTCTGCTGAAATCGTTAAGCCGTCGTAGTCTACAATCGCTGAGCCCTCTAGTCCAAGTATCTGCTTGAACTCTTTCAACTCTGACATTATTTTTTCAGTTCGGCTGGCAGGTGGATGCTTTTGTTTCTCTGATTTAGGCTTGTTGTGTCTCCAGAGTTTTGATGGCCAAACCTCAATGTAGTCAATTGTTCCTGCTGACCTCAATGACGCAAGATACTTTAGCGCCGTTGTTTTGCTTATATTTGCTTTTTCAGCCACGTTTAGTGTCGTTAGCCCTTCCTTGTTTTGGTCTAGAACCTGAAGTATCTTTTTCTCGTAATACGAAAGCACATCTATCAACATTTACTACGTAATTCCCTTTTAATAAAATGCTATGAAAAATAAATTCATTTTTTCCAAAATCAATACCAGACTAAGCCGTCAACCAATGAATGGGTGGACAAGAGTGTATATTTTTGCTTTGTGGATTAATTCTTGAAAGTGACTGAATTCTCCTTCTTTTTCTGTTTAAACCCGTTTTCAGCATTACCTGGAAAAAGAGAGAAGGACGAGGTTTTGTGCCTCTTTCAACAATTCAGCCTTAAAATTGGAAAATTAGATACTCCATCAGCATAATTAGTCCACAAAGCATATATTTTTTCTGGTTTTTTACGGTTCTTGAACACTTTGGATGACCACAATTTCACATACATACTTCATACGCACAATTTCTATTGCGAGGTAGAACATAGTTGAAAACTAACACTCCGAAGAAAGTTATGTGCCTCATAGTTTTAAGCTGCACCCAAGTCTCTGAGAAAGGAAAACTGGAACTTGAGCAAGCAATAACAGCCCTAAGACAACTTGAAAACTGGGAAATCAACCGTTTGGCGCTGATGGAAGACCATCGCGAAACCTTCTAAAAAATTTGTCTAAAAAAGGTTCCATATTGAAATTACGGTTCGAAGCGTGAAAAAATGAACAACATCGGCATCCTCAACCTAAGCAAACTTGATTGGGACGACGCCATGGAAATGCTTGATATGCTCCTTGTCGATGGCTGGGAAATAATGGCCATAAAACTTCTCCCCGATGGAGTATGGGCACTCGTCCAAGAACGCATCATAGAATGGATAGACAACGAGACAGAATAAACAACACAAAAAACACCAAACCTCACATCAACACGTTAAAGCCAAAAAACCCGAGCTCACCACAACCAAACTGCAGCAGCCCACATATAGAAAACGACTCTTAGCATCATCACAAAATTCCAGTGTTTCCACAGAGCCTATGTAAAGAAAAAAAGTTTCAATGTGCATAGAACAAGAATAGGTAAGATGGCCAGAAAAGCTGACCCGACTATATATACCCACCTCCCCCCTCAACAACATGCACGGAACAAAAAAGACTTTAAACAGAAATCATAAACAGTCTTAAAAAGATTTATGCCAATACTCGTAAATACCCAACATGTGAATATTTAGTAAAAACCACTTGGTTAAAGCTTATGACTGAAGACGAGTTGACACCAAGGGAACGGTGGCTAGCTACGCTGAAACGCCAAAAGCCCGACCGTGTTCCCATGGATTATTGGGCTACTCCTGAAGTCACAGAACATCTTATGCTAGAACTTAGATGTAAGACATTAAAGGAAATGTACGAAAAACTGCACATAGACGCCGTTATTTCAGTTTGGCCAAAATACGTAGGCCCAAAAATACCAGAGGGCTCCAACATTTATGGATGCCGCTTCAAAGAAGTAAAACACAAAACAGGAACGTACAGCGAAATAATATACAGCCCACTTGCTGAATACAAGACAGTTAGTGCAATAAAAAAGCATTACAAGTGGCCAACTATTGAAATGTATGATTACTCCGAAATTCCAGACCAAATCGAAGGCTTCGAAGACTACCCAATCAGGGGAGGAGGCTCAGAGCCCTTTCTTATCTACAAAGAACTTCGAGGCATGAAACAGGCTTTTCTTGATCTTTACCTTCACCCTGACATTGTGCATTACTGCCTTGACCAGCTGTTTGAGTTCTGCTACGAGAACACAAAATTAATTTACAAACAAATCCCTGGAAAAGTCATGCTTAGCTACGTCGCGGAAGACTTCGGTGGGCAAACAGGCCTCCTTTTCAATCCCGAACACATACGGGAATTTTTGCTTCCTAGGATGAAGAGCATGATAGACCTTGCGCACAGTAACAATGTTTACGTCTTCCACCACAGCGATGGCTCGATAAGAAAAATTATTCCAGACATGATTGAAGCAGGCATCGACATACTTAACCCCATACAGTGGAGATGCAAAGACATGGACAGAGAAACCCTAAAACGCGAATTTGGAAACAAAGTTGTCTTTCACGGAGCAATGGACAATCAGTATACACTTGCCTTCGGAACTGAGACAGAGGTTCGCCAAGAAGTTAGAGACAACCTTAAAATCCTCGGAAAAGAAGGAGGCTACATTCTAGCGCCCTGCCACAATATTCAACCTCTGACGCCTATGAGAAATATACTCGCCATGTACGACGAAGGCTACAAACAAGGTAAACTCGTCTAATCCAGCTTAACGACTTTGCAGCATCTCCGCTCCAGATGACCCATTAAATCCACGCCTGCTTGAGCTGTTTCTTCCTCTTCTTCAAGGTATTTTTGGAACCCAACTTCCTTAACTCGTCTGTAATTATCAATAACGAAGGGATACCATTCTCTCTGATAAGCAGTGTGCTCACATGTAAGAAAGTCGCTGCAGAGAAGACAGCTCTCAAGATTTTTTCCCGAAGCACATTTCTTGTTTTGGCAAGTGGCTCCACCGCCATTCAGACACATCGGGCATTGAGACTGCGACAGCCATTCTAACCCTTTTCTAAACTCCTTAAAACTGAATGATTGAAAAACTTTTTCAACCCAATCGTAGCGGTTCATGTCAACAAGCCTTTTTAGCTCACCAGCTGTAAATTTAACTCTTCCATTTCCACTTGGACACTGACCGCAATAGACGCCGCACATACCGTACGAGAATTTTTTGTTCATCCGCAATCACGCTTAATCATTATTGAAGTAGACTCTAAAAAGAATATTGCAAAAACAAAAAACATAGACTGCACTGTATATTTTAGAAGGATATTTCTACTTTTATCTGAAATTCTCAGGCGAAATGTAATCGCCAAATCTCTTCTGAGCATCAAGTAGACGCTGACGCTGTTGATCCAATATCTGAAACAGCTTCAAAGGGGTGTCAGCAACACTTTCCCTGTAGAACTTTTCCACACGTTCAATTTTAGCTAAGTTTTCAGGAACTCGAATTGTAAACTGTTTAATGTAGTCATCTTCACAGTAATCCACTCCCAACACTTGACTAAAAAGCCTTTTCAAATCGTTATATTCAGGAATGTAGCCAGTAGGAGACTTTATTGCCCCAACATCGTTGTGAACACGCAGCTCCATCCACTTAATCCAAACATGCTTGTCACGGTGCGAGTTCAAGAATTTGCCTTCTTTGTCGCGCAGAAAATAGTTCACACCAAAGATGATAGGCGCCTTCTTAAGTTTCTTTCCAAAATTAAGGTTGTTCCGAATGTTCTTGCCCAACGGAATAGAGATGAAATCCTGGATGCTCATCATGTTAATTTCAGGCATGCCTTCTTGACCTACCAGCGCATATGTTGTCTCAGTTTCCAGAGACGCGCCGTAAGCGATGATGCCATGTTCCCAGTTGAAGCTCTGTTGCACAGGCACATAAGCCTTAGCATCTCGTCCTCCGTACATTATGCCACCCAACTCGACGCCCAAAGGATTATCCAGCTCAGGATCACAATTCTCTAATGCTTTGAGTGATATTGTATAACGAGCGTTCTTGTGAGCAGGCGGAATTTTTTCGCCATATTCATCTGTCTTTCCTTCATACCACACCCCGGAAAAGTTAATTCCATCTTTAGGAAGCTCGCAGCCCATACCTAGCCAATAAGGTTTACCATCCTTCACCAACACGTTAGAAAAGATAATTTCTCCAGGCTGGTTAAGAGCCTTGAATATTGTAGCCTCAGTTTTAGGATTAACGTCCTGTAGGATTCCGAAAATACCACACTCAACATTTACTGCACGGGCAACTCCATTAATATCGCGAATATAGGCGATGTCATCCCCCAAAATAGTTTCCCCAGGAAGCATAGCCGTAGAAGTTTTTCCACAAGCACTGGGAAAAGCACCTGCAAAATAGGTCTTACGGCCACCTGAACCGAACACTCCCATAATCATCATGTGCTCAGCAAGCCAACCCTCCATGTTTGCCTTCCGGATAGCCAGTCGAAAAGCGAGCTTCTTGAATCCTATAGAGTTACCTGCATATTGCGTGTTGACGCTATAGATGGTGTTATCCATCGAATCGATGTATACACGCTTTTTCTCATGCTCCACGCTAACCATGTTCTCATTCAGCAAGCCTGACGAATGTAAGACGCGAAGAAATTCTACATCTGACCCTGAATGAATAAATACTTCATAACCATGCCGAAAGAGGAGATTTTCAGAGTGAGCAACATACCAAGAGTCAGTACACTGCAATCCGAGAATTGTAAATACCGAGTTAACAGGCCCCAAAGAAACAAAACACGTGATCATTGTGCGACCTTTCATCGAATCTTTAAGTAAACCCTTCACTTCTGCTAGTCCTTCCTGTCGATCAATCTGATTGAGAGCCTTGCTAAGAGTAACCCCCCTTGGCACAAGATACTTCGTAGCTTGCCTATCACGTCCTTGATCATATATGCCGTCAAAGTGAACGGTGTGTCCAAGAAGCGCTAATTCTTTCTCTTCACCCGATTCAATTGCTCGCCGCCTGATATAAGCAACATCCTCAGGAGAATCGTCACAAATGAAGATTCGGTCAGGATTACAAAGATCCGCAGCTTTAGCAATAAATTCATGAACCTTAGGAATTCTAATCCTTTCTAGCTTTCTAAAATCACACTTGCTCAATTTTAGCTGAATTGCCTCAAGATAGGAGTTCATGCCCTCTGCCTCTCAAATCAAATCTTCCAAACTAAACCCTAATCGCCGCATCCCTGCTAGCCGAATGCAAGACACTTGTACCAGTAGGTTGCGTTCTACATGATTTCTAGTCATTCCGAATTAAGCACACAGAAATCATTTTTAAATGTTTCGGAAAAAATTTACGATTTTCGTACATAGAAAGAATGACACTTTAAAACGGGAAATGTAAAACTAATAAATATTAATACTGCGAGAATATAGAGGAAACAAGTCTAAAAAACCAACAGAGGATTTCAAACCAAAATGAGTTCCAAAAAAGAAATCAGAGTTGCATATCAAGGTGAACTAGGGGCGTACAGCGAAAGCGCAGTCTACACGTTCTTCGGTGACACCGCAGTAGCTATACCTTGCAAAGGTTTTTCGGATGTTTTCAAGAAGGTTGAGGTGGGCGATACTGAATATGGCGTTGTTCCAATTGAAAATTCAATTGAGGGAAGCGTCAACCAGGTCTATGATCTGTTCCTAGTATATGACCACAAAGTCTGCGGTGAAATTGTCTTAAAAATTGATCATTGCCTTATTGCGAATAAGGGAACGAAACTTGATGACGTGAAGGTCATTTATTCACACCCACAAGCTCTAGCTCAATGCCGAAATTTCCTTGAGAACCTAAATTGCGAGATAATCTCAACCTACGATACAGCTGGCAGCGTGAAAATGATAAAAGAAAAACGAATGCTGAATGCTGGAGCAATAGCATCAGAAAAAGCTGCAAAAATCTACGGAATGGAAATTCTTTCTAAAAACATTTCTGACACTCCAAACAATCTTACACGTTTCTTTGTATTATCGAAAAACGACGCAGCAGCCTCTGGAAACGACAAAACATCCATTATTTTCTCAACAAAACATGTGCCCGGCGCTTTGTACCAAGTCCTCGGAGAATTCGCCAAAAGAGGCATAAACCTGACAAAGATTGAGTCTAGACCGACGAAGAGGCAGCCTTGGGAGTACAATTTCTACCTTGACTTCGAAGGACACAGAACCGAAAAAAGATGCACCGAAGCAATAGAAGGTCTCAGAAGCAAAGCAGTCTTCGTAAAAGTATTAGGCTCCTACCCAAAGGCCTCTTAAGCATCTGACGTGATCTGATCTTTTTACAAAAAAGTTCAATAGCACCATCATTTCACGTTCACTATTCTTGGAAGTCTTCCCCAAAGACCTGCTTGACCATTTCGAATAATGACGGCTCCACGAACCCCGCTGATTTCTTTAGCTCTCTCTATTCCACGCTGAATGGATCTGAAAATATCTGCACCAGCAACAACATTGCAAACAGCAGTTGCCGCTGCGTCAGCTAAAGACGCACAATCTGCTACGATAGTTACTGAGTCAGCTTCACCAAAGCTAATAACCCGCCCAGTCTTACTCGAACTGGTGGCAATCCCTAAGGAACTGTCCTCCTTTGTGACGCAAAAACCAATTTTTCCCGAAAGATCCGAGCAGCTTGTGAATAATCCTACTACAATAGGCTGATTCGTAGTCACAGCTACCTCGCCTCCATTCTCAGCAATAGCTGTTTTCGCATTAGACCTAAGCATCGCTTTCATACCGAAATCTGCAACAGCACCTGCCACAGAAGCCATTGGTCCCACATCTGCTTTTCGAGCTGAATTTGCCATGCACTGAACTATTTGCGGGGCTTCTGGCGAAACGTAAATTGGTTTAAGTGAATGCTGGAACTCAGGGTGAATTTTTATGTAGCCCATAATTTCTATCAGACAATTTTTCATGTCCTTGATAGCTTCGTGAATTGCTTTTTCACTATCACTTTTGAGGTGAATTTTAGATTGATTAAAAAGGAAGCCTTGTTCGAAAAGATGTCTCTGCAACATCAGTTTCACCAAGATTAAGGAACAATAATGGCTTTAACTGGACAAGCGTTCACACAGGTTCTGCAAGCCACACATTTTTCTTCATCAAACGCTAACGTCCAGTCAGGCTCAAACCGCAAGGCTTTTGTAGGACATGGCGAAATGCAGGCACCACAAGATGTGCACTTTTCATAATCTATCTGTAGGATTTTCGTGAATTTCTGAGCTTTCACCCCGGCTTCTTTAAAGAGATCGAAAATCTTCTCAAGCATATTACCTTTTGCAGGTATCGAAACAACAAGTTCGCCTTTTTGTGCATTAACCTTTGCTTCCAATATGTTAATTGGAACTCCGGATTTTAGAATCACCTCTGCAAGAACAGGTTTTTCGACAACTTCAGGCGAATAGATAAGTCGGACAATCATATTGTGCTTTTTCCTTCTATTAGCTTCTTGGAAATGTCATCTGTTGTTACAATTCCTATCACATGGTTTTCTTTATCGACAACTGGCACTCCGGAAATATTATGCTTAGCCATTTTCCTTGCCACAACATCGATAGATTCGTTTTGTAATACTGTGATTACCTTCTTTGTCATGATCTCTTCAAGCCTTTTCTTGTCGCTAGCTAAAGCTCTAGCGAGATCCCACGAGGTTACGATGCCTAATATCTTCTTGGCACCATCAACAACTGGAAGATGATCAATTCCTTTCTCAACAAGTTTCTTCGCGACCTCCTTCACATTATCATCTGGATTTGCCGTGATCACATTGATTCTCATAATTTCCGAAACCTTTGGTTCCTTCTTCTTAATTTCTAAAGGCTTAACCACGGTTTGTCTTGAAAGCCTTTCAACAGGCGCAGTAAGGAGAAACTTTCCTTCCTGAATCCATTTCTTTAAAACCTCTGAAATTTCAATGGCCATTTTGTAGCTCGACAATGATGAAGAAGGCACATCTTTACCCTTAATCTCAACCTTTCCAGACCTCAAATCAGCGTATGAAACCTTTTTCACAGATGGTCTCAAGTCAGGCCTTGACGGAGCCCCATAATCCTTAATAGAAACAAAAATATCCTCATTTTTCACAGCTGCTGTTAAGGCGATTTTTTCGTTGAGAATAGGTATAGGGGCGCCGACTCCAATATAGAGGCTTACTCCATATCGATAAAAAGAAGATCCACGGAGATAGCGATTACTCATCTGTTTCAGGTCACCCTTAACCATCAACGTTCCAAAGCCCGCAGAAGGATTGTGTTGAGTTCCCTCTCCAATTATGTATCCAATTCCGCCACCAAGGAAAATCCGTGTACCAATCCCTAAAGTCTCGTAATTAGGGTCCTTGCACAAGGGATTTAGTTGTCCAGCTCCGGAAAAAGTAATGTTTCCATAATTTGGAAGCAGTGTTCCCATGTACGTGTATAGTATGCGGTCTGTACTGTTTGTTGCAGCATCATATCTTTGGTAACAGTTTCTGGGGTTCAAAAGTACGGCTTGATTCAAATCGTCAATGGTGATCCTTGTCTCAATATGTCTCCTGGGATAACAGTCAGTTCCATAGGATTCAGCTCGAAGCTCTATCTCTCTGCCAGAGACAAGATCTTCAATGACATGCCCACCACCGTACTCGAACCCTAAGGTTTCGCTTAAAACCGTGGCGCCAAGGTAACCATCAACCGCTGCTATTCCTTTATAGACTGGAACATCGTTCAGCCAACATTGGGTCATCTTTATAGGCGGATCAGAATGTCCAAAGTTTAGAAAAACACCGGAGCTGCACATTGCGCCAAAAGTTCCAGAAGTAACGACGTCGACCTCTTTAGCTGCAACCTCAACTCCGCTGCTCTCAACCAGCCTAATCATTTCTTCGGCCGTTAATATTACGGCGTCTCCTTTCCGAATTTTTTCATTTATCTCATTAATTGACCTGATTGTTTCTGTCTTTCCATTTTCAGACAACATATGTGCCTCCAAAAATTGTTAAGCTGCCTAAGATTGGCAAGCTCTAAAATATTTTTGGTATACAATTTGCCAATCCTTTTGAGTTTTGCGTTGAGTAAAAACTCCTCCATATATTCTATTATATATTTGGTCAAAATATTATTCACTAACATATATATTTTTCGCTAAGATCACAGGGCTAAAAACAACCTAAGTCAAAAATAAACAACGCGTTTTCCGTTTTAAATGAGTTGTGAAACTAACCAGAAAAATGTGCAAAAGAATTAAATAGCGCCTAATCATTTTCTATGCGGTTATCTGATTCAAGAGTTGGATAAAAATGGACGAATTTTTCGAGATGGCTCTTGAACTTATAGAAGCAAGCGAAAAACATGAACAATACCGAGAGAAAGAATGCATAAACCTGATTGCCAGCGAAGGACTAAAATCGCCTGCTGTCAAGGAGATGCTTCAGCTTTCAATGGATCTTGAAAGCCGGTATGCTGAGGGAGAGAACGATCTCGAGGGTCATGTTGAGAGACGATATTATCAAGGCCAAAAATACATGTCAATAATTGAGGATAGAACAACTGATTTGATCAAAAAACTTTTTAGATGCAGTTGGGCAGATGTCCGCTTGGTTTCCGGTACTCATGCTAACCTTGCAGCCTTCAAAGGTCTTTCATTGACGACAAAAAGCCAGAAGATGGTCGTAACGCCTCTCAGTGCTGGAGCCCATATTACCCACGACTATTCTGGGCTTGCGGGCAGGGTTCTTGGGCTGGTTAACATTGAACACGCTTACGACGTAGAAGAAATGAACATTGATCCAGAAAAATCAGCTGCCGTAATCAGAGCCTCAAAACCTGGAATCATAACGTTTGGTGGAAGCCTATTCCTTTTTCCGCATCCAGTGAAAGAATTAAAAGCTGTCGCTGAGGAAGTAGACGCCTACATAGTTTATGACGCAGCTCACGTACTCGGACTGATTGCCGGAGGCATGTTCCAAGATCCATTTAAAGAAGGCGCAGACTTCATTACAGCATCAACTCATAAAACGTTTCCCGGTCCACAAGGAGGCGTCGTTCTTGGCAACCTCAAAGGAGCTCGCATGGAAAAAGCGATTAAAAACATCCAGTATGCCATCTTTCCACTAAGCACTTCAAACACTCATTTGGGACGGTTACCGGCACTTAGTATTGCAACACTTGAGCTACGTTTGTTTGGTGAAGCACTTGCGAAACAGACAGTGAAAAACGCTCAAACAGCTGGTCAGTACTTGTATGAAAATGATATAACAGTGCTTGGCGAAAACAAAGGGTTCACGCGGTCACATCAAATTGCTGTGGACGTTAGACTTTATGGTGGCGGACGGAAGAACGCTGAAAATCTTGAGGTAGCCCACATTATTTTGAACCGAAATCTTCTGCCCTATGATAATCAGAATAATAGGGAGAACCCTTCTGGGCTTAGAATCGGTTTTCAGGACGTTACGAGACGGGGCTTTGGAGAGAGTGACATAAAACATCTTTGTGACCTTATGCTTGACATCATCAAAGGTAGACGTAAACCAATTGAGGTCAAAGATGACGTGTTAGCCCTAAGAAATGAGCATGATGAGATAAAATACGGATTCAAAAGCGTAAAAGAAGCTATGGAATATATTAGAAAAATGTAAACAAGGCCAACATGGAATGTCCAGTTGAGCATATAATAAACGGGACGCTGCCAAACTATCTACAGCACATTGTACGCGGGTCTTTCATATATTCAAAAACTTTAGCAAGTGCTTGTTCATCGCCGAAACCCCCAGCCTTTGTTGCTATCAAAGACCCCGCATATTTTCCGCCAACGATCCTGCCCACAGCAATACCTGGTAAGATTTCACAATCAAGTTTGATTCCTTCTGCACCAATTGCTTGCATTATCATCTTTGACGTGTCCCCTCCGATTGAGACTATTCTTATTCCTTCATGAGTTCCGACAATTTCCCTCACCGCACAGCCTAAGATTAAAAGAAGCTTATCAATAATCTGGGTTGCACCCAATCCTAAGTCCTTCCCAGCCTCTATTATCCTTTGAACAACGTTTTTTGAACATGCAAGTCTGATTATTACATGTCTATTGCCGCTCAGAATTGCTTCGGCCTTTTCTGCGAGGTTCTTTGCGACAACCATAAGTCTCTGGTCATCTTCAAAGACATTGGCAATGTCAGGTTCAATAATTGGTATTCCAAACTTTTTATGCACTATATCAATCTGGCTAAGTGTTACATCGTTGATGCTTCCCGTGATAATAAGAACCTGTCTTCCCTTTGTCAAAAATGACGCTGCTGCTTTAGCTAATCCTGCAGACCCGCATAGTAGAGCATTCATGTTTTTTGACCTGTTGACAATTGTAACTAAGTCTTTTTGTGTTTCAGCGTCTGTGACGACTATTTCATTGCCTCTTTCTAGCAGTTCTTCGAGGTTGCTCTTAAATTTGGATGCCCCTTTTCTTACAATAGATATGCCTATGTGACCGACTTTCCTGCTAGACTGCAACTCGACTATTTTTTGAACAGATGACTCTTTGATAGGATTTAACATATCTTGAGCGAATTCTGTGTCCTTAAGTGGAACACCCTTAACAAAGACTTGCCCATCTATCACGGTCCTTCCTTGTTCAGGGTAAGAAGAAGCGAAAAAAACACAATCATAATCCAATTCGTCCAGAACAGCATCGATTTCCGCACCGATGTTTCCACGAAGAGTTGAGTCGACCTTTTTATAAAACAACTTAATGCCAAGATTCCTAAAGGCCTTAACTATGCGTCGAACATCATTATAGGCTTGTTTCGGATCGACGTTTCTGGTGTCAGTGTTAACAACAACGACATCATAAAAGGGTTCTAACTTATCTAAATTCTTGGCATTTGCCAGAACTAGTGTTTCAAACCCAAATTTTTTGAATTGAACACCAGCGTCGCACGCTCCTGTGAAATCATCCGCAATAACGCCAAAAACTCTTGGCATAGATATCACTTCCAAAATTATTAATGTAGCTACTTAATGAGCCTAATGTTTTATAAAAGCCAAATCTATTTCCTAGTTCCTAACGCACGAGGAATTATTCCAGCCCTTATTGCATGGTCTGCTAAAACAAGTGCAAGGCAGGATTCCACCACAGGCACAGCTCGAGGTACGATGCACGGGTCGTGTCTGCCAACAATCTCAATCTCAGTTTCTTCCATTTTTGCTAGGTCAACAGTTCTTTGCTTTTTCGCTATAGACGATGTTGGCTTGAATCCAACTCTAAATACAATTGGCATGCCCGTTGTGATTCCTCCTAGAATCCCACCTGCGTTGTTAGTTAAACTGACAACTTTTCCTCTTCTAATTCTGTACTCGTCATTGTTTTCGGAACCTTTAAGCGAAGCAGCTTTAAAGCCAGAACCAAATTCCACACCTTTAACAGCTGGAATGTCAAACATCATTTTAGCAATGTCTGAATCTATTGAGTCAAAAACTGGTTCGCCTAGACCAGCTGGAACACCTAAGGCTACTGCCTCAACTACCCCGCCGACGCTGTCCCGTTCTTCGATTACGTTTAAGATCTCCTTTTCCATTAACAAGGCTGTCTCAGGATCTGCGCATCGAACAGAGTTTTTGTAAACGTTCTCTCGAATTTGTTTATACGAAACGTTTTCTGTAATTTTCACGTTACCAATTTGGATCGTGTGCGCAAGCACCTCTATATTTATTTGCGTCAATAACTTTTTGGCAATTGCTCCTGCCATTACGTAAGAAACCGTTATGCGCCCCGAGAAACGCCCACCTCCCCTATAGTCACTAAATCCTCCATATTTCACATGCGTTACGTAATCGGCATGCCCAGGTCTAGGTTTATCTTTAATCTTTTCGTAATCTTCAGATTCCAGGTTCAAGTTTCTAACGATTAGGCATATTGGAGCGCCCGTAGTAAATCCGTTAAACAGTCCTGATAGGATTTCGACACGATCTTCTTCCTTTCTAGATGTACTAACTGATGTTTGTCCCGGTTTTCTTTTGTCCAATTCAATTTGAATATCTTCAGGAGACAAGGGCAAACCTACCGGGCATCCATCAATAACTGCTCCGACACATTGCCCATGGCTTTCTCCAAAGCATGTTAGGACAAAAGCTTTACCTATTGAGTTCCCGTTCATGAACTTCAGCTCCCAAACTAGCTATGTCTTTAACAAAATTCGGATACGATTTATTTATGCATTCAACACCTTTTACGGTAGTTGTCCCAATAGCCCTCAATGCAGCTATAATACACATCATAGCGATTCTGTGATCCCCATGAGAGTCTAGTTCTCCTCCTCTTAAAGTTTTTACGCCTTCAATCTTAATGGTTTCTCTGTTAGCGTTAATTTTTGCACCCATCTTTGTTAATTCTTCAAATATAGCTGCTTCTCGATTAGATTCCTTAAAAGTAAGTCTTTTCACACCTCGAATAACGGATTTCCCAGAAGCGAAACAGGAAACAACAGCCAATACGGGTACCAAATCAGGATTGTCTCTAAGATCAATGTTAATAGGTCTTAATCTGTCCTTTGTGCCTTGAACCTCAATGAAGTCTTTATCTTCTTTTATCTGAACCCCCATTTCTCTAAGTAGATTGACAATTATTCGGTCGCCTTGAACCGAATTCCTTTGAAGACCTAATATTCTCACTTTTGAGTCTGTGATGGCCGCCGCTGCGAGAAGAAAGGCAGACGAAGAAAAGTCACCCTCTAAAACATGATTAAATGGCTTGTAAGTTTGTTTTCCAGGAACATGAAACCTCCGATAATTGGATTGAACCTCAAACTTTATCTTATGCTTTCTTAGAATGTCCACTGTCATCTCAACATAAGGTTTAGACTCAAGAGGAGACGAAAGAAAAATGTCCACATCTGCTTTTCCTAACGGAGATGCAAAAAGTAAACCTGAAATAAACTGCGAACTAACATCGCCTGGAATAAAAGACTCTCCCCCAGCAATTCCTCCTCCAAAAATGATTAGGGGAGGGCAACCATCACTTTTTGTAGAATAGCAGAGGACACCCAATTGTATCAAAGCTGATAAGAGCGGCTCCATAGGTCTACGACGAAGACTTTCACCCCCTGTCAGAACTGATATGCCGTCTGCTAACGAGCAGACCGGAGCGATAAACCTCATTGTTGATGCTGAGTCTCGACAATTTATAACATCTGAAGGCGTCAATGGCTTTGAAAGCCCCGTTACTTCAAGGATATTATGTTCCTTTTTTGAAATCTCGGCTCCTAACATATGACATGCTTCAAGCGTTGCAAGGGTGTCATCGCAAAAAAGTACGTTTTCAATTCTGGAACAGCCTTCAGAAATTGACGTAGCAATCAGTGCCCTATGCGTCAAGGATTTTGAAGAGGGAGCTCTTATAATACCTGCTAGGCTTTCTGTTTGTTTTATTATAATGTCAGTCATTAGGGTTTTAGCACCTTATGAGCCTTTGTGTTATTAATTTGAGTTTCAATGATGGTTCCTCCATATTTTTTCCAAGATTCTTTCACATAATATACCTTTTCAGGTAAAACAACGGCAGCCACGGCAGGTCCTTTACCTGACAACCCAGCAGCTGAAGCTCCTGCGCCCAAAGCGTCTATCACTAAGTTTGTGTCGATCCCTAAGACTGTTGAATAAACCAGCCCATTTAGTGTCATTGCACTAAGCCAGTCTCCTTGCAAAGCCATTCTATGCAACGCCTTTACTTCGTCCGCCATAAGTTTCATTTTTTGCACATTAGAGCTGGCGGTGTACGATTTGGTTTCGGGAACATGAATAAGAATCAAATATTCACGTGGATAAAATTTCCTCAATATTTTCCTTTCAAGATTATCAGTAATGACTATTCCCCCAAAAAAAGATGCGCACGCATCATCAAAAGCACCTGTTATCGTGACACGAGATTCTAAAGCGGCATCAACACCCATGTTGATTGCAGCTAAGTCACTAACTTTTTTCCCTATAGCCACCAAAGATGCAAGAGTGATTGCATTAGCTGCCGCACTGCTACTCTTTAGACCTCGGGCAATCGGTATGTTCGACTGGGTTTCCACATAGGCGCCATATTCATCTTCAATATTGAAGTGCCTCAGAACTCGGCTCACGGTTTTTTCTATGAGAACTGTGTTTTCCTCAGGGTCAGATAAAATTTTGCCTTCGATTCGTCCAGGTTCATCAGTTAACCTTACAGTTGCTTCAGTCTTTAGGTCTACCCCTAAAGCTGCTCCATACCCACATGATATTGCATTGATGATAGTGACAGCGCCGTAAGCTACTGCTTTTCCAATCTTTATCATTTTATATTCACCTACCATTCGTTCTTATTTTTAATTCTTAAGGCCAATTCGCTTGCAACTGCTTTTATCATTACTTCAGATGGTGCCGTTCTACCAGTCCAAATTTCAAAAGAAACCGCTCCTTGAAAAATGAGCATCATTAATCCGTTTATTGTTGTCGCTCCCTTTTTCTTTGCTTCTATAAGCAATCTCGTCTCAACAGGTTCGTAAACGAGGTCGAAAACAACTAAATCAGACCTGAGAAGCGTTAAGTCTATAGGTGTTGACTCGTCGTTCGGTCGCATCCCAATAGAGGTCGCATTTACTAAAATATCAGCATCTGCTAGCTCTCGTTTTGCATTTTGGTCATTCAATTCATAGGCTTTGACAATAGTCTTATGCCCACATAATGACTTGAGTTCCTTAGCAAGCATCTCAGCCTTAGATAACGTTCTATTTAAAATTATCAGTTCCTTAGCCTCTTCGGCTAATGTTAGGGAAACTGACCTAGAAGCGCCTCCTGCTCCGAGAACTACGATTTTTTTACCTGAAGGATTCACGCCATGGTATCTCAAAGCCTTTTTGGCGCCTATTCCGTCTGTTGTGTACCCAATAAGTTTTTCGTTTCTATTTAGTATGGTGTTAACTGAGCCAATTCTTTTTGCTGCCGCATCTAAGTCATCAAGATATTGGATAACACTAATTTTATGAGGCATGGTTACATTCAAGCCGTGGATTCCTAAGCTTCGGACACCTTGAATAGCGTCTTTAAGGTTTTCCTGTTTTACTCTAAAAGCAATATAGATGAAATCTAATCCATAATGTTTGAAGGCGGCATTTTGAAGACAAGGACTCAGAGAATGTTCAACGGGGTCTCCTATAAGCCCGCAAACCCTAGTTTTTCCTGTAACAATCATAAAAAACACCTAGTTTTTTGTAAAACTCTTTTAGTTCAAAAATAGATGTCTGACCTGAACCTGTTTCCAGCCCTTGTTCCAGCGAGGAGAATGTGAATAATGCTCCAAATATTGGGGAAAGAATCCTCGAAATTGTTCCTTGTCTTCCCATGGCGAAGCAAACGATGTCTGTGACCCTGCTCATTTTGTAGGTAAACAACAAACACCTTATACCGTCTTCAATCGTATTAGCTGTTGTAACTAACTTGCAAACTGAAGCTCCAGCTTCAATCTGAGATTTTACGATTTTCTCCATCTCAACCTCTGAGGGAGTGTTTTTGAAATTGTGATAGGAAATAACGGGCTTTGAACCAAGATTTACTATTCTATTTATTGCTTGTTTCAAGTCTCTGGTCGATAATTCGACATCAACATACTCAAACCCAATTTCTGCTGCTTTGATTAGGATTTCGACTCTCTTCTTTTCTTCTTGGACCTTTTTTCCTCCTTGGCGGTGTTCCCTGTTTGTAGCGATCAAAGGCACAGATGCGTCGGCAATTTCCTTTTCTAAGACATTCATCTGGCCTAGAATATCCTCTTGCAAAAAGTCTAAACGAACCTCGATGAAGTCAGCTCCTGCATCTTGAGCCCTCCGAATCAAACTAGAAAGATCAGAAAGCCTTTCTATTGGAAGTGGAACACAGATTCTTGGTCTCACCTTTCGATCACTTTCTCTTCTTTCACAAGTGTCCCAAAGTGTCTGCCGCCCTCTTGAAACCTCACAAGAACCGAATCTCCAATTTTCAAATCCTTAACAGATTTACTTCCCTCCGCTGTAACAACTCTTATGGTTTCAGCGTTCTGCAGTATCGTTTTTACAGTTTTACCTTTGCAGTCAGCTTCGATCATTAGTAAAGGTCGCCACTCTATTTTTATTCTGCCTATATTCGTTGTTCGTTGCTTTCCGTTCCTATCAACAATCAATACTTCGTCTCCAGCCTTAAGTTCTGAGAGATAACGAGTCTTTTCATCCGGTGCAAGAACATAAAGCGAAATTGATCCGGCATTTACTCTGAATGGTCGAGGAGCAACGAAAGGCGTCTCATGAACCTCAGCTTCGACAAGGATAAGACCGTTAGATTGGCATCCAACAAGAATTCCTTCACCTTCCTTCATAAGATCGCATGTGTCTATGCACACTCGTGCTCCTGTGCTTAGAGGCTTAATTTTAGTGACTTTGGCTTGTTCAAGCAAAATTTTTTCAGCGCCTACGACTTCGTCAGTTCTTGTTTTTGTTTCTTCAACGATCTTTCTAATTTGTAGAAGTTCCTCAATATTAGATGTATCTACTACGAGTCCGTCAACTCCTAACTCAAGAGTTTCAAGAGCAATCTTTGCGTCTTTTTCACTTGACACTAATGCTAAAAGATTTGTTTTTTTATATACCTTTGCAATAAGGTTTTCTAAGGGAATAACTTTCCAGCCTGGGCATTCAACAAGTATATAGTCGACTAAAGATTCAGCAGCAGCAACAATTTGAGATTCGTCTTTATTTGATTTGACAGTTACCAGAATGCATACCTTTTTTCCTAGCTGCTTAGTCTTTCTTGCCTTTTTGAGGTCTTTTGCAATTACTATGTCTGCTTTCTCTGAAGCGCTTACAATGGTTTTTGCTCCTAGTTTCTTAACCATCTCGAGATCTTGTGGCTCAGTTAGGTATGCAGATACAATTTGAGCTGTCTTCTCAATGAGCGTCTTCTTTTCTTCTGAAGTTAAAGATTGGTTTATTTTTACCCATAATTCACGCATTTTCTTTCAAAATCTCCCATAACCTTGTGAGCATGCATTGCCTTCTATAATTTCTTCAATTAGACTAACGGTTTTTTCTTTGTCTTTCATATCCACGAAGACCACGACGCTTGATGTAATCGTGAAAATCCCATAGATGTTAATTTCTTCCATGTTTAAAGTTTTGGTTATACTACTTATCACCCCAGGTGTCTCCTCAAGTCCAATACCCTTTATTTTAATAAGGGTAAGATTTTCTCTAACAGCCATAGCAATCGCATTTTCAGCCTTCACTACTATTGCGTGGAGAGCCTCCAAAATGTGTTTGGCCTCCGTTGACGCTAAATAGATTATTATGGAGTTATGATTAACCGACATGCCTAAAAGCTCTGTGCATGCTTTATTGACTTCGTTGAAAATTTCGCAAAGGGTTTGTGGAGACTTGGAAAGTTCTTTTCCTACTATTGTGACTGCTATAGCGGAGCCAAGATGTGGCTCAACAATCATATTTCTGGGAAAGACTCCGCGGATTATTGTTCCTTCCGAGTCTAAGTCACCAAACATGTTGCTAATAATTTTTATATCAATTTCCGGATGCTTGTACTTTAATGCCTTTTTATGAATGAATTTTGTCCCTGAATCAGCCAATCCTACAAGAGCGTCTACAGCAATCTCATCAAGCTTTTCTGGATTTTTAATGATTTTCGGATCTGCTGTCATTATGCCTTGAACATCGGTTACTAGAATAACTTGGTCTGCATTTAAAGCTTGAGCTAATATTAGAGCTGTTATATCGCTTCCTCCCCTTCCCATAGTCGTAATTGCGCCATTCACAGTTTTTCCAATAAAACCTGGAACAACAACGACTATGCCTTTCTCAAGCAAGGGCTCAATATGCGTCTTTATCATCTTTTTGCACAATAGCAAATTAGGTTTTGCATTATTGAAGTTTTTATCAGTAATTATTGGCCAATCCGAATTCTCTGGGTCAACATAGTAACTTTGTATTTTCATTGATTTCAATGCAGCTGAAAAAATCCTTGCACTTGTTCGTTCTCCCATAGCTACAATATTGTCTAAATCTTCATTTGGAATTGAAGAGTTACACGCTTTATCAGCTATTTCGATAAGCGTATCTGTGGATTTTCCCATAGCTGAAACAACAACCACTAGTTGAACGCCTTGCCTAGCTTTCATTATTACTGATTTTACAGCTCGAGATATACTAAGTCCATTTGCTAGGCTTGTTCCACCGAACTTAACGACGATACGGCAACACATCTTTTCTTGTTTTTTTGAAACCATTTTCTCACCCAAAAAAGAAAGAATCAAAGGAGGCAAAGCAGAACTTGGTTCTTTCAGCTCAAAATGTTGTATAAGTAGCGTTACAGCTAAAGAAATAAGTATTACGAATCACGCTAACGAGCCTTTTTGAACATTGAATTGTCATTTGAAGGCTCTCCGCGCCACGTTTCTGTTCTTAAGTTATATTTAAACTTTATGAAAGGTGTGTGTTTAGCTAATAAATGTCGATCTCCTAAATATGTCTTCCTTTCAGCAAAAAGAGCCTAAATTTTAGAGTTTTAACACTCAATCGCCGGACATCCATCAGAACCTAAATCTGACCCATTTTCACATTTACGTCAAAAATTTCAGTTCCTAACTTATAACAGCTAAACACATACTATGAAAGCTAAGGCTGTTATCTTGTGAAAGCAAAGTTTTTTATGTATAAATTTGCTTTAATTTTAGAAGTTGTCTAAGTAAACGCAATAATTAAGGAGAAATAGTATTTGACCGAAATTGGGAAAAAAATTAGAATAGACCGCATCATGAATAGAAGTACTGGAAAAACCGTGATAATTCCAATGGATCATGGGTTAACAGTTGGTCCAATTAAGGGCTTAGAAGACATGAGAACCACGGTTAATAGAGTTGCAGAAGGCGGAGCGAACGCGGTTCTTCTTCATAAAGGAATCATCAGAGCAGGTTATAGAGGTTACGGCAAAGACATTGGCCTCATCCTCCATCTTTCCGGAAGTACAGTGCTTGGGTCTGACCCAGATGATAAAGTGTTAGTAGCAGATGTGCTGGAAGCAATCAAAATGGGCGCAGATGCTGTTTCAATTCACATAAATGTTGGATCCAAAACTGAACCCGCACAGCTGCGAGTCTTGGGTGAAGTTGCAAAAACATGTGAGGAATGGGGTATGCCTCTTCTTGCAATGGTTTATCCAAGAGGAGAGAAAATTAAAAATCAATACGATGTTGAGGTTGTCAAGCACGCAGCGCGAATAGGAGCTGAGCTTGGCGCCGACATCGTCAAAACTAACTACACAGGCAACAAAGAAACCTTTAGGGAAGTAGTTAAAGGATGCCCAGTTCCAGTTGTAATGGCAGGTGGACCAAAAACAGAAACTGAAGAAGAATTTTGCCAAATGGTTTACGATTCAATAAGGGCGGGGGGTGCAGGCGCAGCAACTGGAAGAAATGTTTTTCAACACGATGATCCAGCAAATATGGTGCGTGTTATTTGTGGCATCGTTCATGAAGGCTTAGACGTTAAGACAGCTCTCAAAAAATACATGAAATAATTTTGCGCCTCTTTGATCCTTTATTAGACATTGTTATTTATAGGCTAATGCATAATTCGTTTCTCGTCCTTTTATTCTTTGGTGTTTGATGGTTCGTCTGTTAACTCTGAAGCGTCTCTTCTCTAAGGTTGAATTG